>Ga0209802_1001246_pt1 | contig 19099 bp, 18 predicted proteins | sample GraSoiAngelo_129_FD_185886 | JGI IMG/M metagenome (GOLD analysis project Ga0209802, IMG submission 185886) | Grasslands soil microbial communities from the Angelo Coastal Reserve, California, USA - 14_0927_12_40cm (SPAdes) (version 2) | ecosystem: Environmental > Terrestrial > Soil > Grasslands ... | reverse complement strand
AAGCTCATCTAGATTCTCACCGTTTGCTACGGAAGCTGTGTAACTTGCTAGGCTCGATAGTCTAGAGGTTTGCGCCACAAGTGAGGCATTTCACGGTTCCTTGTGGGTATCTCGCCCCGCAGTGTCGGCATTGAATCAAGACGACTTCCTTCGTGATGACAGTTTCTCTCACTACTTGCGTTGGCGCAGGACTCCCATATCTTGCAATGACACGCTGTCGACCTTCCTCTTCAAGTTCCCCTCTTCGTCGGACTCGTTCAGCTCTGATCTGATTCCTCCTTCCAGTCCAACCCCCAAAGAACATTCCAATTGCAAATAACCAAATGAGTACGCCGAGCGCGACGGAAATAACGAGCGCGGGTAGAACCACGAAAAAGAAGACCCCCACACTAAGAATCATCACTAAGGAGTAGATGTTCAAAGCGAGGCCGTCAGAAATACAGGGAAATCCTTTCTCCTATAAGAGGAACTCGGGAATCCCTCGACCATAATCTGCTGATAACAGAAGGTCCTTACAACGGCATAATGCTACTTTCCGCCGCCTCTCGTAGTTGAGTTAGTTCGAAGCGATTAGGCATCTGGAAGCTCTAGGTCCCATGTTTCGTCCACCACGACGCAGCCGAAGGGCGTGATTTGGCTTCGACTCTCTTACTCCGTCAGAGGAACAGGATCTTGAGGGGTTCTGCAACAAGAAGGGCTGGAAGAGATTTCTGCAGGTCTCTGTGCCATGCATTTTCTTCAGAAACGTTAACAAGACGCAGTCAGACAGGCCTGAAGCACCCGTCTTGATAAGCGGTTTTGATGTCGAACATGCCTCGTAGTCCCCGCGACTTTTACGCTCACGGGCAGGGAATAGAGCCCAAGACGCCCAGGAGACCTGCCCCCAAGGTGGTTCGTATCCCACCGCCTCAACTTTTTCGTTGTCCACGTTGCTCCGCAATGAGTTTTCAGGTGTTATTCCATGAAAGGGATGTGGCGGGATTCTGCGCGGAGTGCAACTTGCGGCTGCGCACTGATAAGACGATTGATAGAAGGACTCCGGAATACTACGCTGAATTTACTCGTCAAGTCGAAGCTAGTTACCCTGATCGAATTCAGAGGATTTTCTTAAAGACGAATTCCGTGTCAGAAGCAAAAAGGGTCTATCCGGTGGTTCGTCGACTCGGATACCGAACGAAACAGAGCAGTCCTATGCTTCACGCCCGTCTAGTAATGGTTGAGACAACACGCGACAAGGCGGTAGCCTTGATTGAGAAGCTAAGAGAGCAGGGCATGCAAGTTGCACTGCAAGACGACTTTCATTCTCCCCCACCCTAGACATGCTTTGCGCGCCGAGCTAGTTCAGAAGTCGTGATGCGGGCACAGGAACTCGACGTGGTTTGGTAGACCACTCTTTATACCGAGCGAGGTTCTCGCCGTGCCCATGTTCGTCCCCGGCATCATTTCACTCGCATTCTACAAACGAAGGCCGAGCCGGGTCCAAGTCATTTTGGGTTTGGTCGCCACAATTGTGCTGTCGGCTTTGCTCGGGTATATCTCACCAGGCGGTTCGCTCGGCCAAGTAGGCTCGGTGATGCTGGCGGTGGTAGGCGGGGTCATCCTTTACGTTGCGATCTTGGCGGTCCTCCTTTATTGGTACCAGCCGAGGCACGCCAAGCCGCCGATGCCGACACCGACGGCACCGGCCCCTTGAGTCGGGAACTCCGCAAGAATCTTTTCCTACGAAGGAGAAACGAAAGAGGGAATCCAATACCAAAACTGTAGGGTAGTCGTAGACAAGTTAGGATTTGACCCGGAGCTTTGTTCGATTTTCGAAGCCCAAGGAAGCGCCCAGACCATTGACATCCCAAGGATCGAAATTCTCTGAGGAAACCAAGCAGGCTCAACGCGAAACGCTCCACCTGATCACAGCCTAAGGTCTGAGTTCGACGGCCTCTGAAGTGATCAGGGTCCCAGTGGAAAGTGATAATCATAAGGCTTCTCGAATCACATCCTGCACCAAGTCTTTGGCGATTGACACCTTAGAAATCCGTTGCGATGCGTGCGGTGGCGAATCCCCGCAATCGGAAAGAAGAGACTATCCAATTCATGTTCTTCTTCACGACCGTGGGCAATGGGAGTTTGTACCGGTCAATCCGATTGTGAATGCAAAGGCTACGGGGGTAGAGGCATTCGAATTGGCGTCGACCTATCTTCCGAAAGAGTAGGGAAAGGGCGAACCTAAGCTCGCCCACTGCACTATTCTATCTTGAAGACTAGTTTAGCGGCAATCTCAAGGGAACGCTTATGCGCGTTCATTGAAGGGATCGAGTGAGGCAAGAGTGATCTTGCGCTTGCAACGTCGGAATCCCCGAAGTGCGCTAGTCTAAGGTTCAGGTCTTTCAGGAGCTTTTCTGAGTCTATCATGATGGCTAGAAGGCTGATCGTCTCTTATAGGTACGCTGGACTGATGTGAAACTAATCTCAGGCCTTGGCCTTGGGGTCCGTTCCATCCACGACCTAGTAATGGCTAACTACAACATCCGGGAGATTGGGCCACTGAGCGGTTGCCGGATCTCAAGAATTTTTCGATGAGTCGTCCCAGGCATCTATCGCGTCTCATGGTTAGTCCGTCTGTCCACGTTGTTTACCTTTTTCAAGCATCATTGTCTCTCTCTCAGAGTTCTCCTGAGGGCGGGATTGGATTCCGCCTCGCTCTTGAGCACCTCTTCAAACGACGCTCCTTCGGGAACGACCAGTCTTAGAAATACGCCGGTTCTGCCAATAGTGTCTCTTCTGGTCAAGACCCTGATCCGCTCCCTCACTATGTCTGAGCTCACGCTGAGCAACAGCGCAATTTCCGATTCTCTGCCAACAATCGGAGATTCTATGTGCCCGTCGTCGGTGGGCTGAATGAGGGTTAGTCTCTTCGTGCATCCGGGCCTTCTGATGCCGCGGTTTAGGTCCTCCATGGTGGCTGTCCCTCCGAACTTGTAGAATTCGAGTTCCAGTCTGCGGAACTCCGACAACGGAATAGTGATGGACGCTGTCCTTTCGGGGTCCAGGTATATGTGTGCCTTCGGCGAGTGTTTGGGAGTTGCCTGTGTTATTTCTCGCGAGTAAGGACTAGTCCCTGAGGAGGCAAGTTGGGCCTCAACAAGTTGAGTGCTGACGCGGGAAGGGATCAGAATGTCTATGTCGCTCTTTTCGTCCACATCTCCTCTAGCAACGCTGCCATGGACTAACGCATTATTCCCCCACGTTGCGAGGCCTCCAAAGATGGAAACGGTTCTTTCTCTAACTGACTTCAGGAGGCGCCAGTGCGACGCGTCATAGGTTACGGAGAGAGAGTCCACGAGTCTGCTCGGCTTTGGACCCGACCCGCGTCGCGTCAAAGGCTCCCCTGAAAAAGAAGTTCTTCGCTGGCCGATATTGCGATATGGCGACTAAATGCTCGATCCCGGTATCTGATTCTTTTCAGTCCTCTGCTTCTTGCGACACCGGGCCCTTGCCACGGGTCCAGTTGATGTAAACCTGAGTTCACTTTCCGGGTAATCGTCAAGCTGCTGACTAGAATCTTTGCGTATCCAGGTATCCTTTCGGACCCACAAAAAAGGGGGGAAGGTCGACGGAGCTATATTCGTATGATTACGCGTTGAAGAACGGTAGATGAGCGAGAAGTGTCTCGCTACTGAAGAGGCCTTGGAGATTAGTAACTTTCTCAAAGGAATTCTTCACGATGTCTTCAGAGGTTCTTGCTTGCCAGAGTGCGACTATGTCGAACTGTCCGGGTACGGTGCATGCTTCGATGAAGCCTGGGATGTTACTGAGCTGCTTAATGGTATTCTCGACTGAGGTGTGCTGTACGTTCAATAGAGAGAACCCAAGGGCCATTTGGCTCTCGAGCTTCTTGCTCGGCTGCATACCGTCGAATCCGGTATGAGTGTCGGTTGTGCGTACGTCGCTGATCTCGCGGATTTCTTTGACTGTCTGGTAGATGTTGTGTGGAGTGTTCGGCTTGAGGCGTAGGACTAGGTCCCAACGGCCTGTTACCGGTGCGATGATGTCAATCTGGCTGTTGCGCTTTAGCTCGTCGACCACTTTCGTAGCGCGGCCCGGATTAACGGTCGCGAATACGTAGGTCGGGAAATTCATATTGGTTTGCATTGTTGTTTTTTTCTACTGCATTTTATTGCAGTATAGTAACACTTGTTACTTGCATTTAAGGCTTTTATTGAGGAGCCTACGATATATTACATGAGAACATCGGAGCCAGAATGACATGACAGTTCACCGAAACGGTGTCAGCGTACCCGAGGCAGTACGCGAGATTCTGACTAGAAACTACCCTGTCTACCAATGTCTGAAGATGAAACTGATGAACTTCCATTCGCTCGCAGGATTCATCCAGCCTCAAGTCCAACAACTAAGTGGGAAAGAGGCCAGTGTTAACACGCTGGTTGTAGCGATCAAGAGATTCTCAGACACACTACCCAACAGCAAAAGTCCCGACCCATCGAAAGTTCTCAAGGACGCGAGGATCTCACTTTCAAGCGGCATAGTAGACGTGACGATAAGAGCACCAAAGACCCAGTTCTCAACCATAGTCAAGGAATTATCAAACGCTGCAGGAGAACTCTCAGAGTTTCCTCACATCTTCCCTCTCTCAAACTCGATCAAACTGATCTTGCCCGCGGAGGATTACGCTCTCGTCCGGACGAGAATGGAGCACCTTCAGGAGCCAGCTACACAGGCGAACGTGTCCAAGCTGATTCTCAACCTGTCGCCTCGCGCCGAGATGACGCCAGGAATAGCATCCTACATCACTGAACTACTCTTCAGGAACGGCGTAAACATACTGGATGCGTTCCTAGGTTACGGCGACATCATAATGGTCGTTGCCGACAAGGACGGACCCCTCGCCTACGATGTTCTACAACGAGAAATCCACGGCTCTACTCAAGTGGAAGAATGGAAGTCCTGACCCTTGAAATGCATGCTCACGTCAGATTACTCGCTTTACTCGTTGATTTCTCCAATGACGCGTGCGGATCAAACGATTGCCAGGTCAATCTGGTATTCAGGGGGATCTGGAATAGAATTCCCTTCTCAGCAATAGTTTGACGATTACTCAGAAAATGGACCGTGTCATACTCCGGGAAATCCTTGCCCGGGATACTATTGAGAGTTCATAAGTCAAGTAGGGTTTTGCGTGCACGGTCTACTTGCAGCGCCGATCAATATGCTGATGCCTACTGCCGCCACAACGCTTCACCAAGCTCGATAGTTCGTGGCCGCACCTGAATCCACTGGCTACATTTCCAGCACCGGACAAGTGTACCGGGCGGAGCCAAGCCTAGGTCGATGCCGCATGGCACACAAGCCACGGGGGAAATCTCGTCTGCCATTCTCTAATAAGGATGGTGTGGACCTGAGATTTAAGCGGTGCTAATAGTAGTGAGAAAAAAGGAGGGTGGAGCCTACTCTCTAAGGCTGTCTGGAAAACTGGGCATTGTATTCTTCCACTGAGGCCCCTTCTCGAACACGGTTCCAAGACGATGTCGGGTGATGGACATGCCGGAAACCAAGGCCTTGGGTCGGCCGTGGAAGGTACCAGCAAGGCTATCCGAATAACAGTCAGCGTGCTTACGCCTACTCCGGACTAGTGGTACCCCCCTTGCCCACGAAGTTGAACCGCCTATTCCGATTGTACTCCATGCGAAGAAATACTCCTAACGCCAATCGCGGGCCTAGGCGGTTTCTCGACATGGAAATGAGGAGGCCCAAGTTGGAATTAGTCGAAACAGCGAGAGACAGAATCACTATTGTGGCAGATTTTCCCCATCTCAGCCCGGCCCTGCTCTTCGACTACTGGACAAGTATTGATCTGCTGAAGAAATGGTGGCCTCCAGCGGCGGAGTTGCAGCTCGAGGTAGGTGGGACATATCATTTTTCCTGGCCCAAACAAGACTGGCATCTTCGGGGCAAGTTCACCATGTTCGACAGAGGAAAGACGCTCGGCTTCACCTGGAAGTGGGACCATGAATCCATCGACGTAACCAGGGTCACACTGCTCTTCCACTCAATGCCAAAAGGGGGTACAAAACTCACACTTCTGCACGAAGGGTACGCGAAGAATTCGGAGGCGAAGAAGACGAGGGACGAACACATCGAAGGCTGGACTTTCTTTCTGAGGAAGCTCCAAGAACAAGGTCAGGAAACATAAAGCCCCCCTTCAGGCCAGCAAGCATGTAGAGCGACAGTCAACGAACCGACAATGGTCATCATGAAAGATCGTCCGAAAATGCCTGCGAAGATCCTCCCAGTGATGCGACGGCTCTTGCCGACAGATTGGGAGAAAATGCGAGATGATCTAAAATCATTGTGAAATTAGACACTTGGATTTACAAGAGAAGAATCACGGCTGAAGCCCTGGCTGGTCGCGAAGAGTCTATCCCTATCTTAGGGAGGCTATTTGTGCCGCGTATCGTTTGGTCGCGACGAAGAAGATGTAGAAGGCTGTGAGTCCGATTATGTAGAATGTGCTGGCGATGAAGAAGGGCAGTTGGAGTAGTCCCAGTCCTAGTATGAATCCGCCGAAGTAAGTGCTGAGACTGTTGGGCAGTCGAAACGTAATATTGCTCAACGCGCTAACCAGGCCTCTCTGTTCCGCGGGGAATATGCTCATGGAGAATGAGTCGATGAGCGGGCCTGCCATGTTCATGAGTGCTGCTCTTACTATGTAGACTCCTGCTGCTAACGCGAAGATGGGGATGAAGGCCATGCTTAGCATGAAGAGCATGGACGATCCTGTGGTGAGGATGATGGCGCGCATCTGTCCGAATCTGGTGGCGAGTCGGGGGCTGGCGTACGCGGAGAATCCGATGAGTATGTTGGAGAAGGCGAGGATTGGTCCGCTGTAGCTGTCGGAGACGTTGAATCGGTAGTAGAACCAGGCGCCTACGAGTGGGATGATGAATCCTGCTCCGAATCCTATCGTGCTCGCGACGAAGCCGAGCTTTACGAGTGTTCCCTTGTTTTCCAGTCCCGACCATCTGCGTTCGGGGTTGTGGGTCTCGCGGTGATTTCGGAGTAGAATGTAGAACATCAGGGGACTGATGAAGCTCGCGAAGCCGAGTATCAGGAGTGTCTGCCTATGAAGCGTATAATTTGTGAGGCCAGTTAGAGATTGCAGGGCTGGAAATGCTCCAGGGAGGACGAGGCCTATTCCGGTTGTGACATTGATCATGATGAATGATAACGAGAAGACCCTGTTCCTATTGGAATTGTCAGTAAGATCCGCTAGAAGCGCATTCCATGTGGTCACGCTAGCTCCTTCCGCGAATCCCAAAGCGACGCTCGCGGAGATGAGATAAAGGAAATTCGTTGTTAGCGCGAAGACCAGCAGCGCGGCGGCACCGGCTAGATTTCCAAGGATCAGCAGCTGTTTTCGACCGTAGACGTCGGAGACGATTCCGAGAGGAATCGACGTGAGAACGACAGCGATGCCTTGCGCTGCGATTAGTAGCCCTGCTTGTTCGGCTGTGAACCCGACGGTGACGAGCCAGGCTCCCAGGACGATCTGGAGGAAGCCAAGTCCGAGGAAGACCGGAACAAACGATAGAATGAGCATCCTGGCGGTTGGCGGGACTCTGCTGGCTTCTTGGTCTGCCAAGCGATCTTCAGCATTGGGCTTCTAGTTCCCGCCCGATAAACCAATGGGGCTCACGCGAGAGTGGAGACAAGCGCGCAATGTGATCTTCACATTACGCGCACGGTCTCTTGTCACTGTTGAATAGAGCTCTTGGCTTAGTCCTAGGCCTTTAACCCCTAGGCTACGACTCGGAGAGTAGACTACAGCAACCCAGAGCAGACCGAAGCAATTCGGGGTACGCCATGGCCTGATGAAGATCCATATGCGTCCGGAATGCTTAAGTTATCTCCAACTATCAGCAGCGCTTTGAAAATAGGCGAAAAACATGGCCAAGAAAATACTATACTCTTCAGTCCTACTGCTGCTCGGCACCATATTCCTCATCCCTGCGACCGCCCCTGCCCATGGACAGTTTACTGGCACCGTTTGCATCATTCCAACCAGCTCCAGTTCGTGTCCTTCTAGTCCGGCGACAATTGGCGGCACAGTCGGCACCCAACTACGCGTGTCCGTCTTCATCCAAGGCTCAGATGCATTGAACGGTGCCCAGGTTATACTCCTGGCGGATCACACGATAATCAAGCCTGCAGGAGCAGACATTACTGGAACTGTGGTGCCGGGCGGTTCTATCATAGAAGAATGTATTGGAGGCGTACTCGTCAAAGGCAGCGTCTGTGACTCCCACGACACCCCCGACACGATAGACGTTGCTGTTGTAGCTGCACCCGGACAAATCACTACTCCCCCGACAACCGGTCTGCTGTTCACCGCGATATACAACGTTACTACGGCCACTAGCGGAACCCCGATCGGATACCAAACTGGCTGCTCGCCACCGACCAGCGTCAGTAACACCTGTATCACCATCACAAATGGCTCCCTCACCCCAGATCCAGAAAATGCACAGACGGCTGTCTTCACAACTGGAGACTTCACAATATCCGCGAATCCCGCGAGTCTATCCCTACGGCGCAGCTCCCAAGCAACTTCGACAATGACTCTGAACAGCATAGGCTTCGCTGGAACTGTAAGCCTCACGACAACAGTATCGCCCACGAACAAGGCACCATCGCAGTCGCTTAGCATGAGCGCTGTAACTCTCACCTCGGGGGGAACAGCCTCAGTGACGCTTACCGTCACGACCGCCAAAAACACCGGATTCGGAACCTACACGGTAACGGTCACCGGGACCAGTGGCAACATAGTCCACTCGGTCGCAGTAACTGTAACAGTTACGCACTAGACCCGTAGTAAGTCGTCTCTCTCTTTCCCTCTTTTCTTTGCGTCATCCTAGCGTTGAGAGCGCACCGAGAATCTGGTGAACTCGGCTTAGAGCGCGCGCCTCTGTGGTAGCGTGATCGGACCCTTCGACAACTCCTGCTTCCAAGTCAGAGAGCTACAGACATTCGACGAAAAGAACTCACTCTTAGACGTTAGAATATTCCGATAGGGTCTCGTTTACGCGGATTTTTCTTCTGCCTTCAAAGCCATTTCTTGCTTGTGCTCGATCTGCTTCTGTTTGATCTCCTCGAAGAGGTTGCACCAGTCACGGCCTGAGACGACAAGCTGGTAAGTCTTGAGCTTCGGATGAATGCATTTTGCCCTGTCAAAGAGATCAGCGTTGAGCGGATCCTTTGTTGCAAACCAGATGCAGGATAGACAGTTCCCGTTCTGCCACTGTATGCCCTTCAAGCGCTTCTGCATTTCAGACTCAGGTCCAGACATGATGGCTCAGTGTTCGAGCGAGTGCATTATCAAGGTTCACACCTAAACTTGACGACGACGTAGCCGAAGTAGAATTCGCTCAGCCATCTGGGGCCGAGGACGTGTTTAGGACCAATCATGACGATTCTTGATTGATTTCCCTCTCCGAAGGGTTACGTTTTGTCTCAACGCCTCAAGGTCTGCAGCAGGTAAGGAAGCTGCTCTTCTTGGCTAGAGTAGGGAGAAGGGAGACGGACGCCAGCTTAAGCATGGAAACCCGACTATGAGCCAAGAACGCTTGACGTTGCTACAAGCTAGGGCCGGCTTTTTCCCGCTTACGTGTAGTTTGGTGCGCCAAAGAACGCGGACATTATTCCGACGTCATTAATGTTTACTGTCCCGCTTCCGGTGACGTTAGCTGCTGGGTCATACAATGGGCTTCCAATGCTACGGTCGAAGGTCGCAACTACGACTCCGAAGTCCACAATGTCTACGGTGCCACGTCCAGCCATGTCAAGCTGTCTAGTCACCATCATGGAGGCGGACCATACTCCGTTCTTCAGACTCAAGGTCACGTCTGCTGAGAGACTATACGGGCTGACGGCTACGTTCAGTAGGAATCGAGTCCGGTTGTTGCTTATTTGCAGATTCGTGACGATGTAAGCTTTTGAAAACAACACAGCCCCCGAAGTGCTGTTTGTCGCGGTGAGCGAGACTGTCCCAGAAACAATCCCGGAGCTGACTTGCAGACTGCCAGTGACCGTCACCGTGACTCCCTGAAAACTGCTCGTCTGGTTGATCGAGATCGACGGGTCTGAGCTCGCGACGAACGGCTTCATCAACGGATAATGATCATGGTAAACCCCTCCAGGAATCGAGTAAGGAGTATCTCCAATGCCATCTGGGCTGGGACAGATGTTCTGCTGGGGCCCACTACAGTTGTCGACTCCGGTATAGGCGGACCAGTAGTTGCCCCCGCTCGGATAGCCGTTGTCCCAGACCTGGCCCGGCTGAATAGTATTCTCAGTCCCGAAGAAATTATTGTGAAATATGTGAACACCGGTAGACCCGGTGGCGTATATCGTGATAAAGTTCGGGTTGAAACTGTTGCCCGTGATCGTCGCATTAGTCGATGAGACAACTTCCAGACTACCGTCCTCGTTGTAGAACCGGCTACCATCAACAATCGTATTGTTAGACCCGGACAATATCATTCCATACTCGGCCCCACGATCAAAGTAGTTGGGGCCTGTTGAAGAAAAGTCGCTGTTCTCAACCGTCACATACGAGGACGAGGACACATCCAAGCCCTGGTAATGGTTCTGTGAAGCATTCACATTCTCGACCAACACGTTATGCACCCCCACCAGTGTGATACCAACCTCGGTCCCATGAATCACCAAGTTAGAAAGGCGAACGTTAGAGCAGTTGACAAGGATCAGCTCACCCACCGACACACCGTCCAGGGTCAGACTGGGGCCGCAACCATCATAGTAGTACAGCGGCTTACCGATAACTAGGTTATCACTAGTAATGGTATACGAGTTTGGGGCCGTGCTCAGCCCTGCAATTTCCAGCCCGCCCCGACTGAAACTGTTGTCGGACACCACAGTATTGCTCGAGCCTAGCAGGTGTAAGGCGTAGAAGGCTGAACCTGAGAAGCTGTTGCCGGTCACGGTCACGTTGTTTGAGCCGGCAATGTGGAGCGCGTCTCCCTGGCTCCACGGGAACGAGTTGTCAGCAACAACAACATTCGTCGAGGATATTATGTCCATCCCGTCTCCTCCACACTCGTTCGGACTACCGCTACCCGACTCCGCTTGGTTATAGGCAAGCACCACGTTCCGAGACGAGGACACGCTGATAGCACCGTCGCAATACATGTTGACTGAAGAGTTCACCACACGCCCGTTAGTGACATTGTTGAAAATGATACCTCCGAATCCGTTGCCCACTGACACATACCGTATGACGAAGAACGCGGTGGCATTGCTGATCCTAATGGAGCCAAAGTCTGAGACGATATTCCAGCCGAGGATCATGTAAGGGTCAGAATCCGTCCCACTTCCACCAGTCACCCCGTTGGCCGCAGTGAACCCACCGTTACCAGTAATCGTGATCGACGCGTGAACCTTCAGGGGCGGCGGGTTTACGAATCCGAAGGGCGACATCAACGGATAACGGTCATGGCTATTGCTGAAACCGTAAGGAGTGTCCCCAATACCATCCGGGAATGGACATATGTTCTGCTGAGGACCCCCACAACGGTCCACTCCCTTGTAGTCAGACCAGTAGTTCCCGCCGCTCGGGTACCCGTTGTCCCAAGAGTTTAGGCTAGGCTGATCATCCGATGCCTGGATGGTATTGTTCAGAAGGCTGTTGTGATAGACTGAGATAACAGTAACTCCCGACAGACGAATTCCTACCGCTTCCAGAGTCACGTTGTTCCCGATTATCTGATCGTTACGGGATCCACCCACCAGAACTATTCCCTGATACCAATTCGAGTAACCGTTAGCTACCCCACCCCCAGACACACGGTTCTCCTGGACCAGGCTATTGTTGGTGGCGGTTAAGAGAATGCTGTAGCAGAGGTTACAGTGAACAGAGTTGTTTATGATCTGCAAGCCGAGAGAATACGATCCGACCAGCACCCCTTCGATATAGGCGCCATTCAGTATATTGTTCGACACTGTCACAGTCGAAGAATGGTCAATGTACAATGTCGTGCCCGAGCCACAATCCGGACTGTTACACATGGGATCCCCAGAAATTCTGTTACCAGACAACTTAACCCGTTGAGAATGCACGACCCCAACGTTCCCCCCAATCTGGTTATTGGCCAAAGTCACTCCCACATCGCCGGAAATAGCCAGAGCAGATCCAGCCCCACCCGGGAGAGTATTGTTCGACAACGTAACGTTCGTTGAAGAAACGATCTCGCCACTCTCCCAGTTCCCCCCAAGGTAGGAGGATTTGATCATTCCATTGGAGACTCCGTGGAGCTCAAACGCAATCGACGCAAACGCCGCACCACCATAATTCGGACAATCTGACGAAACATTTTCGACCGTGAAGAATGCAGTCGTATTGTCTATCTCAATGCAGACCTGGTTCGGGGAACTCGAAACAACATTCCATCCAGACATAATGTAGGGATCTGCACTCGTTCCAGTACCGCCAATAACACCATTAGCAGCTGTAAAGCCCGTGTTCCCATTGATCACTATGTATCCGCGCTGGACAAGGGTAGAGGCTCCAACGTGGGGAGCGTACAAGAAAAGGCTAGAGACGACAATGAGGACCGCTAGCAGAGAGGCGGAGACAATCCGCCGTCGAACGAACATGCGAAGAATTGAGACTCTCACAAGTTTCTTCCGGAAGACCCACGCGAATAAGAAGATTCCTGAAGAAACGGTATAGCCCGATATACAGCGATATCGAAAAGTCTAGGAAATCACGCCTCTTTAGCAAGCGAAGCCTAGATAGTTCGTTCAGGCAAGCGACCTGATAGTCCCCTGCAAAACGCCTTGGAATCTGCTCAGAATCGAAAACCTGTCTATCGTCACGCTAATCTTCCTAGATTCTCGTCGCATCCGATAGGAGCCCAACGAAGCTGACTGAAACGCAGGGAATGAGGCTCGTGAAAAAATACTTAAGCTCTGAAAAGACGAATCGAATTCCATGAAACCTGCACAGAAGGGCACGCAGAAGTCCACCAAGCGCACCACCTCGACCAGCAAGGCGTTCACTGAGGAGGAACGAGGCGCGATAAGGGACCGGGTCCAAGAGACGAAGGCTGGCAAGGGTGAGGGGGAGAGCGTGGTGCTGGCGAAGATCGCCGAGATGCGGGAACCGGATCGCACCATGGCCAAGCGGCTTCATACTATTATCAGAGAAAGCTCGCCAGCTCTCTCGCCGAGACTCTGGTACGGGATGCCTGCGTATGCCAAGGACGATAAGGTCGTCTGCTTCTTCCAAGCAGCGCAGAAGTTCAAGACTAGGTACGCGACGTTCGGCTTCAGCGACAAGGCGAACCTCGACGAGGGCAACATGTGGCCGAACGCCTTTGCATTGAAGGGGTTGACTGCCGCTGAAGAGGCTAGGATCGCCGCACTAGTGAAGAAAGCGGTGAGCTAAGGACCGAGCCCGCCACTAGGCCGCGTTTGACAGTATTCCTTGGAGGTTGTCAACCCTTTCGACGAGCGACGGTAGAGCCAAGCGCCGGCGGCTTCTTTCGTCCGCTTTTGACATCTCAGCGTCCCCTTGTCGCATGGTGTCGATCTTTCTGAGAACTTCAAGAAATGATTCTCTCCCGGCTAGCGCTGAAGCTTTTGTATCGGCCTCAAGCATCGCTTTCTTCAGATAGGGCCGGGAAAGGCGATTTCCCACGACGAGTAGAGGAATTATTAGGAGTAGGACGATTAGCGACGCCCAGTATATCTTCAGGATTCCGACAATGATCGCTGATGATAACAGCGCCAGAAAAGTTGGAAACACGATGTAGAGGGCCTGTCTGCGATCCGCCGATCGTCTCAACTGTTTCTGGTAGAGAATTGATGAGGCTATCAGAGGTCGCCACTCCTCCGGGGTCAGCTTGCTCATCATTCGCGCAGGCATGACGATCGCATGGAAGAGGAAGAAACACCAGTCTGACGGTATCGGCACCGCGCTCCGGCCTAGCGGAACAATGTTACTCCAGCGAACTCCTCTGACATTTAATTTGGGGATATCAAGCTGCTGTCCCAAAGTCACAGCCATCTCGACAAGTCTTGGATCGTCTGGGCTCGTCAGAGGCGGCCTACCGAGTGGACTCATTTATTCAAGCCACCGAATGGATCTTGACATTTTCAAAACGCATTCTTGCTCGACGCTCCTTGTAGTAGAAATGCGCGACAGTATATCAACGACTACGAACGACTTTTCGCATCACCGTCACACGATTGCTTGTGCCGAAGGAACCGAGTGGACGAAATCCTACGTCTAGGTACATTGACTCGGTTCCGCCCCAGATAAATGAGCTCGAGTATTTTTTCCCTTGCGGAATGGCGATTGGATACCCGTCGACCGTCCCGCCTCCTTTCTCCGCGATAAAACGGAGTGCGCCTGTCAACGCCGCCTTCGCAACTCCCTCGCGTCTATGGTCGCGGTCAACGAAGAAGCATGTAGTCCTCCAGTCCGGCGGAGAGACGTCCATATCGCCATAACCCCTCATCCGACCCGGGAGTTCGACAAGGGGTCCGAACTGACACCACCCAACAACATCAGCTCCGTCGTAGACCAGAGCTGCGTGGGACCGGTTCGCTCGAACAAGCTTCTCCTTGAATTCCTTATGCTTCCCAGCCCACTCTTTCTCCTCGCTGCGCTTGAGATGGAAGGCGGTGCACCAGCAGCCACCCCAGACTCCGTTGTGTTTTTCGACTATCCGCTCAAAGTCGGGCCATGTCTCTCTTTTGAGCTCCTTGATTCGAAATCGCGTCTTGGGCTGTCTCACGTGCTTCGTGCGAGAGGATAAGTTACCGTCCGGGTCTACATTCAGGCTGGTCAATTTTTTCATAAGTCGGATATCCAGAACTTTTGTGATTAATCCTTATCAGATCCAGTCAGTTCTGATGCCTTCTATCTTTGAGAAGTGGGGATCATCAGAGACGATCTGCTTTGACTTTAGCTCTAGAGCTGTCGCGGCGATGACGGAGTCGGCTGTGGGCAATCCTCGGTGGCGGGCCCTCAGCTTTGCGGCCGCTATGGCTATTGGCACAGTAAGGTCAATTATTCTGAAGGTCGATTTCAAGATAGAACCGACGCGCAGTTCTGCGGTATCGGCGCCAACATTCTCGTACTCGAACTTGTAAACCTCGTGAATGACCATTGTCGGGACGAGTGCGTTCTGGCGTTGAAGCTCTGTAATCTTGCGGCTGGTCTTCTCCCTGATACTCGCGGTCTCGGCGAGGAAGTGGGTGAGAAAGAAGCGTGTGTCGATTGTCGGGACGGCGGTCAGTAGCGGTCCTCCGAGCGCATCTTGTCAAGTCTTCTCTTCATCTCCTCAACAGTAACTCTCCCCGCGTCTATCCCCGCGAGGTCTTCGAGAGGAGTAATGGGACTGAGAAGAATCCCTTGGTCCGAGTCCTTGACTAGGAGGCTCATTCCCTGCTTTATGCTGTACTTTCTCCTCTGCTCAATCGGAATGGTTACCTGGCCCTTTCGGGTCACCTTGACAATTTGTTCCGCCATCTGCGCTCAGGTTGTACAGTGAGCCCATGTACTACTTAAACGGTCTGTCCAACCCGCCTAATAGCGCCAAGTGACCAGAAGAACCTCTCCCGATCGATTTATCTGGTGATTGCAAATCGCGCCCCTCTATCTCCCTTCCTTCGTGGGCTCAGTCAGGCTGTGAGCACAACTACCAGGCGAACCTCATTCTTCAGCTTCAACATTCTCGCCCAACAAAACGAATCTTATGATGAATGTAAAAGAATTACTCTCCTCTGACCGGCCGGATCAAATCCACTCCAGACAGAAAGAACAAGCTTAGATCTTGATCCACTTGTGTACATGGAAAGCATATACACGGTCAAGTGAGTAGCGGGTGGAATCGATGAGCTCTTACTCGAAGGCTGGCGCGGCTGGCGTTGTTTTACTAGTCACTATCATCGAGGATGCTGGGCTGATCGCCTGGCTGGTGTTGGCCCGCGCCTCAATGTTCTATCAGGGTATCCCAATCGCCCCGCTAGTACTCCTGCTCGTGCTCCTTGTCGAGCATTCGATTATGCAGCGCGCGGAGAATCCGAATTTTACCGGAAAAGTATTCGCGCAAATATTTGGCTTTAGCTCGCTTGAAGTCGTTAACTGGAGCGTATGGCTAACCCTACTCTCGAACACTTCGTCCGTGCTCTCGATGAGTTCGCTTATTGCTTCACTTTACTTCTTCGTCGGGTTCTACATTGAACACCAGATTACTGAGAACGTAATCACTCAACAGCCATATCTCCGGTTTAGAAATCCAAGAGGTGCGATCACAGCTGGTGTGATTCTTGAGACCCTCAGCGAAGGTGTCGGAGCCCGCCTCTGGTTGCTCTATGGGCCAATCGGTCCCGCATTCCTAGTCGTGGGCTCCTTGATAGAACACTCGATCCAATACGTAGTTGGAAGATTGCCCACGACGGGTCTTATTACCGAGCCTGGATCGGTACAGACAAGAAGCCAAGATTGAGCTGAGGCCCGGACTCACCGGCCTTCGTGTTTGACTATCTTCCAGCTGGGCGCTTGGTTTCTTCCATTCGTCTACTGATAGAATTGATTTCTATGAGCTCTTTTACCAAGGACCGAATGTCAAGAAGAATTTCCATCTGGATCATGTAAAAGTCCATCATCGTCCGGCTTCTTCCAGCCTGTCTGATGATCTCTTCATTGGTCCTCATTTGCAGTCCGCCCGATGTATGATCAAACACCACTTAGCTTCTTCGCCTCCGACCTGCCTAGAGGCGCTAGGTCGGGCTCACGCTGGCTGTTGATCGGGGCTGATGTTTTGTGATGCTCCGGAGGACCTTGCCGGTGTGAGCGCATTGTATCAGTCCGGTCCATGCACTGCCTAACTGAGTGACTTGTTCTATCTGGTCGCACTCTGGACATTGAACGGACGTTGCTTGGTAAAGTCGTACGTTTCTGGCTTGTCTTTCAAGTTCGGGTCTGCACCTTGCTCCGTCCATCCTCTGGCAGTTTCAAGCTAAACTGGTGGCAGATACACGCGTTACACGTCGTCTCGCCCATGCCTGTCTTAGCGTTGTGACTACTCCTGTAGTGTCCGCATTCGCAGTTGTCAAGGGGGTATGGGAAGCGCATCGGCTAATATCTCTACATCAAACCGGAAATAGGTTGTGTCCACGGGTGAACACAGATGCTCACAAGATTCTATGATCCCCGAAATTTATCCACCACGTATGTTCGATTGTGGTTGAATGTTTGCACTATTGTTTGACTTGACTAACAATCGACGATCAATCACTCTTTTTCATTATTGAATTCTTTAGCGTTTGAACGTGTACAGCCAACTCATATCGATCCAAGCCTATGATGGTGTGTGAACGGACAACGACCCAAGTCTCTGAGCTTAACCAACGCCGGACCCCACAGACCTCGACTCTCGTCGACAGGCAGATCAATTTTCACAACGACACAGTAAAATGGTCATGCGCCTGTAGAATCCTAGAATCTGCTGGCTATCACATCCAACGATGCCAATCCTCAGACCCACAAGCCGCCGACCTTGCGCTCGTACGGGTCGAAGACGTTGGCCACCGAGACAGGATAGTGGGCATTCACAACCAAAAAATGCGAATCTACACTGACGACATGCCCGTAGCAGTCTTCAGCAACCGATACTCCACAGACGCCATGCAAGCCGAGGATGCCAACACCATGGAATCAGGCCAAGCTTACGAGGCCGAATACAAAACTCAATCTTTGCCTGGGACTTTCTTCCGTGCCATTGGATTTGGTCTTGGGATTGCCAGTATGTGTGTTACAGCTTTCACTTTGGTCTTAGCGCCCGTTTTGGTCGTGGAACCTAACCAAGGGATTCGTGATGTGGAATTATTCTGGATCGGTGTTGGCTTGATTTCCTTGGTTGCCCAATTGTTTGTCACTAAGCGCTAAGATTTGAGTCCATTCTTAGTTCAGATGAGAAGCTAAAATCTGAATCTCAAGGCGATCGGTTCTGAAGATGAGACCTGCAAGTTCTGCAGAGCAACAGGAAGACCCGACGGAGGAGGGGACCCGCGATTATTGGATCGTTATGATGCTCGAGACGCCGAACATATGGGCGTGGCGTGAACGGCACGATACTCGAATCATGTCATCCATTTGGTCCAAAGCAAATTAGGCAGTCCCGAGTCTCGGGAATTTTTGTGGGTTTAGCAGGGCATACAAGTATATCCAAGGATAGAAATCGAATAGGCCGATCATCAACGCTTATTATCAGCCGATCAGTCATGGAAAGCTTGACGTTTCGTGACCGGCGTAGCTGATGCTAGCAATGAGACTGGACGCATAGAGCAGAGCTGGCTCTCCGATCGCTGGAATGGGATTCGTCGACCCTACTCGGCAAACGATGTTGTCAGACTTCGTGGTACAATCCGTCCCGAGTACACGCTCGCAAGAATGGGTGCTGAGAAATTCGAGCGCCTCCTGACGGATGAGGCCTACATTCCGACGCTAGGTGCACTTACGGGCGCCCAGGCACTTCAAATGGTTCAGGCCGGCCTAAAAGCCATCTACATGAGTGGCTGGCAGGTAGCCGCGGACGCTAATCTCTCCGGCCAGACGTACCCGGACCAGAGTCTCTACCCTTCCAACAGCGTTCCGAATCTCGTAAAGAGAATCAATCAAGCTTTCCAGAGAGCCGATCAGATACAATATTTGAGCGGGAAAGGAAAGATTGACTGGTTCGCCCCGATAATCGCCGACGCCGAGGCAGGGTTTGGAGGCCCCCTCAACGCGTTCGAGCTGATGAAAGCAATGATCGAAGCGGGAGCGTCGGGAGTACACTTCGAAGATCAGCTTGCATCAGAGAAAAAGTGCGGCCACCTGGGCGGCAAAGTCCTAGTCCCAACTCACCAGTTCATCAGGACCCTTGTCGCGGCACGGCTGGCCGCTGACGTGATGGGCGTCCCAACCTATCTAGTAGCGCGAACGGATGCGGTTGGAGCGAAGCTTCTCTCCAGCGACGCTGATCCACGAGACATTCCCTATACGACAGGGGAGCGG
>Ga0209802_1001245_pt1 | contig 19117 bp, 15 predicted proteins | sample GraSoiAngelo_129_FD_185886 | JGI IMG/M metagenome (GOLD analysis project Ga0209802, IMG submission 185886) | Grasslands soil microbial communities from the Angelo Coastal Reserve, California, USA - 14_0927_12_40cm (SPAdes) (version 2) | ecosystem: Environmental > Terrestrial > Soil > Grasslands ... | reverse complement strand
CGTGTGGCGTGATTCAGGATGTTGGCCGTCTCCGTCATCTCGACCATGAAAGTCGACATCCCCGCGGCGATGTCGTCATGCGCTCCGACACGAGTGAAGATTCGGTCGACAAGGCCGACAACGGCTTGCTCCGCGGGCACGAAGCTTCCGCACTGCGCCAGCAGAACGATGACCGCGGCCTGACGCAGAAACGTCGACTTACCCGCCATATTCGGGCCGGTGAGGATGATGATCTGCTCGTCGGCCGGGTCGAGCTCGAGGTCGTTGGCGACGAATGCCCCGTCCGGGAGATGGCGTTCCACGAGCGGATGGCGACCGGCCTTGATGGACAGAGCGAGGCCGACGTTGACGCTCGGACGGCGCCAGCGCTCGCGGACCGCCGCGACAGCCAGGCTTCTGAGGGCGTCGATGCTCCCGATTGCGTGTCCGGTGGCGCGCAGCGAGGGCGCGGACTCGGCGACCTTACCGCACAGGTCGCGGAGGATCTCGACCTCGCGCGCCGTGATGCGCTCCTGCGCGCTGAGAACGATGGCTTCCTTCTCCTTCAGCTCTGGAGTCAAATAGCGCTCCGCCCCGGTCAGCGTCTGCTTGCGCACGTAGTCGTCCGGGATGGACACCGCGTTGGCATTGCTCACCTCGAGGTAGTACCCGAACACCTTGTTGAAGCCCACCTTCAGCGAGCGAATGCCACTCCGCTTGCGCTCCGATGCTTCCAGGTTCGCGATCCACTCGCGCGCGCTCTGTGATGCGTCGGTGATGCCGTCGAGCTCAGCGTCGTAGCCGCGCTTGATCGCGCCGCCATCGCGAGCGTGCGTCGGCGGATCCTCGACAAGCGCACGGAGTAGCTCCGAGGCGAGCTCCGGCGCAGCAGTCATCTGTGCACCCAGTTCCCTGATCGCAAGCGCCTCGCAGGCGCCGGCCGCGTCACGGACCGCGGGGATGGCCTCCAGGGAATGGCGGAGGGCGACCAGCTCGCGCGCGCCTGACCGACCCTGGGCGGCGCGAGAGACGAGTCGCTCGAGGTCACCCACATCGTTGAGCGCGGTCGCCAGCCGCTCCTGCAGCGTCGCGGCGCTGAAGAGCTCGTCGACCGCGCTGAGCCGAAGCTCGATCGACTCTGCGTCGCGCATCGGAGCGCCCAGCCATGCGCGCAGACGCCGGGCGCCGATCGGCGTGCGCGTGTGGTCGAGCAACTTGACCAGCTCGGGCAGCTCCAGGTTCCGCACCGTGGCGGTGTCGAGCGGCATGGTCGCGTCGGGCGAATACGTGCGGACGCTCAGCAGGCCGGGACCGAGGCGAGTCTGGATCTGTTTGAGATAGTCGAGCACCACCCCGGCGGCGCCGACCGCCAGCGGAGCGTCGCCCGCACCCACCGCGGCGGCGTACGCGATGCCCAGCAGATCGCGCAGCCGCTGCTGTCCGCGGACCGGGTCGAACCTGTACGCCTCGATCGCCGGTGGCTCCAGCAGCTCGGCGGGCGCGAGTCGCTCGAGCTCCGCGCTCAGCCGCTCCGCCGGCAGCTGACACAGAAGAAGCTCGCCGGTGGATACGTCACAGGCGGCAAGCCCAGCCTCAGCGCCATGAGTCCATGCGGCCACAAGGTAGTTGGGACGAGCCGGGTCGAGGTACGAGTCCTCGACCACGGTTCCTGGTGTGAGCACGCGGGTGACGTCGCGTTTGACGACAGGTCCTTTCCCGGGCGCTTCCATCTGGTCGCAGATGACCACCTTGTGGCCCGCGCGCAAGAGCTTGCCGACGTACGACTGCCACGCGTGGTACGGGACGCCGCACATCGGCGCCCGGCCGGACTTTCCCAGCGGCCGCGATGTGAGCGTGATCCCCATCACGGGCGCGGCGATGATGGCGTCGTCGAAGAACACCTCGTAGAAGTCGCCGAGCCGGAAAAGGAGGATTCCTTCTGGGTGCTGCTCCTTTGCCTCCCGGTACTGGCGCATGACCGGGGTCAGAGCAGGGGGCCCTTCTTTCACGCCGCGGGCAATCCTGTCAGCTGGCCGGCAGAAGCCGACACGACGAGAAGGTCGATGACATCGCCCGGCTTGACGCCCGAGCCCCGCAGCACGACCGCCCTCTTGCCCTGGCGGATGCGCCCGTAAGGGCGGCCCAGCTCGTCGGTGCCTTCGATCAGCACCTCGACGTCGCGGCCGACCCATCGGGCGGTTTTGCGCACCGCGATCTCACGCTGCAGGGCGAGCAGATCGTTCAAGCGTCTCAGCTTCTCTACGTTGGGAACGTCATCGCTCATCTTCGTCGCCGCATATGTGCCCGGACGCGGGGAGTACATGGCGAGGTGCACGACGTCGAACTGGATGTCCTCGAGCAAGCTGCGCGTGTTCAGAAACGCCGCTTCAGACTCCCCCGGGAAACCCACGATCACATCGGTCGCGAGGCCGATGTCGGGCATCAGGGCGCGAGCCCGCTCGACGATGGCACGATAGTGCCTTGTCTGGTACCCGCGAGCCATCCGCTTGAGGACGCCATCGTCGCCAGACTGCACCGGCAGCTGCAGCTCTCTGCACAAGACGCCGCTGGCCGCCATCGCCTCCAGGAGGTCCGGCTCGAGATCCTGTGGATGCGAGGTCATGAAGCGCAACCGCTTCAGTCCGGGGATCATCTCGACCTCGCGGACCAGGGCGGCGAGGCCGCCCCGACCATCGGGGTCGTGATAGTCGTCGACGTTCTGGCCGAGCAGCACGATCTCTTTGGCGCCGGCTTCCACAGCGACGCTGCACTCACGAAGCACCTCCGCCAAGGGGACGTGGCGCTCGCGCCCGCGCACGCGCGGGACGATGCAGAACGTGCAGTTGTGGTCGCAGCCCTGAATGACGCGCACGTAATGGCTGACTCCGGTGCGACCGGCAGCAGGGAGTGCTTCGCCCTCCGAGTAGTCGTATCTCGCCTCCAGACTGGCCAGGAAATCGTCGTATTCGCCGATCGGGACGACCGCGTCAAGCTGCGGAAAGCGCCGCCGGAGCTCGTCCCCTTCCTTGGCCACGATGCAGCCGGTGACCGCGATCGTCCGCTCCGGCGTCTTCCACTCTTTCAGCTCGTGGAGCTTCGAATAGACCCGATCCTCTGATGCCTGGCGGACGACGCAGGTGTTGAGGATGGCCACGTCCGCGCGGTCGAGCGAGTCTTCCTGGTAACCGGCTGCCAGGAGTTTGCGCGCCAGACTCTCCGAGTCAGCGGCGTTCATCTGGCACCCGATCGTCCAGATGTGGAACGACCGTCCCGTCAGCGGCTCTCCACGAGCAGTCGGATCCCGGTGCGTTCTTCGCCGTCGATCGAGATGTCGATGAAGGCCGGTATGCAGACCAGGTCAAGACCCCCTGGCGCCACGTACCCCCGCGAGATGGCGATCGCCTTCACTGCCTGGTTGATCGCACCTGCGCCGATTGCCTGCACCTCGACCCGTCCTTTGCTTCGAATCACTCCGGCTATGGCTCCGGCCACCGCAACCGGTTTGGAAGTGGCTGAGACCTTCAGCACCTCCACTGGAGCGCGCCCCTCCCCTGTCATTGCTGGAACCCCTTCAAATGTGTTCTCGGTCGACTCGCTGGATCGATGTTGCCCGGCCGGTGGAAGCACTAATGGTAACCAGTACCGCATTGAAAGTCACAATTCCAGACGCCACTAAAAAGCGGTTCGGGACCCCTGTGAGGAAGCGCTGCAAAACGACGTTCTTGTCCATCCCGATGCACCCGTCGCGGGGTCCGACCATGCCCACGTCCGTGACGTAGGCCGTGCCGCCCGGGAGCACCCGGGCGTCTGCGGTCGGAATGTGGGTGTGGGTGCCGACCACGGCGCTCACCCGGCCGTCCAGGTACCAACCCATCGCCGTCTTCTCAGAGGTCGCCTCGGCGTGCATGTCGCAGAAAACGATCTTGATTTGGGGGTGGTCGGCCAGGATCGCGTCGGCGGCGCGGAACGGGTCGTCGAGGGTCTCGATGGTGAAGATGCGGCCGATCAGGTTCATGACCAGGACCTCACGGTCGCCGGCACGGAAGACGCATGAGCCTTTCCCCGGCGCCTGGGGCGGATAGTTGGCCGGCCGGATCACGTTTTCGAGCGCCGGCAGCTCGCCGACGAACTCCTTCTGCGCGAAGACATGGTTGCCGGTCGTGATGACGTCGGCTCCCGCCCCCTTCAGCTCTCCGACCAGCTTGGCGGTGAGCCCGAAGCCGCCGGCGGCATTCTCTCCATTAAGGATGGTGACGTCGGGTTCGAGCTCACGTTTCAGCCCGGGCAGCAGCGCTTTGACGGCTTCGCGACCGGGCTGGCCGACGACATCAGCCACGAAGAGAATGCGAAAGTCGTCAGCCATGTTTGAAAGGCTAACTTGAAACGAAAAAGGGGAGCCCGAGTTGGGCTCCCCTTAGCTCTTTACTTTGCGTATTCGACGGCCCGCGTCTCGCGGACCACCGTGACCCGGATCTGACCGGGGAAGCTGAGCTCGGTTTCGATGCGTTTGGCGATATCCCGGGCCATCAGCTGAGCGGCCGTGTCGTCGATCTGCTCCGGCTTGACCAGGATTCGGACCTCGCGCCCGGCCTGGATCGCGTATGACTGCTGGACGCCCTGAAACGAGTTGGCGATCTCTTCCAGCTTCTCGAGCCTTTTGACGTACGCCTCGAGTGACTCACGTCGCGCGCCCGGGCGCGCGGCCGAGATGGCGTCCGCCGCGATGAGCAGGACCGCCTCGATGGAGTGCGGCTCCTCGTCGTAGTGATGAGCGCGCACCGCGTGCACGACCGGGGCGGGCACCCCGTGTCGCTGCAGCAGATCTGCCCCGATCACGGCGTGTGAGCCCTCGACCTCGTGGTCGATGGCCTTGCCGATGTCGTGCAGCAGGCCCGACATCTTGGAGATGCGAACATCGGCGCCGATCTCGGACGCCATCATGGCGGCGAGGTAGGCGACCTCTTTGGAGTGGTTCAGCACCTGCTGGCCGTAGCTGGTACGGAAACGCAGGATGCCGAGGTGACGGACGACCTCAGGGTGAAGGCCCTGCAGCCCGACCTCCAACACCGCCGCCTCGCCCTCCTCCTTGACCCTTTGCAGGACCTCCAGGCGGGACTTGGCGACGATCTCTTCGATCCGAGCCGGATGAATCCGGCCGTCCACGATCAGCTTGTTGAGGGCGACGCGAGCGACTTCGCGGCGCACAGGGTCGAACCCGCTGATGATCACGGCTTCCGGGGTGTCGTCGACGATCAGGTCGATCCCGGTCGCCTGTTGTAGGGCCCTGATGTTGCGGCCCTCTTTGCCGATGATTCGGCCTTTGAGCTCGTCCGTCGGCAGCGGCAGCACCGAGACAGAGACCTCAGCGGTCTGGTCGGCGGCGATGCGCTGAATCGACTCGGTGACGATCTCCCGGGCACGGCGCTCGCTCTCATCGCGAGCCGCCAGCTCCGACTCCCGCACCTTGCGGGCGACCTCGTTTCTCAGCTCCTGCTCGACCTGCCCCATCAGGACGCCCTGAGCCTCCTGGCGCGTCATGTTCGCGACACGCTGGAGCTCGCGCTCCTGCTGGCGGTAGGTGTCCTCGAGCTGGGCTTTGATGTCGTCCAGCCCCTTCTCCTTGGCGCCGAGCTCGCGCTCCCGCCGGTTGAGGTCCTCGCCCTTGCGGTCGAGGTTCTCTTCCTTCTGAAGAAGGCGCTTTTCGATTTGCTGTGACTGCACCCGGTACTCCCGGGCCTCCTGTTCGGCGGCGGTGCGGACTTTCACCGCTTCCTCTTTGGCTTCGAGCAGCTTCTCCTTGGCCTGGGTTTCGGCCTCGGAGAGCGTCACCTGGGCCTTGGCCTCGATGGCGCTCGCTCCATTGCCTTGCCGGTTCCTGAGCAGCAGGTATGCCACCCCAAACCCGGCGAGGAGTGCCACCACCAGTATCGGTACGAAGACGTAGGTAGACAGGACAGGCATGTGACATGCACCTCATTTATTCGATTGTCAAAGTGCGCCATCGCAGGCTAAGAACAAGCCCGCGTCGGTTTGGCTCTATGACTGCGGGCGCGAAAATCGCGCCGCTCGTGAGGAAATTCTAGGCTTCGGAGGCCTCGGGGCGCCTTGCCAGGGCGGCACCGCAGGCCGCCCGCGCGATCGACACCGAGAAGCCTCGCCGGACCAGCTTGGTGCCGATCTCGTCGAGGACCTCGCGGTAGGTTGCCGCGGGCTTCCTGGCGTACAGGCGTTCCGCGATGTGGGTCGCGGCGGCCAGCTGCTCGACCTCGCCGAACTCGGCTACGGCCGTGTCCACCTGGGCCCGATCGACGCCTCGTGAGGCAAGCTCCGCCGACAGCGCTCGGGGGCCGCGCATCGAGCCTCGGCGCCGCACGAAGGAGCGTGCGAAGGCCTGGTCGTCCAGATACCCAAGGTCCTCGAGCCGCTTCAGGGCCGTCCGGATGTCCGCGCCCTCATAGCCGCGCCGTGTCAGCTTGAGCAGCATCTCCACACGCGAATGGGCGCGGCGCCCGAGCAGCCTCAGGCCGGCGTCCAGCGCACTGACAGTGGGCGGCGAAGATCTCGGGCGGCGGCTAGAAGTCCTCGGGGCCAACGGAGCTGTCCAGAGGAGCTGTGCGCCCTGCGGCCGCTGCCGCCCGCTGCACCGACTGCGCGGTCCCGCCCGCGGCCTTGGCGCGAACAGCCGTCTCGATCTCGGAAGCAAGCGTCGGGTTCTCCCGTAGATAGTTGCGCACGTTCTCGCGACCCTGACCGAGGCGCTGGTCGCCGTACGACATCCACGTGCCGCTCTTCTCCAGGATCCCGTACTCGAGCGCGGCGTCGATGAGCGAACCCTCGCGCGAGATGCCTTCGTTGAAGAGGATGTCGAACTCGGCGGAGCGGAAGGGTGGCGCGACCTTGTTCTTCACGACCTTGACCTTCACTCGCGCGCCCACCGAATCGAGACCAGACTTGATGACCTCGACCTTGCGGATGTCGAGCCGCACCGACGAGTAGAACTTGAGGGCGCGACCGCCGGGCTGGGTCTCCGGATTCCCGAACATGATTCCGACCTTTTCGCGCAGCTGGTTCAAGAAGATGACCGAGCAGTTCGACTTCGAGATCGCAGCGGTCAGCTTGCGCAGCGCCTGCGACATCAGCCGGGCCTGCAGGCCGACGTGGGCATCCCCCATCTCGCCTTCGATCTCCAACCTCGGCACGAGCGCCGCCACGGAGTCGATAACGATGACGTCGAGAGCTCCCGAACGGACCAGGACCTCGACGATCTCGAGCGCCTGCTCGCCGGTGTCGGGCTGGCTGATCAGGAGGTCATCGATCTTGACGCCAATCCTCGACGCATAAAGAGGATCGAGGGCGTGCTCCGCGTCCACGAAGGCTGCCACCCCACCCTGCTTCTGGGCCTCGGCGATGACGTGCAGCGCGAGCGTTGTCTTGCCCGCCGACTCGGGACCGTACAGCTCGGTGACCCGGCCGCGCGGAATCCCGCCCACGCCGAGCGCGAGGTCGAGCAGCAGCGCGCCGGTGGGGATCACGAGGATCTCTCCACGCTGCGCGGCCTGTTCACCCAACTTCATGATCGAGCCTTTGCCATAGCTCTTGACGATGTGGGAGATCGCCGAGTCGAGGGACTTCTCTTTTTCCTTTTCCAATGCTTTGAATGCCTCCTAGATCGTTGCGGCGAGTGTTCTACGTCGTGGGTTTGAAATCAACGTCGTCTTAACAGGCCGTCGCGATATTATCGAACATGCGTTCGCAATCGTCAAGCCGGCTTGCTCTTTTGCCGGCCGGCGACGGCGTGGACCTCTTCGATGAGCATGCGCAGCGCCTCCGCCGTGGCCTGCCGGCGATTCGACCAGCGGTCGCCCGTGAAGTTGAACTTCTCGCATCGCCGGCCCGCCTCTGAGGCGATCGCGATGTACGTGAGCCCGACGGGTTTGCTGGAGCCATCGCTGTCCGGACCCGCGATGCACGTGGTCGAGACGGCGAGCGCCGACCCAAACTTGGCCCTGGCCCCCTCCGCCATCGCCAGCGCGACCTCGCGGCTCACCGCCCCGTGACGCGTCAGCAGCGCTGCCGGGACATTGAGCTCGTCGCGCTTCACCTCGTCCGCATACGCGATCACGCCACCTAGAAAGTACGCGGAGCTGCCGGGCCGGTCGGTGATCAGCGCGCCAAGCAGGCCGCCGGTGCACGACTCGGCCACGGACAACGTCAAACGTTCGCGAGCGAGGATGCTCCCGAGCTCGTCGGCCATCGGGTCCACCGGCGACGACGGCAATGCTCGCCCACCGAGCCCGATCAAATGCCGGAACCGAACCAGGTAATCGATGCCGCTCCCGATCGTGAAGATGACGGCGACCGCGACCGCGAAGGCGGCGATCGGGACCAGGCCCGGGTATGGCCTTTGCAAGATCAGCAGCGTCACCGCCGCCATTTGCGTAACCGTCTTGGTCTTGCCCAGCGGAGCGGCCGAGATCACGCGGCCCTGGCTGGCGCCCACAGAGCGGAGGATCGTGATGATGAGCTCGCGCGAGAAGATCACAACCACGACCCATGCGGCGACGAGCCCTTCCTGGACGAGGACGATCAGCACGGATAGGACGAGCAGCTTGTCCGCCAGGGGATCGAGGAATTTGCCGAGGTCGGTGACCATGCCGCGACGGCGAGCGATCTGGCCGTCGAGCGTGTCGGTGAACGAGACGGCCACGAAGAGCGCGGCGGCAAGCTGATCGTGGCCGGGAAAGCTCACGAGCAGCAGCGCCATGAGGACGGGGATCGCCGCCAGCCGGCTGACCGTCAGAAGATTCGGGAGATTCACCGTGCCTACGGAGAAGTGTGCGGCGGCGATGGGGTCGGCGTCACAGGCGGACTGAAGACCGCGGGCGTCGACGGCGCGGTGATGATGGTCGTCCGCTGGTCGGCCTCGATCTGCAGCCACGCATAGAAGGTGAAGGCCCCGGCCAGCAGGAGCAGGCCCGCCACCGCCGCGGCCGGGCCGGTGAGGACGATCCGCGGCCGGGGAACCAGCATTCCCAGGCCCAGCGTCCTGCGCGGATCCTGAGGCGCCTGATGCAGCCTCACCACCAGTGACTCCTCATCCAGCCCCAGGTAGCGTGCGTACGTGCGCAGGTACCCACGCGCGTAGACAGGCGCCGGGAGCAGCTCGGGCTCGTCCGCCTCCAGCGCGCTCAGATGCTCGAGACGGATGTGCGTCGCCGCGGCCGCTTGCTGAAGGGTGAGGCCGCGCTCGCCACGCTTGGCGGCGAGGAAGCCTCCGATCGTCACTCGAGGCCTATCCGTGCGAGCAGGTCGTCGACATCCGGCAGGTTCATCAACACCTCGCGCGATTTCGAACCCTGGTAGCCGCCGATGATTCGATGCTCGGCCAGCTGGTCGACGATGCGGCCCGCCCGCGAGTAGCCGACGTTGAACTTGCGCTGCACCAGGGACACCGAAGCCCCGCCCTCGGCGGCGACGGCGCGAGCAGCACGCGCGAACAGTGGGTCCAGCTTGCGCTCGGAGGTGTGGCCTCCCTCCCACTCCGTGCCCGCGCCCTCTTCGAGGATCTCCTCCATATAACGCGGTCCACCCTGCGAGCGCCAGAAATTGACGACCGACTCGACTTCGGGGTCGCTCACGAACGCACCCTGGATGCGCGTCGGCTTGCCCGCATCGACCGGCTGGTACAGCATGTCGCCACGTCCGAGTAGCTTCTCCGCGCCGCCGGTGTCTAGGATCACCCGGCTGTCGACCTGCGAGCCGACGGCGAACGCGATGCGCGACGGGATGTTGGCCTTGATGAGGCCGGTGATGATGTCCGTTGACGGCCGCTGCGTCGCGATCACCAGGTGGATGCCCACGGCGCGCGCAAGCTGCGCGATGCGGCAGATGAGCTCCTCGATCTCGCCGGCGGCGACCATCATGAGGTCGGCGAGCTCGTCGATGACGATGACGACGTAAGGCAGCTGGCGCGCCAGTTTCTGCGTCGCCTTGTCGTTGTAGGCGGCGATGTTGCGTACACCCTCGGCCGAGAACATCTTGTAACGACGGTCCATCTCCGCCACCGCCCAGCGCAGCGCCGCCGCGGCCTGGTGCGGCTCGACGAGAACAGGAAGCGCGAGGTGCGGCAGACCGTTGTAGTTCGTCAGCTCAACGCGCTTCGGGTCGATGAGCAGCAGCCGCATGTGGTCGGGGGTGACCTGGAACAGCAGGCTGGTGATCAATGCGTTGATACACACGCTCTTGCCTTGCCCGGTGGCGCCGGCGATGAGCAGGTGCGGCATGCGTGTCAGGTCGCCGACGATCGATTGGCCGGAGACGTCGTTACCGAGCGCGAGCGCGAGCGTATGCGTGCCTTCGCGAAATGCCGCCGTCTCCACGACCTCGCGGATGGTGACCAGGCTGGCCGACTTATTGGGCACCTCGATGCCGACTGCCGCCTTGCCGGGGATCGGCGCCTCGATGCGCAGCGGCGCGGCCGCAAGCGCGAGAGACAGATCGTTGAGGAGCGCCGTGATCCGCTTCACCTGTACACCGGGACCGGGCTGAAGTTCGTACTGGGTCACCGCCGGCCCGGGATTGACGCCGACCACCTTGCACGAGACGCCGAACGTTTCGAGGGTGTTTTCGATGACCTTGACGTTGCGCTTGATCTCGTCGGCCATGCGCTCGCGCCGCGCGGTCACGGTATCGAGGAGCGCGATGGAGGGCAGCTTCCATTCGATCTCCGGGGCGTCGTCTTCGGGTTCGGCGACGACTCGGAGTGCAGGCTTCTCCCTCGGTTTCTCTGGCTCCTCGTCAGGCTCAGTATCGGATGCACTGACAGCCTCGGGTTTTGTATCGACCTCCCAGGTGCGCAGCGCCGCGGGCGCTACCGGCGGGTAGGCTGGGCCGGCCGGACCGATATCTTCAGTGACGACAGGCGTCCCTTTCGTGGCAGCTTTCGGCTGCTGGTCTGTCGGCGCAGCGACCAATCGGTCCAGACGCCGGCGCTCGGCGTATGCGGCTTGCACCGCTTTCACGACTGTCGCGATGAGCGAACCGGGACTGAAATGGATGGTCACGATGAGGCCGATCACGAGCGCCGCCACGAGGAGCGCCCATGCCCCCCACCTCCCGGCCAGGCCGATCACGGCGTCGTCGATCGATCGCCCCGCGGATCCGCCCGCCTGTGCAGCGAGGCCGAACAAACCCACCAGCGCGATCACGGCCACTGTGCCGGCGAGGACATCGAGAAGCCGCGGCCTCGGCGCCTGGGGCCAGAGCATGTAAGCGCCAAGGGCTACCGCCCCGGTGACGGGCACGAACCACGCGCGTCCGAAGCTCGCGACCAGCCACTCCTGCAGCCCCGCAAGAATCGATCCGGCGTGGCTTGCGACAGCGAGCACGCCGAGCAGGCCGGCGAGGATCAGTAGAACGCCGGCGATCTCGCGCACCTGGCGCTGAGTGAGATGCGGCCGGCGGCTGGTTCGCTTCGAACGTGAGGTGCGCGAACGTGCGGACGAAGCGCGACGGGCGCCGTTCGCGTGTGAGCGTGAGCCTCGTGAGTTGGTGCGACGCATGCTGGTCAGCCGGGTGAGCCGGGCTCAGCGGATTCTACACCGGCCGATTCGCTCCACCCGACGCGCGATACTTCCTCCGTGGCTGTCGACCCGTTCGCGGATGCAGAGACTCGATATCGGGGCCTGGTCGAGGAGCGTCGCAACGGCGGTCTGCAAGCGCGCGCCTTCCGGCTCGCGGTTCGCGATCTTGCGGTGCTCGACGGCGAAGGCCGGCGATGGATGCTCGGACCCGAGGACGGCATCTGGTATCGACGTGAGCGCGAGCGCTGGCTGCAGGCCGACCCTCCGCGCCGCCTCGTCTGTTCATCGTGCGGACATCACAACTTGGGACGCCACAGTTACTGCGTCGAATGCGGGCAGCGACTGAATCGGTCCTGACCGAGCCCCTCTTCCCTAGCCCTCCCCCCTGAAGGTGGGAGGGAGATCAGGTTCGGACTCTATTTGATCGGGTGCGTTTGCGCCCACCAGATGCCGCCGGTCAATGCCGCAGCCAGCGGCACCAGCGCGGCTAGCAGCCACAGCCGCCACCAGATCGGGCGCTGTTGGCCACGCAACAGCTCGTGACCGCAGAACCCGCAGTAGCGGTCGAACGGGCCCGCGATGCCGCGACAGTTGCCGCATTGATGCAGCTGCAGCCCGCAGTGTCCGCAGCGCATCTCATCCGCATGGTCCAGGACCATGGCCGGCTGATCGCAGCGAGGACATAGGCTCGGCGCGATCAGCGCCAGCGGCGGAAGCTTCATATCTCCGTCACGACGGGAATCACCATCGGGCGCCGGCGCGTCTGCTTGTAGACCGTCCTCAAGACGGCGTCGTGGATGGCTTCGTTGAAAGTGCTGATGTCGGCGTGGGTGTCCTCAAACTTCTTGATACTGTCCATCACTGATCTGCGCGCATCGGTCATGAGCTTGGATGAAAGCTCGGGCTCGATCACCCCGCGCGACACCAGATCAGGGCCGGCGCGCACGGTGCCGGTGTCGCGATCGAGGACCAAGGTGACGACCAGGATTCCATCCTCGGCCAGATGCCGGCGATCGCGAAGCACCGCCTTCTCAACGTCTCCGACTCCAAGCCCGTCGACGAAGACCAGCCCGGTGGCGATCTTCTCGCCGCGCCGCATTGAGTCCTTCTCGAGCTCGACCGTGTCTCCGTCTTCGACCACCATGATCCGGTCGGGATCGATGCCCGCCTCCCGTGCGAGGTCGGCGTGCTGGTACAGCTGCCGGTACTCACCGTGGACCGGGATGAAATACCTGGGGCGGACGGCCTCGATCATCTCGCGGAGCTCGTCCTTCTGGGCGTGCCCAGTGACGTGAACGTGGCCGACCTCGGAGTAGAACACGTGCGCACCGTGGCGGTAGAGGTTGTTGACGGTTTGGTGCACGCTCCGCTCGTTGCCCGGGATCGGCCGGGCCGAGATGACCACCCAGTCGCCTTTCAGGACGTTCACCGCCGGGTGCCGCTGAGCGGCGAACCGCGCCAGCGCTGACATCGGTTCGCCCTGGCTGCCGGCCGTCAGCAGCAACAGCTTCGATGGCGGGACCTTGTCCACGTTCTCGAGCGGGACCGTAAGACCCTCGGGCACTTTCAGGAAGCCGAGCTCGCGAGCGGTCTTGAAGTTGGTCTGCAGGCTGCGACCGACCACGGCGACCTTGCGGTCGAACTGCACGGCCATCCTCACGAGGTGCTGGATGCGGTGGATGTTGGAGGCGAAGTTCGCGACCACGATGCGGCCCGGAGCTTCGCCGAAGATGCGCTCGAAAGGTGCGTGCAGGTCTCGCTCCGAGCCCGAGCGGCCCGACCGCTCCGCGTTGGTGGAGTCGCTGAGCAGCAGCTGTACGCCCTCGTCGCCCAGCCGCCGGAAGCGTTCCATGTCGGTCGGATGGCCGTCAGGAGGATCGGGGTCGAGCTTGAAGTCGCTGGTGTAGACGACACGCCCGACGGGCGTCTGGATGGCGAGCGCGACCGCGTCCGGTATCGAGTGGCAGACAGCGATTGTCTCGACGCGAAACGGGCCGAGCTGGACGGTGTCGCCCACGCGAACCTCGCGCAGGTCCGCCTCGCGCAGGATGCGATGCTCTTTGAGCTTGGGCTTGACCAGGCCGAGCGTGAGCCGCGTCCCGTAGACGGGGACGTTGATCTTCTTGAGCGCGAATGGGAGCCCACCGATGTGGTCTTCGTGCCCATGGCTCAGAAAGATTCCGAGCACCTTGCGCCGCGGGTCGAGCAGGTACGAGATATCGGGCAGGACGAGGTCGATGCCGAGCATGTCCTCCTGGGGGAACATGAGCCCCGCGTCGACGACCAGGACCTGGTCCTCCCACTCGAGCGCCCACATGTTGATGCCGACCTCGCCGAGGCCGCCGAGCGGCAGGTATCGAAGCCCGCTCACAAGAGACGCAGCTGTTCTGCCTCCTGCTTTGGGATTGCAATCGGTTCCGGCGGCGGTGGCGGCGCGAGCAGCTTGTCGAGGTATGCCTTCACACGGTCGAAGTCTTGCTCGAGATCCGCGACCAGGGCGCCGTTGTGCAGAGCAGCAGCTGGGTGGTAAAGCGGCACGTACGCCACGCCATCGCGCCGCACGAGGCTGCCGTGGACCCGCGATATGGAGCCTTGTCCAGGCAGCAGGCGCTCAAGGGCATGCCTGCCGAGCACGAGCACGACCTTCGGCTTGATCATCTCCAGCTGGCGGGCCAGGTACGGCGAGCAAGATTCGACCTCGTTCGGCATCGGGTCGCGGTTTTGCGGTGGCCGGCACTTGAGCACGTTGGTGATGTAGACGTCTGACCGGCCGAGCCCGATTCGTGCGAGCAGTGTGTCGAGCAGGTGGCCTGCCGCGCCCACGAAGGGCTCGCCCTGCCGGTCCTCGTTGAACCCAGGCGCCTCCCCGACGATCATGATGTCGGCCGGACAGGGTCCGATACCAGGCACTGCTTGCGTGCGCGTCGCGTGGAGACCGCACTTGACGCACGCGCGGACCTCGGTGTGGAGCTGCTCGAGCTCGGGGGATGCGCTAGGCGACTTTCACTCCAGTGCTGAATGTGATCAGGTCCCCGGCCTCGCCGATGGTCTGCATCACGGACTTGAGCTGATCGTCCGTCAGCGGCACCAGGGGCAGGCGGAATGGGCCTGCCGGGAAGCCCATGGCGTTGAGCGCCGTCTTGATCGGAACCGGGTTGGCGGCCGTGGTCATCAGCGTCTTGATCACAGGCAGCAAGCCCTGGTGTATCTCCTGCGCGGTCTTGTTATCCGCCTTGACGTACGCATCGATCAACCTCTTAACGGAGCGCCCGGCGATGTGCGAGACGACGCAGATGACTCCGTAGCCACCGACCGCGAGCAACGGCAGCGTCCAACTGTCGTCGCCGCTCCAGACCTTGAATTGCTCCGGCTTGCCCGCGCAGACGAGACCGATCTGATCAAGGTCGCCGCTGGCCTCTTTGACGCCGATGATGCCCGGCAGCTGCGAACATCGGATCGTCGTCGCCGACGTCATGTTGACTGCCGTGCGACCCTGGATGTTGTACATGATCGTCGGGCCGACTTCCGAGATCGCCTTGAAGTGCTGGTACATGCCCTCTTGCGGGGGCTTGTTGTAATACGGGACGACGGCGAGCAGCGCGTCGGCGCCCGCCTTCATCGCGCGCTCGGAGAGCTTGACCGAGTGGTGGGTGTCGTTGCTCCCCGTGCCCGAGACGACCGATTGGCGCGGGATCGCCTTCTTGATGGCTTTCAGCAGCTCGATCTTCTCGTCATCGCTGAGCGCCGGCGATTCGCCGGTGGTGCCCGAGACGACGACGCCGTCAGATCCGTCGGCGACGAGCATGACGGCCAGCTTCTCCGCCGCCTCGTAGTCCACCGACCCGTCGGCTTTGAAAGGAGTGATCATGGCGGTGAGAAGACGTCCGATCTCAGGTGCTGCCATCAGATGACCCCCATCGCGAGCGCATGCTCGGCGATTTGAACGGCGTTGAGCGCGGCGCCCTTGCGCAGGTTGTCCGAAACCAGCCAGAGCATCAACCCGCGGTTCGATGAGATGTCGTCGCGAATGCGGCCAACATACACCTCGTCCTTGCCCGCGACATGGAGCGGGGTCGGGTAGATCTTGGCGTGCGGATCGTCTTCGACCATGACACCGGGAGCCTCGCCGAGGACCAATCGCGCCTCGCCCGCACCGATCTTCTTCTCGGTCTCGATCAAGACCGATTCGCTGTGGCCGATCGGCACCGGTACGCGAACACAGGTCGCGGCGATCGGCAGCGCCGGATCGTGGAGGATCTTGCGGGTTTCGTGGACGAGCTTCATCTCTTCCTCGTTGTAGCCGCCGGCGTCAGGCTTCCAGCCGCCTGGGATGACGTTGTAGGCGAGCTGGTGCGAGGTCGTGGCGACCGTTGGAGTCTTGCCGGCTGCGATCGCTTCCGTCTGGTCCTCGAGCTCGTCCATCAGCGCGCGACCGGCTCCGGATGCGGCCTGGTAACTGGATACGATCACACGCCGGACGCCGAAGCGCTTGCGTAAGGGCTCAAGCACCATCGTCAGGGGGATCGTCGTGCAGTTTGGGCTGGCGATGATGCCCTCGTTCTCGCGGATGTCCTCTGCGTTGACCTCGGGGACGACCAGAGGCACGTTGGCCTTCATCCGCCAGGCAGAGCTCTTGTCGATGACGAGTGCGCCTGCCTCGGCAGCGCTGGGAGCGTATTGAAGGGAGATGTCGGCACCGGCGGCGAACATCGCAATGTCGACGCCCTGGAACGAAGATTCGTCCAATCGCCGCAGCGTCAGGTGTTCGCCGTTGAAGGGCACGGTCGCCCCGACCGATCTCTCGGACGCGAAGGCAGTTACATTCGCGACCGGAAACTTGCGCTGGACCAGAATCTTGAGCATCTGCTGGCCCACGAGCCCGGTCGCGCCGACGACGGCAACGTTTAATCGCTTGGAGGTGGGCACGACCACAGTTTAATTCGATCCAGGCCGCGATGGCGAATCGCGCAATTGCGCACGTCTTGATCTAAACGTGCGTTTGCGGGCGGGTGATTTCGCGCTTTTGGGTCAAACGGTGCGTTATTGGATCAGGCGAGATCCAGGCCCAGCAGCTCGTCGAGACCGCGATAGAAGCGCGGCTCGGCGACGACCGTGCGAATCGCCAGCAGCACTCCCGGCACGTAGGCTTCGCGGCTCGTCGTCCGATGGGCGATGGTGAGCGTCTGGCCTGGCAATCCGAATATGACCTCCTGGTCGGCCACGAAACCGGGCAGGCGGATGCTGTGCACCGCGACGCTCCCCTCTTCCCCGCCTCGCGTACCCTCGAGCGTCACCTTCTCGGCCTTCTTGTGGGTGAAGGGCTTGCTGCCTCGCCGGGCCGCGAGCCGCTTCGCCGTCGAGAGGGCCGTGCCGGACGGCGCGTCGAGCTTGGTCGCATGGTGCATCTCGATGACCTCTGCGGCGTCGAAATGCGGTGCGGCGATTTCAGCGAGGTGCATCATCAGCACCGCGCCGACGGCGAAGTTGGGCGCGACGATCCCACCCAAGCCTTTCGCTTTGCATGCGGTCTCGAGCTTGTCGACGTCGGTCGCCGACAAGCCGCTCGTGCCCACAACCGGCGAAGCACCAATGGCCACGGCGGCGAGCACGTTGTGCAGCGCTTCCGGAGGCCGTGTGAAATCGACGAAGGCGCGCGGCCTCTTCTCATGCAAGAAGGCGGCGAGGTCATCGCCTCGCGAGATGCCCCCGACGTAGTCGATGTCCGGTTCCGCCGCCAGCGCAGCGGCGAGGATCGAGCCGACCTTGCCGCGGTGACCGGCGACCGCGACTTTGATCGGCCCGCTCATACCTCTATCTTCGCCCGCGGCCTCCGCCGTTGCGACCCCCACGGTCGCCTCCGCGGAAACCACCCTCGCGGGGTGGCGGCGGTGGCGATGCGAGCGCTGTGGCCATGGCCTCCTTGTCGATCTTCTCCTCGATCGGTTCGCCCTTCGCGGTCAGCTCGTCGATCGCCGCCTGGCGGCTCAGGTTGAGCCGGCCCTGGCTGTCGACCTCTGTCGCCTTGACCACGATCTCGTCACCGACGTTGGCCACCTCTTCCACCCGCTCGACCCGATGGTCGGTGAGCTTGGAGATGTGGACCAGGCCGTCCTGGTTGGGGAGCACCTCGACGAAGGCGCCGAAGGGCATGATGCGAACGACCTTGCCCTTGTAGATCTTCCCGACCTCGACCTCGTCGGTGAGGCCCTTGATCCAGTCGATCGCCTTCTGGCCGGCCTCCTGGTCGACCGCGGCGATGAAGACCCGACCGTCGTCCTCGACGTCGATCTGGGCGCCGGTCTCTTCCGTGATCTTTCGGATCATCTTGCCTCCCGGGCCGATGATGTCTCGGATCTTGTCGGGGTTGATCAGAATCGTGGTGATGCGCGGCGCGTAGGAGCTCATCTCGCTGCGCGGCCGCGGCAGCACGGCCAGCATCTTGTCGAGCACGAAGAGCCTCGCCTCGCGAGCCTGCTCCAGCGCCTGGGCCAGGATCTCGTGCGTCAGGCCTTTGATCTTGATGTCCATCTGCAGGGCGGTGATGCCGTCCTTCGTACCCGCGACCTTGAAGTCCATGTCGCCCAGGTTGTCTTCGACGCCCTGAATGTCGGTGAGCACAGCGGACTTGCCCTCGCGCATAACCAGGCCCATCGCGATGCCCGCGACCGGCGCCTTGATCGGAACGCCTGCATCCATCAGCGCGAGCGTCGACCCGCACACCGACGCCATCGAGGTCGAGCCGTTGGAGCTGAGGATCTCGGAGACCAGCCGCATCGTGTACGGCCACTCCTCGACAGGCGGGATCACAGCGAGCAGCGCGCGTTCGGCCAAAGCCCCGTGACCGATCTCACGCCGGCCCGGGCCGCGCAGCGGGCGCGCCTCACCGACCGAGAACGGTGGGAAGTTGTAGTGGTGCATATAACGCTTGAACTGGTCCGGCGAAAGGCCGTCCAGCTTCTGCTGGTCGGACATCGAGCCGAGCGTCGCGATCGTGAGCGCCTGCGTCTGTCCTCGAGTGAAAAGGCCCGAGCCATGGGTGCGGGGCAGGACCCCCACTTCGACTGTGATCGGGCGGACATCCTTGAGGCCGCGTCCATCCATGCGGACGCCTTCCTCGATGATCCGCTGCCGGACCCGGTCCTTGAGCTTCTTGTCGAACAGTTTGCCGAGTATGTCGGCGTGCTCCGGGAAGCGCTCGCCGAGCTCGGCGATGGTGCGCTTGCGTAGGTCGTCGAGGGCGCCTTCGCGGGCAGACTTGTCCTGGATGTACGCAGCCTGGTCGAGCCTGAGGGCCAGGTACTCGCTGACGACCTCCACGATCTGGGCCGGGTACTGGGGCGGGGTGAACTCGCGCTTGGGCTTGCCGACCTCGCCCTGCAACTCCAGCTGACCCGCGCACACCTGCTTGATCGCCTCGTGAGCCATCTCGAGCGCGTCCTGGACGACCTGCTCGCTGACGCCCTTGGCCCCGGCTTCCACCATCAGAATCGCGTCGGCGGTCCCGGCCACGACGAGGTCGAGCTCCGACTCGCCGATGCGCGACATCGGCGGGTTGA
>Ga0209802_1001244_pt1 | contig 19135 bp, 16 predicted proteins | sample GraSoiAngelo_129_FD_185886 | JGI IMG/M metagenome (GOLD analysis project Ga0209802, IMG submission 185886) | Grasslands soil microbial communities from the Angelo Coastal Reserve, California, USA - 14_0927_12_40cm (SPAdes) (version 2) | ecosystem: Environmental > Terrestrial > Soil > Grasslands ... | reverse complement strand
GGACCGGGTTCCCTACTTCCGCTCCGATCTGCGGCGCATCGCCATCACGGCCGCGGCCATGTTCGCCGTGCTCATCATCGGGTCCTTCTTCATTCGGTAGAGGCCGCCACCCCCTCCCTGCCCTCCCCCTAAGGGGGAGGAGAAAGGAGGGCAAGAATTGGCCGGGGCGGCCGTTTCTGGGGTTGGAACCGTCACTAACGTGTCACAACCAACAGGAGGACCATCCGTGTTCGAGCCCAGACCCAGCCGCAAATCCGTTCCCGTATCTGCCGAGACCGTGCTCAGCAACGAGATCAAGCTGGAGGGCCGCCTGCATTCCAGCACCAACATCCGCTTTGACGGTGAGATGACCGGCGATGTCAGCACCGACGGTGACCTGGCCGTGGGCGAGCATGGCCGCATCAAGGGCAACGTCACCGCCCGAAACGTCGTGGTCGGCGGCAGCGTCCAGGGCAATGTGCAGACCACCGGCCGGCTCGAGATCCTGGCCACCGGCAAGGTCTACGGCGACATCGCCGTTGGCTCCCTGATCATCGACGAAGGCGGCATTCTGCGCGGGAAGAGCGCCGTGCACGCGGATGACCAGACCGCCACGTCGACCGTGCCGTCGTCCGACTTCAGGACCGTCGCCGCCTAGGCCCTCGCAAGCTGCGGGGCCGACTAGCCAGTCCATTCATCCCGAAGGGCTCCGGGTTCCGGAGCCCTTCTACACTTAGGACGTGTTTTTCGGCGACCCGATCCAGTTCATCATCGCCGCCATCTTTTTGATCCCCGGCCTCGTCCTGGGTTTGGTCCTGCATGAGGCCGCGCATGCCGCCGTGGCCGTGGCCCGCGGCGACCAGACGCCCCGGCTGGACGGCCGGCTCTCCCTCAATCCGTCCCACCATCTGGACCCGCTGGGCACGATTGCCGTCCTGCTCGTGCACTTCGGCTGGGCCAAGCCGGTCCGAATCAACCCCTCCCGGATGCGCCACCGCTTTGATCCCGCCCTGGTGGCGGCTGCTGGGCCGCTTACCAACCTGCTGATTGCGGCCGCGCTCTCCATCCCGCTGAAGCTGGCGTTCGCCAGCGGGATTGGATTGAGCGCTCACGAGACCTTCGCGCAGCCGCCGGTCGACATCCTGATTGAGTTTGTCCTGGTGGCCTTCTTCCTCAACGTGGTGCTGGCCGTGTTCAACCTGCTGCCCATCCCGCCGCTCGATGGCTATAACCTGGTGGCGACCCTCCTGCGACGGTCCTTCCCATACTTCTTCGCTCGGGTCGACGCCAACAGCCAGATCATCGGCCTGGTGCTGCTCGTCCTCCTCTTCTTCGTTCCCGGGGTGCGCGCACTGGTTTTTAATCCCGTCTACTCACTGGCCGGCCAGTTGCTTCTCTGAGGGCAGGAGGGAGTCTCCAGATGGCCCAGCTGCGCGACCTGCCCAGCGTGCACGAGCTGCTCGAAGATCCACGGGGACGCCTGCTGGCCGCGGAACACGGCCGGCCGCTGGTCCTGTTCGCCGTGCAGCGGGCGCTGGAACGCGAACGCCAGGAGGGTATGGTCGCCGAGTCCGGCCGCCGGTGGGCGGACGTCGAAGACCAGATCCAGGCGCTGCGGCGGCCACGGCTTCGACCCGTGATCAATGCCACGGGCGTAATCCTGCACACGAACCTGGGGCGAGCCCCCCTGTCGCCGGAGGCGGCGGCGGCCGTCGCTCGGGTTGCCACACGCTACTCCAACCTCGAGCTGGACCTGCGCACGGGCAAGCGTGGCACCCGCCACGACCTGGTGTCCGACCTGCTCTGCCACCTGACCGGCGCCGAATCGGCGGCGGTGGTGAACAACTGCGCGGCGGCCACGCTACTGATGCTGGCCGCCCTGGCCAAGGGCAAGGAGGTGGTCGTCTCCCGGGGCGAGCTGGTGGAGATCGGGGGCGCCTTTCGCATGCCCGATGTGATGCGCCTCTCCGGCGCCCGGATGGTGGAGGTGGGTACCACCAACCGGACCCGAGTCGAGGATTATCAAGCGGCGATCACGCCGCGCACGGCTGCCATCCTCAAGGTGCACGCCAGTAACTTCAAGGTGGTCGGCTTTACTGAGAGCCCACAGCTGCCGGCCCTGGCCAGTCTGGCGCACGCCCACGGTCTTCTCCTCCTCGAAGATCTGGGGAGCGGGGCGCTGCTCGATACCGGCGAAGCGGGCCTGGCCTCGGAGCCCACCATCCAGCAGAGCCTGGAGGCGGGTGTCGACCTGGTGGCCTGCAGCGGTGACAAGCTGTTGGGCGGGCCCCAAGCGGGGCTGCTCCTGGGTAAGACCTCCCTGGTGGCGCAGGCGCTCCGGCACCCCCTGGCTCGGGCCGTTCGGGTGGACAAAATGACGCTGGCGGCCCTGGCCGCCACCCTGGACCTCTACCTACGCCAGGCTCCGACCCCCGTGCCGGTGTGGGAGATGCTGCGCAGCACGCCCGCCGACCTGGCGGCCCGTGCCCGGCAGCTGGCCGAACGATTGGTGGCGGCCGGGGTGCCCGCCGAGACGCGGGAGAGCACCTCCACCGCCGGCGGGGGCTCGTTGCCTGGGGAGCAGCTGCCGACCACTGTTGTCGCTATCATTGCCACCCGGCTCACGCCCGCCAGGTTGATTGACCGGCTGCGCGCCCAGGACCCGCCTGTGATCGCCCGCATCGAGGCCGACCGGGCGGTGCTCGACCCGCGCACCATCCTGCCCGACGAGGACGAACCGCTCCTGCGTGCCGTGATCGCCGCGGTTCGATGACGGATCCCGTGCCGGCCGCCTACGTGGTGGGGACCGCCGGCCACATCGACCATGGCAAGTCGACCCTGGTCAAGGCGCTCACCGGCATCGACCCCGACCGCCTGGAGGAGGAGAAGCGGCGGGGGATGACGATCGACCTGGGCTTTGCCTACTTCGACCTGCCCAGCGGCCGGCACGTCGGGATCGTCGACGTCCCGGGACACCAGCGCTTTCTGAAAAACATGCTGGCCGGCGTGCACGGCATCGATGCCGTGCTCTTCGTGATCGCGGCGGACGAGGGGCCCATGCCCCAGACGCGCGAGCACCTCGCCATCGTCGATCTCCTGGGGGTGGAACGCGGGGTCATCGTGCTGACCAAGACGGACCTGGTCGAACCCGAGTGGGTGCAGCTGGTGAGCGATGAGATCCGCGGGTTGGTGCGTCCCACCCGGCTGCGCGACAAGCCACTGGTCCCAGTATCAAGCACGACCGGACTGGGCCTCGAGGAGCTCAAGCACGCCCTGGACGCGGAGCTGGCCGGAACCACGCCTCGGCCCGACACGGGCCGGCCTCGGCTTCCGGTTGACCGATCGTTCGCCATGGCCGGGTTCGGCACCGTCGTCACCGGCACCCTGATCGGGGGCGCGCTCCGGCTCAATGACGAGCTGGTGGTGCTGCCCAAGGTCCGTCGCGTTCGGGTGCGGGGCCTGCAGCAGCACAATCGGGACGTGGTGGAGGCCCGTCCCGGGAATCGCACCGCCGCCAACCTGGTCGGGGTCGACCGCCGGGAGGTCGGCCGGGGCGACGTGCTGGCTCCGCCCGGCCAGCTGAAACCGACCCGACGGGTCGACGTCCAGGTCACGGTCCTCGAGGGGCCGCAGCCGATCCGACATCGGGAGCGCCTCCTCCTCTATCACGGCACGGCGGAGGTCCCGGTGGAAACAATCCTGCTGGACGCCGATGCACTCGAGCCGGGCACGGTCGGGTGGGCGCAGCTATATGCCCAGACCCCGGTGGTGGCTGTCGCGGGCGATCACTTCATCCTGCGCCGGCCGGCCCCGCCGGCGACTGTGGCCGGCGGGGTGATCGTGGACGTGTCCCCCCGCCGTCACCGCCGCCATGACCCGCAGGTGCTGGCCGATCTCGGCCGCCGCCAGACGCAGGACCCGGTGGCGGCGTTGGTCTCCGAGCTGGCCAAGCACCCGCATGGCCTGCGTCGCGAGGATCTGCTGCGGACCATCGGCGCAGACCGCGACCTCGTCGACCGGCTGACCAGGGAGGCCGGCGCCGTCGAGCTGGGCGCCTTCGTGATGAGCGGCGATGCGTACCGGCGGCTGGTGGACCGCGTGACCCACGGGCTGGCTGAGTATCATGCCGCCCATCCGCTTCGTCCGGGCATGAGCCGTGAGGAGTTGAAGAGCCGGACCGGGACGCCGGCCGCGCTGTACGCGGAAGCGCTGGCCCGCATGGGCGCCGACGGGATCGTGCTCGAGCGCGGCGCGGAAGTCTCGCTGCCGGGTCATGCGCCGCAGCTGGGGCAGGAAGAGGCCGCCAGGGTGGCCGCAGCGCAGCGCGAGCTGGCTGCGGCCGGGTTCGCGCCACCGCCGCTGTCGGACCTGGTGAAGCGACATGGCCTCACCCCCGAACAGGTCCAGTACCTGGTGACCACGGGTGAAGTGGTCCGGGTGGCCGACGACACCGTCTTCGGTCGGGAGGCGTATGCGCAGGCGCTGGCCACCATCCAGACCCACCTGCGCACCCATCAGCGGATCACGGTGGCCGAAGCCCGTGACCTGCTGCAGTCCAGCCGCAAATACGTGCTGCCCTTGCTGGAATGGCTGGACGCCCAGAAGATCACGCGCCGGGTGGGTGACGACCGTATCCTGAGAACCTAGTGTCCCGGACACTCGTGGACGCCCGCTGGCTGGTGGCAACCGCTGTGATCGTGGCCAGCTGCGGGTCCCCGCCGCCGGCCGCGGCGCCGCTCCTGGATGCCACCAGTCACCGGATGCTGCTGCTGGGCAGCTTCCACTTCAAGCTGCAGGCCGAGGGGGAGGCCCAGCATCCGCCCCTGGTGCAGGATGCGGAGGGCGACGTGCGGCCCCCCGACGTCTTCGCGAAAGCGGACCTTCACCAGGGAGAGGTGTTGCTGGAGGTGGACCTGATCGTGGTGGGCCCGGCGGCCTACCTCAAGTCATTCACCGGCGGCTGGCAGCAAACCAGCCCGGCTCAGCTGGCCCACTACTTCGATGTGTCGGCGCTCTTCAGTCCGGATGCCGGCCTGTTCGCCGCCCTGCCGCACACGGTCTCCCCGGCCACCGGGAAGCAGGGCTCTGTCAGTGGTCACAGTACGTACCAGATTTCCGGTCAACTGCCGGCCGACGTGGTGCATAGTCTGCTGCCGCTCGCGGCTCAGACCGGGACGTATCCGGTTCAATACTGGATCGACCCGGCAACTAATAGCCTGTGGCAGGCCAGCCTGAGCGGGCCGCTGTTCGATGCCTCGCACTCGTCCATCACGTTCAGCTTTTCTGCCTTTGACCATCCAGTTACGATCACCCCGCCTGCCCTCGGGTAACCGCGCGGTCCTGCTGGGGCTCACCAGCGCCGGGCTCTTTCTGGGCGCCCTGGACGCCTACGTGGTCGTGGCGGCTCTGTTGCCGATGTTGACCGCGGTACACATCCCGGTCAACCACCTGGAGCGGGCCACCCCCATCATCACCGGATTCCTACTCGGCTACCTGGCGGTGATGCCCCTCAGCGGCGGCCTGTCGGACCGTTTCGGCCGTCTGCGCACCTTCGGCGCCGCGCTCATCCTGTTCGCGGCCGGATCACTGGTGACCGCCACCGCGGTGAGCCTTTCCTCGGTCGTCGTCGGGCGGCTGCTGCAAGGGGCGGGCGGCGGCGCCCTGGTCCCGGTGGTGCTGGCGCTGGCCGCCGACCTCTATAGCGGCAACCAGCGCAGCCGGGTGCTGGGATGGGTTGGCGGGATCCAGGAGATCGGCAGCGTGCTAGGGCCGCTGTGGGGCGGCGTCCTGGCGGCGTCCTGGGGTTGGCGCTGGATCTTCTGGCTCAACCTGCCGGTGGCCGGATTGATCCTGTGGTCACTCTGGCCGCGGGTGCGCGAGCGCCCGCCGGTGCAGGGCCCGGCCGATGCCGACTGGCTGGGCGCGGCGCTGGCGGCGGCCGGGCTGGGGTTGCTGACCCTGGCCCTCTATGCCGCCAACCCCATCAAGAGTCCCGTCGGATCCGGCTTCCTGTGGCAGTTCCCAGCCGCCATCGTGTTTTTCGTCCTGTTCGTGCTTCGCGAGCGCCAGGCGCCGCATCCGCTGATCGACGTTCGCTACTTCGCGGAGGCGCGCTTTGCCGGGGCGGCGGCGACCAATGCCATCGCCGGCGCGGCGCTGATCGTCGCCCTGGTTTACATCCCGCTGCTGGCGGAGGCGCCCACTGTGTTCGGGATGAACTCGCGGCAAGCCGCCTGGCTGCTCTTCCGCCTGATGATTGGGATCCCGCTGGGCGCGGTGCTGGGTGGCTTGCTTTCCTCCGCGCTGGGCAGCTGGCGAGTGGTAGCGGCCGGCGGCTTGCTGCTGAGCGGGCTCGGTTTCTTGATTCTGTCCCGCTGGGACCAGACGGCCCTGCAGCCGCACCTGGCCGTGCTGCGGGCGGCCGACCTGCAGTTGTTTGTGACCGGGCTGGGCCTGGGCCTGCTGATTGCGCCGGTCAGCGCGGCGCTCCTCGACGTGGTGGGCGAGTCGCAGCGCGGCGCGGGCGCGTCGACGCTGGTGCTGATGCGGCTGCTGGGCATGCTGGTCGGCTTCAGCGCGCTCGCCGGATTCGGTCTGCATAGCTTCTTCCAGGCGACCGCGCACCTGCAGCCTCCCATCCCGGGATTCGGTGTCGACTACGCCGTACGCCTGGTGCAGTACGAGATACGCTTGCGCCAGGCCATCCTGGATGAGTACCACGTCATCTTCCGGACGACGGCGCTGCTGTGCCTTGTCGGTGCGGCGGTGGCGGCCCTGACCCTCCGCCGATCAAGGCCACGTCCCGGGTGAGCGGCTTCATCGGCATCGACCTGGGCGGAACCCAGCTGCGGGTGGCGGTGGCCGATGCACGCGGAACGGTAAAGAGCGTGATCCGCGTGGACACCGAGGCCCGCCGTGGGCCCGACCATGTGATCGACCACATCGTGGAGACCATCGACCGGGCGTTGGCCAAAAGCAAACAAGGCCGGCGCGGGGTGGCCGCGATTGGCATCGGGCTTCCGGGCCCGCTCAACGGGGCCACCGGGATGGTGTACTCGCCGGCCAATCTGCCCGGATGGCACAACGTACCCCTGGGCAAGATCCTCACCCGGCGCACCGGCATCCGGACGTTCCTGGAACACGACGCCAGCCTGGCGGCCTTCGGCGAGTGGCGGCGGGGCGCGGGAAAAGGAAGGCGGCACATGGCCTACGTCACGGTGAGTACCGGGATTGGGGCCGGGTTTATCCTCCAGGGCCAGCTCTACCGCGGGGCGGGCGGCATCGCGGGCGAGCTGGGTCACATCGTGATCCAGCCGGGTGGCCCTCTGTGTACCTGCGGCAACCGCGGCTGCCTGGAGGCGCTGGCCAGCGGCACCGCCATCGCCCGGATGGCGAGAGACGCGGTGGCGGGCCGGGCCCGCACCAGCCTGCGTGGGCTCGAGGGACCAAACCGGCCGGACGCGCGCGATGTCAACCAGGCGGCCAAGCGGGGCGACGCCGTCGCCCGTCGGGTGCTCGATCAGGCCGGCACCGCCCTCGGCGTCGGGCTGGGGACGCTGGTCAACCTGCTCAACCCCGAGCTCATCCTGCTGGGCGGCAGCGTGATGAAGGCCGGCGGCCTGATCCGAACTCCGATGAAGGCGTCGATGAAGGCCTCCTCCTGGGAGGCAGCTCGCGGGGGGTTGCGAATCGTCCCGCCGGCGCTCGGTCAGGACGTGGGGCTGATCGGCGCCGTCGAGTGGGCGCGCGACAACGTATGACGCCGCGGATCGAGCCGCCGGCGCTACCCGTCATGGAGCCGTTGTTTGCCATCATCCGCGAGGAGGCGGTTCGGCGCCAGACGCGGGCGCTGGTGGTGGGCGGCTACGTCCGGGATCGCTTGCTGGGCGGCGAGCGCGCCCGCCAGATCAAGGAGGTCGACATCCTGGTGGAAGGCGGCGGCGGGCTTGAGCTGGCCAGGGCGACGGCCATGCGTATGGGGGCAAATCCGCCGGTGGTCTTCGAACGCTTTGGGACGGCGCACGCGCGCATCGGCGACCTCGACGTGGAGTTCGTGTCCACCCGGGCCGAACGGTACGACCCGCAGAGCCGCAAGCCGGACGTGCGGCCGGCATCGCTGGACGAGGATGTCATGCGCCGCGACTTCACGGTCAACACGCTGCTGATGGACTGGGACGGCACGGTCCTCGACCTGACCGGGCGCGGACTGCGGGACCTGGCCGAGCGGCGCATCATCACACCCCTCGACCCCCGCGCCACCTTTGATGAGGACCCGCTGCGCATGCTGCGGGCGGTCCGGTTCGCCACGGTGCTGCGCTTCGAGCTGGACCCGGCCGTCATCAGCGCGATTCGGGAGGCCGCCTCCCGGCTGGGGCCACCCGTGGTGTCCATGGAGCGCATCCGCGACGAGCTGCGCAAACTCTTGCTCGCGCAGGACGTGGAACGCGGCCTGAAGCTGCTGGACGAGACCGGTCTGCTGGTCCGCATCCTGCCCCAGCTCGAACCCGGTAAGGGCGTGGAGCAAGGCGGCTGGCACAGTCACGACGTCTTTGGGCACGGCCTGCTGGCGGCGCAGCTGGCGCCCCCCGACCTTCGGACCCGGCTGGCCGCTCTTCTCCACGACGTCGGCAAGCCGGCGACCCGGGACGTCAAGGACGGCAAGATCACCTTCATCGGCCATCCCGAGGTGGGCTCCACCATGGCCCAGGACGCCTTGAAGCGCCTGCGGTTCTCGAGCGACGATATCGATGCGGTCGCCAAGCTGGTCCGCCTGCACATGCGGCCTATCCAGTACGACCCGGAGGGCTGGGAGGACAAGGCCGTGCGCCGGCTGGTGCGCGATGCCGGTCCCGAGCTTCCGGCTCTTCTAGCGGTGGCTCGCGCCGACATGCGGGCCAGCCACTATCCGAACGTGGAGAAGGTCGATCATCTGGAGGAGCGCATTCGACGATTGGACGCCGCGCAGATCAATGCCATCACTTCTCCGCTCACGGGCGAGGAGCTGATGGCGCGCTATCGGCGCCCGCCCGGGCCCTGGATCAAGCGGGTCAAGACGGCGCTCGAGGACGCCATCATCGACGGCGTACTGCCGGCGGACAAGGAAGCCGCCTGGCGTTACCTGGGGGAACACCCGGAGTTGCTGACGGAGCAAGCTGTCATAACCCAATCGGGAAAAGGGCTAGAGAGCGCCGGGAAGAAGCCCGACGAACTCGCCGGGGACGGCGATGCTGGTGACTGATCCCGATGGTATGTCCAGGATCAGGCTATAGTCGCCGCGGGTGTAGGCGCTCGGACCAGCCGAGAACGCGATGTGGTTCTCATCGATCCAAGCCGGCCGGTTGCCGGACCCAGCCGAGGAGACGAGTGATCCGTCGGGCCTATACACGAGGATGCTGCCCAATTCCACTGCCCACGACCTGCATGCCGCCATGTCACCACCTGGAGACAGCGCGGCGCATCCGGTGCCTTTCGGGACTGCGAATCTCGTAACTTTGCCCGCCCAGTCGCTGGCGGTCAGATAGTCGCCGCATATCGTTCCGGCAGGCACGGCCGGTCCGGTGGGGTCATAAGGCGTGCCTGGATAACACACGTTGGCGAGATTCATCCCAGTTGCCGGATCCACCACCCGGTAACCGCCGTAAGCGCCGTATGGGTTCTCAACGGCGTATTGGGAGTGCGCGGTACTCAGGGCGATCACCAGCGTGTCTGCGTGCCACCCAATCGGCCACTCGGCAACGGTCGTTGAACTGAAGATGTCGGTCGCCTTCTTGTCGCCCCCGAGGGCTTGAACGTACAGCCGCACAGCCTGTACCGCCGGGGTCTGCTGATCCAGCCTGTACTGCAGCGCCGCAACGGCGATCCTGGTGTCGTCGGGGCTCACCGCAAACCCTATGGGGCTCAGCGGCCCTCCGGGAACAGTGGTGGCGTCGCCCGTCGACCCATCCGGGGCAAGCCATCGAACCGCGGTATCGCCGTCTTCAAAGTAGGCTCGATCGTTGGTCGTGGTGACCACTGGCGGACGTGGGCCCCTGCGGTACGACGGTAATGCCGCCGTCGTGCTTGCCACGACGACCCCGTGGACGCCCACGATCTCAATGCCGTACCTGTCCTGGGCGGCCACCAGCGTTGTCATGACAAACAGCGCGTTCGAAGGGGTATCGGTCGGGCTCGGTCGCGCAGGCGAAGCCGTGTTCGGAGTTGACGAAGGCGTGCTGCAGCTCGACGCCGCCGTGATAAGGACAGTGACGAGCGCAGCCGTGCGGATCATCTGCTGGTGGAACGCGATCGCCGGCAGCAAGGTTACCGCCAGTGCGTTTCGATGCCCAGGAAGAGAAGATACCCCGCAATCAGGACCAGCCCGCTGACCCGGCTGAGCCCGCGTTGCGCATAGCCAAGCCCGACGGCCAGGACGGTTAAGCCCAGCAGCCACACCAGGTCGGTGGCGGAGCCGCGGACGGTGGTCACGCCGCCCACGACCAGCGCCGGTAGGCCGATGCCGGCCATCAGGTTCAGGGTGTTGCTGTTGAACGCCTCGCTGACCACGGCGCCGCCGTTTTGGCGCAGCGCTAGCCGAACCGCCGCATAGGCATTGGGGAGGCTGGTGATCGCCGCCAGGATCACGGTGCCCAAAAAGGGTCGCGAGACATGCCACCGGTCGGCCAGCACCAACGCGGTCGTCACCATCACATAGCTCCCGCCGATGATGGCGGCGATCGACGGAACGATCCACCAGACCGGTGCCCAGGAGGCGGACGGGCCAGGCTCGCTCAGGCCCGGATCCGGATGGACCAGGCGGGCCACCACGGCCAAGCGATGCCGCAGGCGTCGGGGGAGTGAGAGACGGTCAACGTGGTGCGGTTGGGCGGCCAGCAGGAATACGTATGGAATGAAGATGGCGGCCAGCAGTGCGATAGAGGCGATGGGTGAGAGCCCGGCAAGCAGCAGGAGGGCGATCACCCCGGTGGCCAGCAGGGCCACGCCGCCGTCCAGCGTAACCAGGATCCGTCGAAAGTGCAGGCGGCCGGCGATCACCGAGCTCAGGCCGAGCAGGGCCGCCAGGTTGAAGAGGTTCGATCCCAGGATCACGCCGAGGCCTACGTCCTTGGCCCCCGAAAGGAGCGCCGTGACGGCGGAGGAGATCTCGGGCGCGTCGGCTCCCAGGGCAACCAGCAGGCCGAGGAGGCCGGCCGCCAGCCCGAGCTTCCCGCCCAGCCGGCCCAGGCCGGCGACGAGAAGCTCGCTGGCTCCGAGGCTGAGGCCCAACCCAAACAGGAAGACCACGATGGCAAGCCCGGTTGAGATCGAAATCGTGGACATCGCCGAGCAGGATATCTGGTGGCTGCCCGTCTTTTTGACAGACAGCTGTCGCGGCGATCGGTGATGCTGGGGCAGACCGAGGTGTGGCTCTGACGTCGACAACCTGTGATCGGGCTGTGGAGAATGTGACGTTGCACATTGGGATCGCCGACGTTGAGAGGTGGCGTGCACATCCACAGGGGGAAGCGGCTAGAATCGGCCCTGCCGGCTGAGCCGAGTGGGAGGGTACGAGCCAATTGAACTTGCGAACGCTGCTTCGGGTCGCGCGCGAGGTGCCGCGATACGGCAAGCTCACCTACTGCCTCTATCGGGATCCGCGAGTGCCGGCTCGCAATAAGGGCCTGCTGGCCGCCGCGCTGCTGGCCGCCTGGAACCCGCTGATCGACGTACCGCTCTGGGTGCCGGTGCTGGGTGAGATGGACGCGCTCGCCATCACCATCCTGGCGGTGCGCCTCTTCGTGGAGAAGGCCCCGCCCGAAGCGGTCAGCGAGCACCAGGAGCGGATCGCGCTGGGGACCAGCACCTTCGACCAGGATGTAAGAGATGGGATTGGGACTGCTCGCGAGCGGACGCGCCAGTGGCTACGCCGCCGCCGGATCGCGGCATGAAAGTCGTGCTGCTGGAGGACGTGAAGGGCACCGGGAAGGCTGGTGAGACCAAAGAGGTCGCCGACGGCTACGCCCGGAACTACCTCCTCCCCAAAAAGCTGGCCGCCCCCGCCAGCCATGGTGCCCTCCAGGCCGTCGACCGCGAGAAGGCCACCGCCGAGCGCCGGACCCAGAAGGAACTGGCCGACGCGCGGACGCTAGCAGGGCAGCTGGAATCGATCCAGCTGGTGCTGAAGATGAAGACCGGCAAAGAGGGCAAGCTCTTCGGGTCGGTCACCAATGCCCACGTGGCGTCGGCCCTCAAGCAGCAGCGGGAGATCAGCATCGACCGACGGAAGATCGAATTTACGGAGCCCATCCGCGGACTCGGCCCAGCCGTGGCTGAGATCAAGCTTCACCCCCAGGTCACGGCGCGCGTCCCCCTGATGGTCACCTCGGGGTGAAGGTCGACCTCCGGGCGGTTCCTCTCGCCGCGCCTATCGCCGGTCGGGTTCCGCCGCACAACCTGGAAGCCGAGGCCTCCGTGCTGGGGTCCTTGATGCTCGACCGCAACGCCATCGTGCGCATCGCGGACTTCCTCCGGCCCGACGATTTCTACCTCGACCAGCACGGCCAGGTCTATCGGGCGGCCATCAATCTCTACGACCGCTCCGATCCCATCGACCTGCTGACCATGGCCTCAGAGTTGGAGCGGATGCGGGTGCTCGACCGGATCGGCGGCCAGGAATTCCTGGCCGAGTTGGAAAGCGGCGTGCCCACGGCGGCCAACGTCGAGTACTACGGGCACCTGGTGGAGGAGGCCGCCACCAAGCGCAAGCTGATCGCGGCCGGATCCCGGATCACCGGGTTTGGCTTCGACGAGAGCGTGCCCGCCGTCCAGGCGCTGGACCAGGCGGAGGGCGTGATCTTCAGCATCGCCGAAGGCCGCATCACCCAGGACTTCGTGCCGTTGAAGGACGTCCTCAAAGAGACCTGGGACCAGATCGAGCGAATCCACAAGGACCAGTCCCTGCTCTCGGGCGTACCCAGTGGCTTCACTGATCTGGACGCCAAGACGGGCGGCTTCCAGAAGTCGGACCTGATCATCATTGCTGCACGGCCGGGGATTGGGAAGTGTCTAACCGCCGACAGCCTTATCGATGATCCGCAGACGGGCGAGCGGCTAACGATCGAGGCGTGGGTGCGGCAGCGCCGACCCGTCGTCTTGGGTACGAGCAAGGATGGCCAGATCCGACCGGCCCGAATTGCAGACTGGGTCGATAGCGGTCGAAAGCCGTGTTTCGCGGTAACGACCCAGAGCGGCCGGACGGTGAAGGTAACCGGTCATCATCCTTTCCTGACTGTTTCCGGATGGCAGCCGTTACACGATCTCGTTATGGGCGAGGCGATAGCGGTGCCGCGTCACCTGCCCTCGTTTGGGAAGGATTTCGTTTCTCCGCAATCGGCTCGCCTCCTCGGATATTTCATCGGAGATGGGTCGCTGACAGCGAGTTCACCAGGATTCACGAATGTTGACGAGGCGATCCTGGATGACTTCAGAGGAGCGATCGCGTCTGAGTTTCCCGCCTGTCACATCCGAACGCATGAGATCACCCACTATGTAAGCGCCATTCGCGGCCAGGGGAACCCAGTCATTCGGTGGTTGAGGCAGTTTGGTGTGTGGGGCAAAAAGGCTGAAGCAAAGAGGTTTCCCAGCGTCATCTGGCGCTGGAATCGTGCAACCCTGCGCGAATTCCTTCGAGCACTGATGTCTTGTGACGGCAGCATCTTTGCGCTAAATGGCCGGCCCAGGATTGAATTCGCCGTGGCGTCAGAAGGGCTGGCAAAGGACCTTCACCATGCGCTCGTTCGCTTTGGGATCGTCGCGCGCTTTTACCGGAAGTCCGAGCGGTGCTGGCGGGTACAACTCACGAGCTCGGAATCGGTGGCTCGATACCAAAGCGAGATCGGCTGGATTGGGGCAAAGGCAGAAAGGTTCCCAGGAGTAGTAAAGCAGTTCCGTGGAAACGCTGGCCACCTCCCCGTCAAGGTCTGGGAATTTGTCGAGGACGTGAGCCAGGCACGAGGCCTGTCCTGGACGCGCCTTGCCGTGCTTTCTGGTGAGCGGGCGTTTACATCCAAGTACCTCACCTACAACCCGCGTACCAACCATGGGCTCTCGCAGCGGCGCCTGGCGACGTTCGCGGCTGTTCTGGACGATCCTTACTTAGATGCGCTAGCCAGCCCTGAGCTGTATTGGGATCGCATCGCTTCGATCGAGCCAGTCGGTGAGCAGCAGGTGTACGACCTGGCAGTGCCGGATGGGGAGAATTTCATCGCCGAAGACATCGTCGTTCACAACACGTCCCTCACGCTCAACATCGCCCAGCATGCGTCGATCCAGCACAAGATTCCGGTGGCGATCTTCTCACTCGAAATGTCAGAGCAACAGCTCGTGACCCGTTTACTGTGCAGCGAGGCGGCGGTGGACTCGTACCGCTTGCGTAGCGGCCTGCTCAAGGATTCGGAATGGCCTCGCATCGCCCAGGCAATGGGGGCGCTATCAGAAGCCCAGATCTTCATCGACGACTCGCCGAGCATTTCGGCGATCGAACTACGCACCAAGGCCCGCCGGCTGAAGTCGGCCAACAACTTGGGCTTGATCATCGTGGATTACCTGCAGTTGATGCACGGTCAGAACCAGGAAAACCGCGTCCAGGAGATCTCGGACATCTCTCGCTCGCTCAAGAGTCTTGCGCGTGAGCTGCAGATCCCGGTGATCGCGTGCTCGCAATTGAGCCGTGAGCCGGAGAAGCGCACCGACCACCGTCCGCAGCTAGCGGATTTGAGGGAAAGCGGTGCTCTGGAGCAGGACGCCGATCTCGTGCTGTTCATCTATCGCGAGCGGATGTACAACGACAACCTCGCCGACGATAAGCGCAATATCGCCGAGATCCTGATCGGAAAGCACCGCAACGGCCCGGTGGGAAAAGTCGAGCTGCTGTTCGTCGACGAGCAGACGAAGTTCGTCAACCTCGATAGGCGCCGGTAAGCCAAATGGTCACTATCCTCGTCGGCGGGCAGTGGGGGGACGAGGGCAAGGGCAAGATCATCGACCTGCTCTCCGAGCGGGCCGGTATGGTCATTCGCTCCCAGGGAGGAAATAACGCCGGCCACACCGTGGTCAGCCACGGCCAGGAGTTTCGCTTCCACCTGATCCCTTCGGGGATCCTCTATCCGAGCACGACCTGCGTCATCGGCAACGGGGTGGTGCTGGATCCGCGCGTGCTGCTCGAGGAGATGGATCATGTGCAGGCGCGCGGTGTCAGCGTCGACCATCTGGTCATCTCGGACCGCGCGCACATGATCATGCCCTGGCACCCCATCCTGGACCAGCTCGAGGAGGGGCAGCGCGGCGATGATCGGCTGGGGACGACTTGGCGAGGCATCGGGCCGGCCTATGCCGACAAGGTCCGCCGGATCGGCTTCCGGGTGGGGGACCTGCAGAAGCCCCGCTTCCTGCAGAAGAAGCTCGAGTTCGTTCTGGGGAAAGTGGTGAACCCTTTGCTCCAGGACCTCTATCGGGTCGCCCCGCTCGACCGCGACCAGATCCTGGCGACGTACGCCGCGTATGGGGAACGCCTCGACCCATTCATCCAGGACATCTTCCCGCTCATCCAGGGCGCGCTCAACCGGCGCGACAACATCCTGCTGGAGGGGGCCCAGGGGAGCATGCTCGACCTGGACTTCGGCACCTACCCCTATGTGACGTCGTCCTCGCCCTCGGCCGGCGGTGCCCTCACTGGTTCCGGCATCCCGCCCAGCCGGGTGGACACGACCATCGGCGTCTACAAGGCGTTCAGCACCCGCGTCGGCTATGGGCCGATGCCCACTGAGCTGGTGGACGCAACCGGCGATCGGATCCGCGAGGTGGGCAAAGAGTATGGGACCACGACCGGGCGGGCCCGGCGGGTGGGATGGTTCGATGCGGTGGTGGCCCGATACACCGTCGCCCTCAACGGCATCGGGTCGATTGCCCTCACCAAGCTGGACGTCCTCGACGGCGTGGATCCCATCCGGATCTGTGCCGCCTACCGGCGGAAGGGCGTGCTGCACGACCATCCCATGTCGAACATCAGCCATCTCAAACACTGCGAGCCCGTGTACGAGGAACTATCAGGATGGCAGGCATCGACGCGGGCGGCTCGGCGCGCCGCGGACCTACCCGACGCCGCCCGGCGCTACATCGCCCGGGTGGCCGAGCTCAGCGGAGCCCCGGTGGAGGTCGTCTCGGTCGGGCCGGGACGCGAAGAAACCCTCTGGATGAAGGAGCCGAGCCTGGCGGGGCTGGCCCGCGAGGCACGCTAGATCCGAAAGCCGTGCAGCCTGACCAACAGGGCCAGGCCCGCAATGCCGGCGTACCAGGCGATCGACAGAACGGTCAGGATCGATTTCAGCCACGCCGGATCTGAGCGTCGCCACGTCAGCCAAAGGCCGATCGGGTTGATCACCACCAGCGCCAGGGCCTGCACCAGGCGGTTGCCCCGGCGGGACGGGCTTCGGCGGGCGGCCTGGATGCGCATCTGCCGCACGATATCGTCCTGAGCCGACACATCGAACTGATGGACGCGAGCCGCCGGCTGATAGCGGCGTGATGCCGCCAGGGTTGAGCCACTGCTGGCGAGCACCGGCTGCTGGCGGGACACTGGGAGGGGCGCCGTCCGAGCCGGGCCAAGCGGATGCCGCCCGGCTGCAGACCCGGAGAGCGACGGATACGCCGGCGCGCGCCGCCGCCGGCGCAGTGCCGGCCAATGGAACCGGGCGCCCGACGTCAGCTGGTAGACCAGCGTGGCGAAGAGGCCCACCACGAGGAGGCTCTGCCAGGCGGCGTTCGGTCCCTGCCCGAAGGCGCGCAGCACCATGGTGAGGCCCCCGGCGAAGACTCCGATGGCGGCGGTGAGCCGATCCGAAAGAACCATGCGGCGCCGGTCGGCGGCCAGGAATCCGGCGATGTAAAGCGTCGGGCCGCTGCTCAGCTGAAAGGCGACGTCAGATCCGTACGCCTGCGCGCCCGCCGCCAGCCCGGCGTAGTAGCCAAGCAGCAGACTGAGGGATATTTTTCGACAGTACCAGAGGTAGACGACGCCCAGCAGGACCGCCCCCATGGAGGTGGCACCCATCGGCCCAGGGACGTTCCCAACGTACATCTTGATGGGATCGACCATGGCGTGGAACCGGTACCAAAGCGTCAGGGGATCGTCGAGGGGCCGCAGGTCAAACGCGTTGACAAAGGGAATGCGCAGCTGGCCCTCCACCAGGAAGAGGAAAGCGAAAACGAGCAGGGCTGGCGGGACCAGCATCCGCATCAGCTGCGGCCAGACGACGGTGTCCAGGACCACGAGGAGGATCACCAGCGCCACGGCCACCCAGGGTGGGGTGACCGGTGACAGGAAGCAGGCGATCAGCAGGCTGGCGATCAGCGGGTGCGAGGCCTTGAACCCCACCCAGGCCGGAAGGCCGACGGTCAGCCGGGCCAGCTGGATCGATAGCAGGCAGACGATCCCGGCCAGCAGGCAGAGCCCGTACAGGAGCAGGGCGTCCTGCCTGAAAAACAGGATGCTGAAGACGATCAGGGGAAGCAGCGCGAGTGCATAGGTGCTATCGAAGGGGAGCTGATCGGTCTGCACCAGCAGCGCCTGGGGCAGGCGAAGCAGCTGCGACCATACCTCGCGCACGGGCCCCTTATTGTAGTCGAGGTTGCCCGGAATTACCTCCGGAGCGGTTACCTCGAGTGCTCCAGCAGGGGGCCTGCTATCCTACTCCCGATTTCCAGGCGCCCGCTATGAGAGTCTTGCACCGAACCTTCCTTACGTTTTCGCTAGGTCTGCTAGCCGGGGCGCTCGCGTGGACGCTCCCGGCGGCCGGCGCCGACGTCCACTGGACCCCGGCCGGCGTGCAGCAGCTGGGCGATGCCGACCGGGCCGTCTGGTCGATTGACTCGGCACCGGGTCGCCCGAACATCCTGCTGCTCGCGACCTCCGGACACGGCGTGCTGCGCAGTGTGGACCGTGGCGCAACCTGGACGGCGGCGATTGCGAAGGTGGACGCGTGGGTGGTCCGCTTCGACCCCGACCACGCCGGGGTCGCCTATGCCGGCACGGCCGGCGCCGGGCTGTTCAAGAGCGTAGACGGGGGCGTGACCTGGAGCCCCAGCAACCAGGGGCTGACGGACCTCGACGTGCGCGCCATCGCCCTGAACAAGGACGTGCTGGTGGCGGGGACGAGCCACGGTGTGTTCTCGTCGGCCGACGCGGCCGCCACCTGGCAAAGCCTCGGGCTGGCGGATCTGAACATCGACGCCGTGGCCCTCCTGCCAACCGCGAAGGGCCTGACCCTGCTGGCCGGCGCGGACAACGGCGTGTCCACCGGGGGCAGCTATCTCTTTCGGAGCCAGGACCTGAGCGCCAGCTGGAGCAGCATCCACCTGCCAGGTGATCCCGGCGTCGTGGCCTCGGTGAGCGTCGGCGGCCTGCCCGCCTCGGCATCGGACCGGCCGGTGGTGGTGGGGACGGCGGGCGGGCTGTTTCGCAGCGACGACGCCGCCACCACCTGGACCCAGGTCGGCGGACTGCCTGAGACCGACTTCAACCTGGCCCTCTTCAACCCCGCCAACCCCGAGCAGCTCTACGTCGCCAGTGATGGCGACCTGGGAGCCGGCGGAGTGTTCCGCTCCCTCGACCGAGGCAGCACCTGGAGTCCGGTTGGATTCGGGCTGCCGGCCCATCCGCGGGTGACGGCCCTGGCGCTGCAGCCCGCCGCTCCGCTGACGGTCTTCGCCGCCACCTGGAACCCCACCACCCAGCAGGTCGGCCTCTACCACATCCCGGACCCCGATGCCACCAGCGGGTCGACCCAGGTCGCGCCCAAACCCAGCAGCGCGGCGGCCAATCCACCGCCGGCCAGCGGGCCGGCCCGGTCCACCGCCACCCCGGGAGCCGCACCGACGGTGTCGCTGGCGGCCCGGGTGGCCATCGCGGCAGGCGCGGTGATGCTGGTCCTGATTGCGGTGGCGGTGGTGGGGGCCCGTCGTTTCGGGTCGTCATGAGGTTGTCGCGGCCTGGGTCGATCCGGTTAACAGCTCTTCGACGCTTTACGGTTTACGGTTAACTCGGCTCCCAGTAGGCTCGCAGGGATGGCGCCTTGGTCCCCGCCACGGGAGGTTGATCAGCCCTGCTTACCACGCGACCCCGCCG
>Ga0209802_1001242_pt1 | contig 19146 bp, 14 predicted proteins | sample GraSoiAngelo_129_FD_185886 | JGI IMG/M metagenome (GOLD analysis project Ga0209802, IMG submission 185886) | Grasslands soil microbial communities from the Angelo Coastal Reserve, California, USA - 14_0927_12_40cm (SPAdes) (version 2) | ecosystem: Environmental > Terrestrial > Soil > Grasslands ... | reverse complement strand
CCAAGCTCATCGCTGCGTTCGCCGAATATCGGTTCACCCACTTCAGCCCGGAGTTCACGTTCAGGGACAATACGCTCGGGAGTGCCACACTGAGTACGGACCTCAACACCCACTATCTGCTCATGGGAGTCTCGCTTCGCTTCTGAATCGCCGGGGATGCACCACGGGCGCCGAGGGTCACTCGACGCCCATCGCTCAGCTCCGACGGGTGCTCATCTCACCTCGACTCGAACGGGAATGAGCAATTCGGGGAACTCCCCGTCGTTGGTTGAAACGCGGATTGTCCCCTGGAACTTGCCCGGCTTGAGCTGCTCTTTAACTGGGAAGACCTTCAGCTCAAATATGCCCGTCGGCCCCTGCCGGGGGATGTCGACGAGAGCACCCGGGAACGACGTCGTCCAGGACCTGACCGCTTAGCTCGGCCGTGTCCAGCTCGAGGACGATGTTGGCTTCCTCCTCGGGAGCGACGACCCGGTTGACTCCGACTCGCAGCATCGGGACAGAAAAGCGCATACCCTCGATGATGAGCGGAGCGTCGCCCTTGTTACGGATGGAGATCGTATGCGAGAGTTTCGCTCCCTTTTTGACCGTGCCAAAGTCATAGACGGCGCTTTCGAGAACCGCTCTCGGGGTCTTGCCCTGCGCGAGGGAAAGGGATACGAAGTGGGATGAGAGAGCCAGGGCGAGCAGACCAATCCCAAGATAGTCTCTCTTCATCGGTGCGCTACTCGGCTCGACCTGCGTCCGAGATCCTTATGAGAGAAATCGGGCGAGGGCCGGTCGCAGCCCTCGCCCGAGTCCCTGTCGAGAATGTCAGATGCAACTACCGTATTGCGAACAATCCACGAACCACACCTGCGCGTGCGGCCTCCCGGTCGTGTTCCACACCCAGAAGGCATCCTCGAAACCCGAGTCGAAGATCTGCGTGCCGTTGATTCTGAGCAGATTGTTCGTGACGTTCGTGAAGCTCGGCTCGCCCTTTACAAAGGTGGTCTACAAATCCGAGGAACGTTCCCCACTCTTCGGGGTGTGTTGGTCACTAGCGACAAAGGTCGAGTGCGTGTTTCCCAGCGCGGCAACGTCATCACCTTCTCCGAGGAGCGGGTCCGTCTCCTCAAGACCTCGCGGCCCAGGCCGACGTGCTCGAGCCCACCAATCCAGCGGGCGCGCATCGCCGGAATGGCAGTGGTGGTTCGTGATATGCGCACCTCCAGTCGTATACTTGCGGCGGATATGGTGCTCGGCGTCGGATGATCTCGCGTTGAGGCTGACCGGGCCTCACCTCCTTCCGGTCACGATGTTCTTCGGCTCGTTCGCGTGGTCATTCGTGTTCGTGAGCCTGCCGTTCCACATCCACCGCGTCAGCACGCTCGATCCCACGGCGACCCTGCGCTGGACGGGCTGGATCATCGGGATCACATCGCTCGTCACGGTCTTGACCGCGCCGGTCTGGGGCCGCTACGCCGCGCGTGGCAATCCGAAAGCGTGCTACGTCGCCGTCGAGGGGCTCCAGGGCCTCGGCTTCTTCGTGATGGCGCTCGCCCGCACCTTGCCCGAGCTGTTCTTCGCCCGGCTCATCCTCGGCGCGATGGGAGCGGCCTCGACCTTGGCCTTCATCATGGTGGGGCGCGGCGCCGAGGGCGGGGAAGTGCGGCGCCGGATCGCGACGCTCCAGTCGGCCATGACGGTCGGGCAGATCATCGGGCCGCTCTTCGGCGCGATCGCCGCCGCCCGACTCGGCATTCGGGGCTCGTTCGTGCTGGGCGGCACGATCCTGCTCGGCTGCGCCGCGCTCGTTCACTGGGCGGTGCCGCTACCCCCGCTCAGAGCGCAAGGCAGCTCATCGGGCCGACCTGTCCGGACCGGCGAGGTCGCGGCCGTCACCCTCGTCGTCCTCGGCGGCTCGATCCAGGTGTTCTACTTCACCTCGATCCTGCCCCACGTCTTGCCCGGGCTGGGCGTCGATGCGGAGCGCACGCTCGAGGTCGGCGGCGTTCTGATTTTCGTCTCGGGTGTCGCGGCCGCTCTCGGAGCGCTGGCGGTGCCGCGGCTGGGCGAGCTCTTCCCCGAGCGCAAGCTGATCGGCACGCTCTTGATCGCCTCGTCGGTTTCGGTCGCCGCGCTGGCGGCCGTGGACTCCGTGTGGTCCTACGGCGGCCTGCGCTTCGTCCAGGTGCTGTCGATCGCGCCGGTCTTCCCCCTGATCGTCTCGCGAGTCGTCCAGCACGCCGGCGGCTCGGCGATCGGCGTGATCAACGCGGCGCGCATCGGCGCCGGCTTCATCGGCCCGGTGGTCGCGACCACCTTGCTCGCGTGGACGTCGCCCGGGGTCGTCTACTGTCTTCTGGCGGCGATCGGCCTGGCCTGCGTCCCGTTCGTCCGAGCGCGCGAGGCCGGAGCGCGGACGTGAGCGTGATCGAACGGCCGCTCGTTGACATCCGGCTCGACGAGCTCGACACGCGCGGGGGCGTGCCGCCCGGCGTCTGCGGTGTCACGCAGCACGTCCGCTACGGGGAGTTCTTCACGTTCCTCGGACCGCCGAAGTCGGGCAAGTCCGACGTCCTGCGGGCGATCGCCGGATTCCTGCCGATCACCCGCGGCCGTGTCCTCGTCGACGGGCGCGATATCTCGGTGGTCCTGCCGCGCCTGCGCGGCGTCGGCTACGTCTTCCAGGACGGCGCGCTCTGGCCGCACATGCCCGTACGGGAGCACGTGGCCTTCGGTCTTCGCCAGCAGCGCCTGGCCGCCGACGAGATCGCGCGCCGCGTCGCGACCGTGCTCGGCCGCCTCGGCCTCTCGAACGTCGAGACGGTCAAGCCGCCCGAGCTCACGCTCGAGCAACGCCGTCGTCTCGCCCTGGCGCGTGCGCTCGCCGTCGAGCCGCAGGTCTTGCTCCTTGACGAGCCCCTCGCCAACCTCGACCCGACCGCCCGCAAGGCGCTGCGCCTCGAGCTGACGAAGCTTCATCGCGACCTGGCGGTGACGACCGTGCACGCCACCAGGAACGCCGCTGACGCGCTCGCTCTCTCGGACCGCCTTGCGGTCATAGACGGCGGCCGCGTCCTGCAGGTCGGCGATCCAGCCGAGCTCTACCATCGGCCGCGAACTCGGGCCGTCGCCGAAGCTCTCGGGCCCGCCAACTTTCTCTCGGTCCGGGTCATCGAGGTGCGTGACCTCGGCGTCGTCGTGGAGACCGAGCGCGGCGACCGCGTGCCCGTCGCGGGCATCGGCACCCACCGGCTCGGCGACCGCGGGCTCCTGGTGCTGAGGCCGGAGACCCTGTCCATGACCGAGGCGGCCATGGCGCGGGGCCCGAGCATCCCCGGCCGGATCTCGCTCCGCGTGTTCGAGGGCGCTCGGCATCTCTACGAGATCGAGATCGGCGCCCACGCTCCTGTCCAGGTCGAGCTCCCCGCCGTCGGCGAAACCCGCATGTTCCGCCTCGGCGACCAGGTCCGCGTAGAAATCTCCACCGAAACCGTAGTCCTGATCCCCACCGACCCCTGATCCCGAATCACTACCGCGGCCCCGAACCTCAGCCTGAGTCTCAAGCCCTCCCGCAATCACGATTCCCGAGTCGTAACCCCAACTCCAAGGCCCTAAGCCCTAAGCCAACGCGAGCGGAGCCGCGCGCCGCACTGCGCCGAGAAGCATCTCGGTGGAGGGGTTGAACCGGCCCGTCTCGTCTCAGCGTCCACGAGCGCGGCGGCCAGCCGTGAGCGGCCGGGGGCTGCCTGCCGCGACCTGTGTAGTCAGCGTTGACTCAAGGATGTCGCGTCTAGAAATAACCGAACCGAGTGTTTGCAACCAGGTCGCGGGAGGCAGCCCCCGGCCGCTCACGGCTGCCCGCCGCCGCGCGGAGAGCGAAGAGACTAGACGGTGTACGTACGATCCTGCTCGAGGATAGAAATGCGGCCGGAGTCGATGCGCGCCAGCTCCTCCCCGACTTCTTCGTGGAACTGCGGCTTCACGTGGAAGATCCAGACCGGGACGTCCGGCGGCAGCTTGTCGAGCTCGCGGCGAATCAACGCAGGAGTCATATGCTTGGCGATCTGCGCGAGCGGGCCGAGTCGGTTCGGGAACGCGCACTCGAGGATGATGGCGCGCAGACCGCGCAGACCGCGCGCGGTTCGCCAGAGCGCCTCGGTCGGCCCGGTGTCGCCCGAGTAGATCACTCCAGTCGAGCCGTCGTGGACGATGAAGCCGGCGGCCGGCACGGAGTGACTGACGGCGACCGGCGTGACCCAGAGGTCGGAGACGCGCTGCTCGACGTCCTCGATCAACGTCCGAAACTTCACGACCGGGACGTCCGGGTGCGGGATCTTGCTGAAGTCGGGCCAGAGCGCGTTGTTGAAGACGCCGGAGCGGAGCGTGGTGACGACGTGATCGATGCTGCTGATCGTGACCGCTGCCCCGATCTCGCAGAACGCGAGCGTCTCGGTAAGATAGGCGATCCCCGCGACGTGATCCAGATGAGCGTGGGACACGATCGCATGCTCGATCGCGAGCTGCTGGGGAACGGTCAGAGCGCCCGGGACCGAGCCGCCGTCGATCAGGATCTTGTCGTTGATGAGGAAGGCCGACGGGCGATGCCCGAGCCCTTCGCCGCCGAAGGCGCCGAGCACACGAATTTTCATCGCCTCGATGATACTAACACACCGGAATCGTTGTAAGATGACGCGGGGCCCATGAGCGACGAAGCGTTCGATTATCCGACGATGGCGCGCGCGTTGATCGTGGGCGACAAGGACACGGTGGCCAGAAAGACGCGCGAGGGGCTCGATCTCTCGCTCGACCCCAAGGCGCTCATCTTCAAGGGGCTCATCCCCGGCATGGACGTCGTCGGCGAGAAATTCCGCCGCAATGAGTACTACGTCCCCCAAGTGCTCCTCTCCGCGCGCGCGATGTACGCCGGGCTCGATCTGCTCAAGCCCCTCATCACGGCCTCCGCCCGGGGCGACGACTACCTCGGCATCGTCGTGATCGGCACCGCGCAGGGCGACCTGCACGACATCGGCAAGAACCTCGTCGCGATGATGCTCGAGGGGGCCGGATTCAAGGTGGTGAACCTCGGCCGCGACGTCGCGCCGGAAGCGTTCGTGACGGCCGTGGGCGAGCACGGCGCGAACATCGTCGGCATCTCGGCCCTGATGACCACGACCATGCCGGCGATGAAGCGTACGATCGACGCGCTGACCAAGGCCGGGCTCCGCGAGCGCGTGAAGGTCATGATCGGGGGCGCGCCGGTGAGTCAGGCGTTCGCAGACGAGATCGGCGCCGATGGTTATGCGAAGGACTCGACGTTGGCCGTCGTCAAGGCCAAGGCGTTGCTCGGAGCGACGGCGGTGACGTCGTGAAGGCGCGGGGCTGGGAGGTCGTCGAGCGGGTGCGCTCGGGGGAGTCGCTCGTCTTCGACGGCGGGTACGGCACCATGCTGTTCGCGGCCGGCCTCGCGAACGGGGCTTGCCCCGAGCTCTGGAACGACACCCACGCCGAGGTGGTGCAGGGGATCCACGCCGGATATTTCGGCGCCGGCAGCCACATCGTCGAGACGAACACGTTCGGCGGCACGCGGCTCAAGCTGAACGAGTACAAGATCGGCGACCGCACGCGCGAGCTGAACGAGAAGGGCGCGCGGCTGGCGCGGGCGGCGGCGCCGGCCTCCGGCTACATCGCCGGCTCGATCGGGCCCACGAGCCGTCTGCCGGTCGACTACGCGCTCGACGAAGGCGTCACCGACGAGCAGTATGTCGAGACGTTTCGCGAGCAAGCCGAGGCACTCGCCGAGGGCGGTGTCGATCTCTTCGCGGTCGAGACCATGATGTTTCCGCAGGAGTGCACGGCAGCGATTCGCGCCTGCAAGGCGGCGGCCGACCTGCCGGTGATGGCCACCATGTTCTTCCAGTACGAAGAGATCCACGACCGCGACCGCACCATGTGGGGCGAGAGCCCCGCGGAAGTCGCCAAGAATCTGCTCGCCGCGGGCGCCGACGTCATCGGTATGAACTGCGGCCGCGGCCCGGATCGCGCCATCGTGATCATCCGCGAGATGCGGCGGGTCACCGACGCGCCGCTGATCGCCTATCCGAACGCGGGGCTGCCCGTGACGACGGGCGATACCGTGACCTACGAGCTCGGCCCCGATGAGATGGCGCGCGAGTATCCCGCGCTCCTCGACGCCGGGTGCAACATCGTCGGGGCCTGCTGCGGGTCGAATCCCGAGCACATCCGTCGTATCGCCGCGGTCGTGCGAGCCGCGGGGCGTCGGCGGGCTGGGCACCGCCCGCCCGAGACGGGCATATGAAAGACGTGCAAGCGCGAGGGCGTCAGACGCACTCGTAGTGTCGCAGCAGATCTCCTCCACGCCTCGAGTCCTCACGGCGCTTCCGCTCGCGATCGACCCCGACGAGGTGCTGCGCTTCCAGGGTTACAAGAAATCCGTCGACACGCCCGGTCCGGAGGTGCTGGCGCTCTTCGACCAAGCCCTCGCGCTCGGGCGGAGTCTCATCGCGCCGCGTGCCGTCGTGCGCTGGCTTGCCGTCACGCGCCTGAGCCCCGACACCGTCGAAGCCGGCGGCGTCGCGCTGACGATTCCCGATGTGCAGCGCCTCTGGGGCCCGATCGAGCGGGTCGCGACGGCCGTCTGCACGATCGGCGAGGGATTGGAGCGGCGCGTCGCCGCGCTGTGGGAGGCGCGCGAGCTGCCGCTGGCCTCCATGCTCGACAGCGTCGGCTCGGGGGCGGTCGAGAGCCTGGCCGAGTACGTCAATGATCTGCTCTGTCAGGAATCGATTCCGCTCGGGTTGCCGGTCACGAACCGGGTGAGCCCAGGCTACGGGCACTGGGACGTGAGCCAGCAGAAAGCGCTGTTCGCCCTTTGCCCCGGCGAGGCGATCGGCGTCAGCCTCAACGAGGCCTGCTTCATGAGCCCGGTGAAGTCCATCTCGCTTCTGGCCGCGGCCGGAACCCACGCGCGGGTCGACCACTACTTCAGCCAGTGCGCCCGATGCTGGATGCGCGACTGCGCCTACCGCCGCACCCCCGCCCGCAAAACTCTCCATCGCTAAGCCAACAGAATCCCGCTGCGATCTGTAACGGACAGTTCGCGCCGGCCGGTGGCGAGGGGTTCCGCGAGTGTGCGATGGACGGGTGACGCCGGGGTCGCACCCCTGCGCTCGGCGGAGTGGGACTCCCTCGTCTCGTCCGCAGCTCGAAGAGCTGCGATTCGAGCGAGCGGGTGACGGAGCCGAGCGCAGGGGTGCGACCCCGGCGCCACCCGTCCATCGCGCACTACCGCCAACCCACCTCGTCACCCGGTAAAGGGCGATCTGATACGATGCGGGGATGCGGCGGGATAACATCATTCTCGTGGGGTTCATGGGTGCCGGAAAATCGGTGTGCGGGCGGCTGCTCGCGCGCCGTCTCGGCCGTTGCTTCGTCGAGACCGACGACGTGATCGTCGCCGGCGAGGGCCGCTCGATCCCCGAGATCTTCCGCGACGCGGGTGAGCCGCGATTCCGTCAGCTCGAGGCCGACACGCTCGAGAGCCTCAAGCTGAAGTCGGGCGAAGTCATCGCGACCGGCGGTGGTTTGCCGTGCCGTGAAGGCCGGATGGAGCGGCTGCGCGAGCTCGGGACGGTCGTGTGGCTCGACGGCGACGTGCGCGAGCTGTACGAGCGCGCCAGCCGGATCGGCAATCGCCCCATGCTCGAGGGGCGCTCGCTGGCCGACATCGAAGAGCTCTATCGGGCGCGACAGCGCTACTACCGGCGGGCGCACATCACGGTCGACACGACCGGGATCGGCGCCGACCAGGTCGTCGCGCGCATTCTGACCGCGCTCCGGGAGGCGCATGCCGTACGAGCTTAGCCGCCGTCTGGGCGCGGGGCCGCTCCTGTGCGACGGCGCGATGGGTACCCTGCTCTACGCGCGCGGTGTCTCGCTCGATGCGTGCTTCGACGTCCTCAACCTGAACAACCCGCGCGTGGTCCAGTCGATCCACGCCGACTACATCGCCGCCGGCGCCGATTGCATCGAGACCAACACCTTCGGCGCGAACCGGTTCAAGCTCGCGATCCACGGGCTCGAGGGCCAGGTGCGCGAGGTGAATCGGCGGGGTGTCGCGCTCGCGCGCGACGTGCGCGAGAGCTCGGGCCAGGACGTGTTCGTGCTCGGCTCGATCGGGCCCCTCGGGAAGTATCTGGCGCCGCTCGGAACGGTCACTCCCGACGAGGCGCTGGCGGCGTTTCGGGAGCAGGCCGAGGCCCTCCTCGAGGGCGGCGTCGACGGCTTCATCGTCGAGACGTTTTCTGACCTGGAGGAAGTCGCGCTCGCCGTGGCGGCGATCCGCGCGATCACCGACGTCCCGATCATCGCTCAGATGGCGTTCACCGACGACGGCGTCACGTTCACGGGCCGACCGGCGGCCGAGATCGCGCGCGCCTTGCGGGGTCTTCCGGTTCAGGCCCTCGGGGCGAACTGCTCGGTCGGCTCGAGCACCCTCTACGAGGTGCTGGAGCAGATGCACGCCGAGGCCGGGGGGCTGCCCTTGTGTATCCAGCCCAACGCCGGCCTGCCGAGCCGGATCGGGGAGCGCCTGATCTACCTCTCGTCCCCCGGTTACATGGCGGAGTATGCCGAGCGAATGGTCAACGCGGGCGCTCGGCTCGTCGGCGGCTGCTGCGGCACCACCCCGCAGCACATCGCGGCGATGCGAGAAGTCCTCGACCGGAGGCGGCCGCCCCGGCCCGAGGCCCGACAGGCGCCGGTCACGATCAGCCCGGTCGCGGTGGGCACGGCGCCCGGCCTGCACATCGCCCGGCCGCCGACCTTGCTCGGGCGCAAGCTCGCCGCCGGCGAGTTCGTCGTCACGGTCGAGCTGGATCCGCCGCGCGGTCACACGGTCGAGAAGCTCGTGCAGGGCGCCAAGCTCCTGCGGGAGCAAGGCGTCGACATCGTCGACATCAACGACGGCTCGCTCGGCCGGGTCCGCATGGCGGTGCTGCCGACGGCGCTCCTCGTGCGCGATGCGACGGGACTCGACATCAACATGCACTTCACGTGTCGCGACCGGAACCTGATGGGCATCCAGGGCGATCTGCTCGGCGCGCACGCGCTCGACGTGCGCAACATCCTGGCGATGACCGGCGACCCACCGCGGGCGGGCGATTACGCCAACGCGACGGCGGTCTTCGACGTCGACGGCGTGGGCCTGATAGAGATCCTGCGCCGGATGAACGAGGGACACGACGCGACGGGCAGCAGCATCGGGGCGCCGACGTCCTTCTACGTCGGCGCCGCGCTGAATCCGGCAGCCGAGGATGTCGCGCGCGAGATCGAGCGTTTTCAGCGAAAGGTGCAGGCCGGCGCGCGGTGGGTCCAGACGCAGCCCGTGTACGATCTCTCGCAGATCGATCGCTTCCTCGAGCGAGCAGGCGGCTCACCCGTTCCGGTCCTGGTCGGCATCCTGCCGCTCCACAGCGCGCGACACGCCGAGTTCCTTCACAACGAGGTGCCGGGTATCACGATTCCAGAGGGGGTTCGCCGGCGGCTTCGCGAGGCCGGCGATGGCGCCCTCCGCGTCGGGATCGAGATGGCGCAAGAGCTGGTGCGCGCCGTACGCGCTCGTTACGCCGGCGCCTACCTCATGCCCTCGTTCGGCCGCTTCGAGGTGGTCGCGGAGGTGCTCGATGCGATCCGCTGAGCCGACCTCGCTCGGCGTCAGGGAGGCGGCGGAGGCGATCCGTAAGGGGGTCCTGAGCCCTGTCGAGTTGGTCGAAGCGTGCCTGGCGCGGATCGGCGCGCTCGACGGAGACCTGCGCGCGTGGGCGCACGTCGACGCCGCCGGAGCCCTCGCCATCGCGCGTGAGCGCGAATCGGAGGTGCGTGCCGGGCAACTGCGCGGGCCGCTGCACGGCGTCCCGGTCGGCGTGAAGGACATTTTCGACGTCGCCGGGATGCCAACCACGGGTGGCGCCAGGTCCTTCGCCCATACGCGTCCGGTCACGGACTCCGCGGCGGTCGCGCGCATCCGCGCGGCCGGTGCGATCGCGCTCGGCAAGACCGTGACCACGGAGTTCGCTTATCGCGATCCGGCGCCGACCCGAAACCCGTGGAACCACGGCCACACGCCCGGCGGTTCGTCGGCGGGCTCGGCCGCGGCCGTCGCGGCGCGCATGGTGCCGCTGGCGCTCGGCTCGCAGACGGTTGGCTCGGTGCTCCGGCCCGCCGCGTATTGCGGCGTCGTGGGCTTCAAGGGCACGCACGGTCTGGTTTCCGTCGCCGGTGTGATCCCCCTCGCGTGGTCGCTCGATCACGTCGGCGTCCTCGCCCGCTCGGTCGGCGACGCCTCGCTTGCGATGTCGGTGCTGGCCGGCCGGGAGCTCGATGCGCCGGCGGCCAGCGCGCCGCGGTTCGCGTTCGCCCCTGAACTCCTCGCTCGCGCCTCGCGAGAGGTCGTCGCCCACATCGAGGGGGTTGCCGATACGTTCGCCCGCGCGGGTGCCACGGTCTCGAAGATCGAGCTGCCGCCGTCGTTTCAGGAGCTCGCCGCGGCGGGGCTCACCGTGCTCGAAGCCGAGGCCGCGGCCTATCACGAGCGCTGGTTCGTCAAGCACGCTGACGACTATGGCCCGGAGATGCGGAGCCTGGTCGAGGCGGGATTGCGCCTGTCGGCGACGGCGTACGTCAGCGCGAATCGCGCGCGTCTGACCTTCCGCGGCGACGTGATGTCTCTGCTGGCCGCGCACGACGCGCTGCTGTGTCCCACGGCACCGGCGCCGGCGCCGGCCGGTCTCGGCTCGACGGGAGACGGCTCGCTCTGCGCGCCCTGGAGCAACGCCGGCGTGCCCGCGATCACATTGCCGAGCGGCATCGCCTCGTCGGGACTCCCCCACGCCATCCAGCTCGTCCAGGCCGCCGGGGCATCGAGCCGCCTGCTGGCGGTCGCCGCCTGGTGCGAGCGCCAGCTCGGTTTCACTCAGGCCCCCGCCTCGAGGGCGCCCGCCCGTGCTTGACCTGAAGATCGAGGGCGCCGAGGTCGTCGACGGCACCGGGAGGCCCGGCAGCCGCGCCGACGTCGGCATCAAGGACGACCGGATCGCGGCCATCGGCGATCTTCATCGTGAGCCCGCCGGCCGCAACCTGCACGCCTCAGGCAAGGTCGTGGCGCCCGGCTTCATCGACATGCACTCGCACTCCGATTGGCGCCTCTGGGAAAACCGCCGCGCCGAGTCGAAGGTGAGGCAGGGCGTGACCACGGAGGTGGTTGGGAATTGCGGCTTCTCTCCCGCGCCCGTGTCCTCCGAGTTCCTGGAGGACTTGCGCGGTTTCGCGCTGTACGTGCCCGCCGGTATGGATTTCAGCTGGCGCTCGGTCGGCGACTACCTTCGCGCGTTCGACGCCAGCGGCACCGCGCTCAACGTGATCCAGCTGATCGGCCACGGCACCTTGCGTGTCGCGGCGATGGGCTTCGCCCGCCGTGCCCCAACGGCGGCCGAGCTCAGCCGGATGCAGAGGCTTCTGGCCGACGGGATCGAGGACGGCGCCTGGGGGCTCTCGACCGGGCTCATCTATGCACCGGGCTCCTATGCCACGACCGACGAGGTGGTCACGCTGGCGGCCACGGCCTCGCGCCACCGAGGTTTCTACGCGAGCCACATCCGCGGTGAAGGCGCGACGCTCCTTGACGCGGTGAGAGAGGCGATCCACGTCGGGCGCGAGGGCGATCTGCCCGTCCAGATCAGCCACGTGAAGGCCGCGGGCCGCCCGAACTGGGGCAAGGTCGCCGACGTCCTCAAGCTCATCGACGAAGCGCGTGCCGAGGGACTCGACGTGATGGCCGACGTCTATCCCTACACCGCGTCCAGCACGACCCTCCGGACGCTGCTACCGGATTGGGCGCTCGAGGGTGGAATCGATGCCATGCTCAAGCGCCTCGCCGACCCCGACGACCTCGCCCGGATCCGCCGGGACATCGAGGCGCCGGAGACCGGTCAGGGCCTGCTCGACCGCATCGGGTGGGAGAACGTGATGGTGGCCTCCTGCCGCCGACGCACGGACGCCGAGGGCAAGCGCATCTCCGAGATCGCCGCCAGCCGCGGGATGGATCCGCTCGACGCTTCGATCGAGCTGATTGTCGCCGAGGGCGGGAAGGGGTATATGATCCTCTTCCAGCTCGACGAGGGCGATCTCCGTCGCGCGCTGACTCATCCAGCAGTCATGATCGGCTCGGACGGCTCGGCGCTCGCGCCGTACGGCGAGCTGGCGGTGGGCAAGCCGCACCCCAGGAGCTATGGCACGTTCCCGCGGGTTCTGGGCGAGTACGCACGCGAGCAGCGCGTGCTGAGCTTGCCCCAGGCGATCCACAAGATGACCGCGCTGCCGGCGCGGCGCCTCGGACTCAAGGACCGGGGCGTCGTCGCGGTGGGCGCCCGCGCCGATCTCGTCGTGTTCGATTCGCGTCGCGTCTGCGACCGCGCCACCTACCAGGATCCGCACCAGTATCCCGCGGGCATCGAGCACGTCCTGGTGAATGGGACGTTCGTCATCAAGGACGGCCAGCACACCGGAAGCCTGCCCGGCCGATTGCTGACGCCGCCGTGACGTCGTGAAACACGGGCGAGAGCTCCGCGATCTGATTATGCCGATCTTTGCGTCGCCGTCCGCGGCCGACGGCCTCACCACGACGTTGCGCCGGCTGGTCGAGCTGACCGGCGCCACCGCCGGGGCGCTCGAGTTCCGGCCGCGCTGCCAGGAGCCGATCGTCGTCACGGCAAGCGCCAGACGGGTGCCGGCGGCGCTCCGCGACTGGCTCACGACGGTCACTGGGACACCGGCGGCGCGCCCGGGGCTCACCCGCGTCGCACCGCCGGGCGCGAACGGGCCGGCCTCGCTCCTGAGAACGCCTCTCGGCACGGCGAATCGGCCCGCGGGCGAGCTGCTCCTCCTCGGGCGGGTCGGGAGTCTCACGGCGGCCGCGCTGCCGGCCGACCTCCCGCACGAGCTCGGAGCGGCTCTCGACCATCTCAGCGAGCGGGAGCAGCGGGCGGGCCGTACCGCCGCGCTCGCCGAGATCTCGCGGCTGCTCACGACGCGACACACGATCGACGAGCTGTTCGCCGCCTTCGCGGGGGGCATCGCGAAGCTCGTGGCATTCGACTCGCTCACCCTGTCGCTGCTCGATGCGGAGCGCCGGGAGTTCGAGCTCATCGACGTGAATGCGCGCGGCTTCACCTCGCGGGGGCCGCGCGAGCGATGGGTGCCTCTCGAGGGCACGGTGCTCGGCCGCGTCGTGGCCACCGGCGCCCCGGTGCGGATCGACGACTTCGAGCGCGATGACGTTCCCGAGGCGAGCCGCCGAATCTTCGCGGCAGCGGGCTTCCGCGCGGCGGCGTTCGTCCCCCTCGTGTCCAGCGGCCACTTCCTCGGGGCGGTTGTTCTCGCCGCTCGCCGGCCGCGCGCCTTCGACGACGGCGACATCGAGAATATCGGTGAGCTCGCGCGGCCGCTGGCGGTCGGGATCGAGCGGGGGCGTCTGACCGACGAGAGCCGACGCCGGGCCGACGAGTTGGCGGCACTCCACGCGACGAGCCAGCTCATCACGGCCCGCCTCGACGTGGCGTCGGTCCTCGACCGGATCAGCCTCTCGGTGCCGGCGCTGATCGGCGCCAGCGGGTGCGGGATCGGCCTCTTCAACAGCGAGCGGACGCAGGTCGTCCAGGCGGCCGCCCACGGATTCCAGAGCGAGGAGTGGCGCACGTTGTCGGTCCCGGTCGGCGAGGGGATCATCGGCCGGGTGGCCGCGGAGGGCGTCGCAATCCGGGTCGCCGACGTGCGGACCGATCCGCGATCGGCGCGGCGCGAGGTCGACGAGCGCGAAGGCATCCGGTCGATGCTGTGCGTGCCCCTCAAGGTCGTTGGCGCGGTCATCGGGGTCGTCTCCGCGTTCTCGACGCGGCCTGGGAGCTTCACGGCGCACCACCAGCGCGTGCTCGAAGCCTTCGCCGAGCAGGCGGGCATCGCCATCCACGGTGCCAGGCTCTTCGACGAGAGCGTGCGCGGCGCCCGCGAGACCCGCGCGCTCCTCGAGGCCGGCCGCGCCGTCACCGCCAGCCTCGACGTCGGCCGAACGATTCGGATGATCCTGGAGGAGGCGCGCGAAGTCCTGGGGGTCGACTCGTGCAGCGTGATGACGTTCGATCCGCCGACCAACGAGCTGGTCATGGTCGCGAGCCTGGATGTCCCCCAGGAAATGGTGTCGACGGTCCGGTTGCAGCTCGGCGAGGGGGTCACGGGGCGGGCAGTCCAAGAGCGGCGGCCGATGCAGAGCCCTGATCTCTGGTCGGATTCACGCGGCCGCTATCCCCACCTCGCGCGGTCCGCGGGCTTCCGGGCCATGCTCGCGGTACCGCTCTGTGTCGGCGAACGTACGATTGGCGCCGTCAGTGTCTTGCGTCGCGACGTGCACGAGTTCTCGGCGCACGAGGAAGAGCTCCTCGTGGCGCTGGCCGACCAGGCGGCCATTGCGTTGGAGCACGCGCGCCTCTACACCGAGCTCGAAGCGATGGTCGCCGACCGTACCCGCGAGCTCGACACCCAGAAGCGGTTCGTGGAGGTGGTTCTGGAAACCCTGCCGCTCGGAGTATTCGTGTTGGACACCGATCTGAACGTCGTCCGGGTCAACCCGGCGGGAGGACGCGCCCTGGCATGCGACGTCGGTGTCCGCGGTCCGCTGATTCGACTCCTCCCTTCCGACAAGGCGACGGCGGTGCAGACGCTGCTGCGCGAGTCCTTCCGGACCCGCCGCGTGGCCTCGATCGAGGAAGAGATGATCGTCGCCGGCGACCCGAAGATCTTCCGCCTGACCGCGGCGCCCGTTGAGGCGGCGAGCGATCGTGGCACGCACGCCGTGCTCCTGGTCGAGGATGTGACGCTCGCGAAGCGGCTCGAGCGCCAGATGCTCCTGACCGAGCGGCTCACGACGGCCGGACGTCTTGCGGCCGGGGTCGCGCACGAGCTCAACAACCCGCTCGCGACGATCGCCGGATGCTCCGAGTCCCTCCTGAGCCGGCTGGGCGCGAGCGATTCGGCGACCTTGTCGGAGCCCGGAGAGTTCCGGCACTATCTGCGCCTCATCGAAGAAGAGGCTTACCGCTGCAAGGAAATCACGGGCAGCTTGCTACACTTCGTCCGCGATCCCGGGAGCCAGCGGACCGATACCGACCTGAACGGCGTCGTCCTGAAGGCTGCGGAGCTTCTGTCCCATCAGTCGCGGTTCGCGCGCAGCCGCGTGGTGACCGAGCTCGATCCCGAGCTGCCGCCGGTAGCGGCGAACGAGGGCCAGCTCCGCCAGGTGTGTCTCGGGCTCGCGTCGAACGCGCTCGAGGCGATGGAGGGCAAGGGAACCTTGATCGTGCGATCGCGTCGCACCCGTGGCGAAGTCGAGATCGAGCTGGAGGACGAAGGGCCGGGGATTCCGCAGGAGAACCTCAGCCGCATCTTCGATCCGTTCTTCACGACCAAGCCACCCGGACAGGGAACCGGGCTCGGGCTCGCCATCGCCCAGGGCATCGTGAACGACCACGGCGGTCGGATCGAGGTGAGCTCCGTGATCGGCAAAGGGAGCATCTTCCGTGTGGTGCTGCCCCTGTGACCCATCCTATTCGGATCCTGATCGCCGATGACGAGCGGAACCTGCGCGAGCTGATCGTGCGCGAGCTCGGCCGGCGGGGCCACGAGGTCGAAGGCGTCGCCGACGGCGTGGCGGCGCTGGAGCGCATTCGCGAGACCCCGTTCGACGTCGTGGTGCTGGACATGCGGATGCCGCACAAGGAAGGCATCGACGTCCTGCGCGAGCTGGCGACGTTCCCGGAGGCGCCTCAAGTCATCATGCTGACGGGCTTCCAGGAGGTCTCCACCGCGGTGGAGGCCATGAAGCTCGGCGCCTACGATTACCTGACCAAGCCGACCAAGATCGAAGAGCTCGACGTCGTCGTGCGCAAGGCGGCGGAGAAGGGACAGCTCGTCCGCGACAACGTCGCCCTGCGCGCTCACGCGCCCGGCGCCGCGCCCTTCGGCGGCCTCTTGACCCAGAGCACCCGGATGCACGAGGTGCTGCGGATCATCGATCGCGTGGCCCCCACCGATTCGGCGGTACTGATCCTGGGCGAGAGCGGCACCGGCAAGGAGCTCGTCGCCCGGGCGATCCACGAACACTCGTCGCGAACCGCGCGGGCGTTCGTACCGATTCACTGCGGCGCGCTCCCGCGCGAGGTCTTCGAGTCCGAGCTGTTCGGTCACGAGAAGGGCGCGTTCACCGGCGCGGTCGGGACCAAGCCGGGGCTGGTCGAGCTCGCCGACGGCGGCACCCTGTTCCTCGACGAGATCGGCGAGATGGAGCCGGATAGCCAGGTGAAGCTCTTGCGCGCGATCGAGACCGGGACGTTCTTCCGGGTCGGGGCCACGCGCCCGCGGCGGGTCGACGTCCGGCTCGTGGCGGCCACCAACCGCGATCTGGCCGAGGCGATGAAGACGGGAGAATTTCGGCAGGACCTCTACTATCGGATCAACACGATCACCGTCAGCCTCCCGCCCTTGCGCGAGCGTCGGGACGACGTGGCGCTCCTGGCCAAGCACTTCGTCGAGACGAACGCGAGATACGGGCTCAAACGGCTGGCCGCCTCCACGCTGGCGGCGCTCGAAGCTTATGCGTGGCCGGGCAACGTCCGCGAGTTGCTGCACGCCATCGAGCGCGCCGTGATCCTGAGCAAGGGAGACGAGCTCTCCCCCTCGGATCTTCCCCCGGAGATCCTCGGATCGAACGCGCCGGCCGCGCCATCGGCCGGCGACAGCCTCGAGACGATGGAGCGCCAGCACATCATCGCGGTCCTCAAGCAGGTGAACGGTCATCGCGGCAAGGCGGCGGCCCTGCTCGCGATCGATCCCAAGACGCTGTACCGCAAGATCAACTCCTACGGCATCGTGCCGGCCGAGTTTCGCTGACGGTCGAGATGTGACGCGGGGCGCTAAACCGCCCCGCCCAGTTGCGTGTCGCCTCAGCCTGTGTACACTGAAAGCGTCCGCCGCTTTGGGTGGACCTCGCCTCCGATGAAAGTGACCTTCCGCGTTCGCGGGGCGTGCAAGAGAGCGGAAGACAGTCCGAGGGGGTTCCGATGGCATCTAAACTCTACATAGGCGGTCTTGCGTACTCCACGACCAGCGAAGGGCTCCGGGAGTTCTTCACACAGTGCGGAAACGTTCTGTCCGCGACCGTGATCACCGATCGTTTTTCCGGGCAGTCCCGGGGATTCGGGTTCGTCGAGATGAACACGGCGGAGGAGGCCCAGGCCTCGATTTCTCAGCTGAACGGGCGCGAGCTCGATGGCCGGAGGATCACGGTGGAGATCTCGAATCCGCAGGCCGCCCGAACCGGTGGCGGTGGTGGCGGCCGGCCGGGCGGTGGGGGCCGACCGGGCGGTGGCGGACGCGGTCCCGGTGGTGGTGGCGGGCGGGACAGCGGCTACGCCCATCGGCCGTCCAAGCCCGTGAAGTGGTAAGACCGAAACGGTGCGCGGGAGCCACTCGGGCACGGTAAGACCGAGACTGCCGCAATCGGAGGCACCGCGAGGGTCAGCCCTACCAGGCTGACCCTCGCGTCGTTTCTATCGACCGGCGCGCTTCAGCTCAAACGGCAGGTGCCGGCTCGGCTCCGTCGAAGATCCGATCGTAACGGCCGTACTCTCGCGCGGCGTCCATGAACCACTTCACGATCTCCGCGTCGGAGCGCGGCGGGATCTCGCACGACGTCGACAGGATGAACGCCGAGTGCCGGGCCGCCGCATCGATACAACGCCGTACGTCGGCGACCATCGCCTCTTTCGTCGACCGCTCGAACTTCGTCGCGTCCACGTTGCCGATCGCGACGGCCCGCCCCTTCGAGACTTCCATGAACCGGCTGAGCTGGTCCACGTAGAGGGTCGGATCCGCCTGCTGGTCGAGGTCGAACGAGACCGTCGTGAAGCCGCAGCGGAGCAGGTCCTCGTAGATCGGGTACGTCGTGCCGCAGATGTGCGTGGTCACGCCGACCTTCTTGGCTTTGAAGTAGTCGACCAGCTCCTTGTGGTAGGGGGCGACGAACTCCCGGTAGTTGTCGGGCGAGATCAGGCTGATCGAGGCGGTCGGCTCGGAGAACGAAAGCCCGATCCCCGTCTTGGCGATGGCGTCGCCCCAGATCTTGCAGAAGTCGGTCGCGACCCGCATCAGATCGTGGATGAACTGCGGGTCCTCGAAGGTGTCGAGCAGCATCGTCTCGGGGTTGCGCAGCAGCATCGCGATCGTCCATGGACCGACCGCGACCGCGCCGATGGCTGTCGGCGGCTTGGCGCGCACCAGCGCCTCGCACTGCTCGAGGAATCCGGGTAAACGCGCCGTCTTGTACGGGTCGGGCATCGCGAGATGCGCCAGCTTCGCCTTGTCCTCGTGCAGGACGTGCTGGTCGATCGACGGCACGACGTAGTCCGAGAACTTCACGCGGCACCCGAAGGCCTCCGCCTCCTTGGCCAGATCGTTGTACGCCAGGACCACGTCGGGCTGATACCGCTCGTAGTAGTTCAGCATCGCCGTGATCGCCTTCGGCACGTTCGTGCAGTATTCCTCGATCGACAGGCCGTCGAGGGTGCCGGCGAACGAGGCGACGATCGGATAGACCGGCACGCGATCGGCGAAGGACCGGCGATAGGCGGCGACCACCCGATCGCGGTTCGTGAACTGCGAGCGACCGTGCTCGACCTCCCAGATCCGGCTGGCCTCCATGTACTTCGGCGGCAGCTTGGCCTCGTACTCCATGAATTGCGTGATCGGGTAGCGGATCCCGCCATTGTGGGTTCCCCTGAGGCCCTCGATGACCTCTTCCATCTGATTCCAGGGGATCGTGAAGGCCATCTCGTGGTCCTGCGTCTGACCGAAGATCCGGTCGCCCGAGCACGGCAGGATCACCTGCGGCTGGTCCGTCCGCATCGTCGTCACGATGATCTCCGAGCAGTCGATGCGGCCCCCGAACGACGAGGTGATCTTGCCGCCCCGCTTCCAGAGCGCCGCCTGCGTCAGGCGCATGACCTGGGCGGGGTTGGCGTAGATGCAGACCAGGTG
>Ga0209802_1001240_pt1 | contig 19151 bp, 22 predicted proteins | sample GraSoiAngelo_129_FD_185886 | JGI IMG/M metagenome (GOLD analysis project Ga0209802, IMG submission 185886) | Grasslands soil microbial communities from the Angelo Coastal Reserve, California, USA - 14_0927_12_40cm (SPAdes) (version 2) | ecosystem: Environmental > Terrestrial > Soil > Grasslands ... | reverse complement strand
CCAAGTCGCAGCGCTTCGTGGTGCGCGCCACGGACGCCCACACCTGGGTGGAAGTGCTCTTCCCGGGGTATGGGTGGGAGCCCTTCGAGCCGACGCCCGATTCCCAGAACTTCCCCATCACCCGGCCCGCCACGCCGGCCGACCTGAATAGTCCGGGCGTCACGGCCCAGAATCCTGGCCAGATCGGGGTCCCGGCCGGCGCCGGCTCCTCGGGGACCTTGGGGGGCCTCGGCGGCGGCGCCCCGGGAGGCTTCGTCGATGTCGGCACCCGCCTCGGCGTCGGCCTCGGGGTGGTGCTGCTCTTGGCCCTGTTGGCGGCCGTGCTTGGGGTTCGCTGGTATCTCCGGCCCGAGGACGCCCCCCGGATCTGGCGGCGGCTTCGTTTCCTGGGTCGCGAGCTACAGGTCCCGGTGCAGCCCGGCGATACGCCGAACGAGTACGGGGTCAAGCTGGCTCGAGCCGTGCCACCCCTGGCTCCCGAGATCTCCACGCTGGCCCGCCTGTTCACGCGGGCCCGCTATCGCCGGGCGGGGCTGGATCACCGGGAGTCGACCGAGCTGCACGTGGCTTGGGACCGCGTTCGACGGCAGTATCCGCGGTTGCTCCTCCGCGGGATCGGCCGGCGTCTCCGAAACGGAGAGGCGAAGCCCGATTCGGGCTCGGCTAGAGCGGCAGGTCGAGGGTCAGGAAGTCGCGGGCCAGGACGGCTCCGTCGAGGGGCTGGTCGCTCCCGCGGTGGGTCAGAATAAAGCGCACGGCGGGGTGGCGCCCCATCAGGCCCTGGACCTCCTGCCGTGAGAGATGGATCTTCCCCGGCTCCGCGTAGGTCATCTCGGCGATGACGTGGTCCGAGGCCTGGACCAGCGCGTCCAGCCCGGGACAGGGCGCCGAGTCGCCGGTGTACCCCAGCCGCACCCCGTCCTTTTCCAGGAGGTAGCCGAGGCAGGTCCACGTCGACACGTGGGCCATGCGGAAGGCCCGCACCCGATAGCCCGCCACCTCCGCCCCCCGTCCCTCGTCGAGCTCCTGCACGGTCATCGCCAGGTGCTCCCAGGCAGCCCGTCGGAACTTTTCGCCCCAGGCCAGGTCCAGCAGCTGGCGCAGCCAGTCTTCGGTGCCGAGCGGCCCCAGGATCTTTAGTGGCGGGGAGGCAGGGAACAGCTCGTGCCGGGCCGCGATCAGCAGCGCCAGGTTGAAACAGTGGTCGGCATGGAAGTGGCTGATGAAGACGGCCGTCGGTCGGTCCAGCGGGACGCCGACTTTCGGCAGATGGACGCATAGCGGCGCGCCCGCGTCCAGCAGCAGGGTCTGGTCGACCAGGATGCTGGCGTTGTAGGCGGTCGGCGAAAACGCTGCCCCGCTGCCCAGGAAGGTGACCTGCATGCAGACTACAGCCTACCGGGGATGTCCCTCCCGCTGAGGGGGAGGGTCCGGGAGGGGGTTGCCCGAACGCCGCTGCATTGGACGCCGAGGCCGCCATGTTCTTCACGATTCGGGCAGGAGACAGTCAGCCGTGCTTCTCGTAGACTCGTCGCAGTGACAACCGTCGAAAAAGTCCGTCTCACGCAGTACTCGCACGGCGCGGGTTGAGCCTGCAAGCTCGGTCCTGATGACCTGGCTCAGGTCCTGAGCCACTTGCCCGCTCCGCTGCCCAACCCGGCGCTCCTCGTCGGTCTCGAAACCGGCGATGACGCCGCCGTCTACCGTCTGCGTGAAGACCTGGCGCTGGTGATCACCACGGATTTCTTCACGCCCATCGTGGACGACGCCTTCGTTTTCGGGGGTATCGCCGCCGCCAACGCGCTGAGCGACGTGTACGCCATGGGCGGAACGCCCCTGCTGGCCATTAACCTGGCGGCCTTTCCCGCCAAAGAGCTTCCCCTGACCATCCTCTCCGACATCCTGCGGGGTGGCATGGAGAAGGCGCACGAAGCCGGGATCGATATCGTGGGCGGCCACAGCATCGACGACCCCGAGCCCAAATATGGGCTGGCGGTGATCGGCACCGTGCATCCGGACCGGGTCGTCCGCAACAGCACCGCGCGAGCCGGCGACCAGCTCCTCCTGACCAAGCCCATCGGGACCGGCATCATCTCGACGGCCATCAAGCACGGGGTGGCGCCGGCGGTGGCCGAAGCGGCCGCCATCGCCAGCATGCTGCAGCTCAACCAGGCTGCGGCGGCCGCCATGACGGCGGTTGGGGTATCGGCGGCCACCGACGTCACCGGGTTCGGGCTGTTGGGACACCTGCGCACCATGGCCCGCGCCTCGGGCGTGTCCGCCACGGTCCAGGCGGCGGCCGTGCCCGTGCTGCCGGGGGCCGAAGCCCTGGCCGATGCCGGCGAGGTGCCCGGCGGCACCCGCTCCAACGAGCGGTCGCTGCGCACGTCCGTGCAGTGGTCCGACGCCGTCCTCCCGCCTCGACGGATCCTGCTGTGCGACGCGCAGACCTCGGGCGGGCTGCTGATGGCGGTCCCCCCGTCGGCGCAGCCTCGGCTGGAGGCCGAACTGGCCGCCCGGGGCGTGGCCGCCTACCGGATCGGGGACCTTCACGATGGCCGGGCCGGGACGATCATCGTCCGATGACCAAACGGCGCGCGCCGGTAATGACCGTGTCGGCGGACCTGCGCTCGGCCACCGCCGCCGCCCTGGCACGCTGCCTTCCCGCCATCATCGAGCCCTGGCTGCAGCGGGTGGCCCGGCGCCCCGACTCGCGGACGTACCAAGAGGCCCGAGCCACCCTGCGCGGGCTCCTCGATTGGGCGGTCGACCGGGTGGCCGGAGCCGGGCCGGCCCTGCCGCCGCCGGACCGGCTGGCAGCCTTCGTCCAGATTCGGGGGCGCCAGGGGGTGGACCTGCCCACCATGTTCGACGACGTGCGCGCTCTGCGGGATGCGGCCTGGACCGCCCTGACGCCCGGGTTCCGCGCTGGCGCCCTGGACGCCGTGACCGCCGGCGCCTGGCTGAACGCCGCGTTCGATGATCTGCTGGCGGCGGTCATCCTGGTCGTCTACGCGCAGGAGACGCTGAGCCTGCGGGAAGCCGCGGCCACCGACTCGCTGACCGGGCTGACCAACCATCGGGCGTTTTTTGGGCGGTTGGAGGAGGAGCTGCGCCGGGCCGCCCGGATCGGCTACCCGGTCTCCCTCCTGCTGCTGGACCTGGACAACTTCAAGCAATACAACGACGAGCACGGCCATCCGGCCGGCGACCAGGTGCTGAGGCAGGTGGCGGAGGTCTTGATGACCCAGCGGCGGGTCACGGACACCTGCGCCCGGTATGGGGGCGAGGAGTTTGCCATGATCTTCCCCGGGACGCCGGCGGCCGACGTGGAGGCCATCGCCCAGAACATGGCTCACCGGCTCCGGCTGGGGACCGGGCTGGGGTTCAGCGCCGGGATTGCCACCTTTCCGGGGCACGCCAGCTCGCCACGCGACCTGGTGGAGGCGGCCGACGCCGCCCTCTACCGCGCCAAGGAGGAGGGCCGCGACCGGGTCCTGATCGCGTAGCGCACCCGTTTCCCGGGTGTGACCGAGCCGTGACATTGGGTCCAGCCTCAAGGCAGGGCCGCCATATGCCGTCAGCGCACCTCCGCGTATTAGATGGTGGAGATGCGTGCCACAACCCGCTTGCAATCGGCCGCCAGTCTCGATAATGGGCGACAGTGTCTGCCACGCCGAGCCCTGCGGCCGCTGACGACGACCTCTCGCTGGTCCGCCGGGTTCGAGCCGGGGACCAGGATGCCGCACGCCTCCTCTTCGACCGGTATTTCGACCGGATTTACAACTATGTCCATGCCCGGCTGGGCCGGGTGGCCGACGCGGAGGACGTGGCCATCGAAACCATGACCCGCACCCTCACCCGTCTGGATACCTTCGAGGACCAGGGCGTCGGGTTTACGGCCTGGATGTACCGGATTGCCCACAACGCCACCATCGACCACTACCGGCGCCAGAGCAAGATGACGATGGTGCCCCTGGAAGAGGCCAATCTGCCCCAGGGCGACGACCCGTCGGAACTGGCCGTCGAAAAGCTGCGCGACGAGGACCTGCGGGAGGCGATTCGGACCCTCACCGAGGACCAGCAGCAGGTTCTGATCCTCCGGTTCTTCCAGGACCTGACCGCCGCCCAGGTTGCCCAGGTGGTGGGCAAGTCCGTGGGCGCCGTCCAGGCCCTCCAGCACCGAGCGCTGGGCGCCCTGCAGCGGAGCCTGCAGTTGAGGAGCGCATCGTGAACACCGAGATGGACCGCTTCCAGCGGCTGGCCGAGCGGCTGCAAGGGCTGCCGGCGATCACTCCTGACGCGGCTACCCGGATCCGCGCCTGGAACCTGGTTTCGGCGCGCCTGGCCGGCGGGCCCGTGGCCGCTCCGGCTCGCCGCTGGCGGCCGTTCCGGCTGGCCACGGCGCTGGTGGCGGCCCTAGCGGTCCTCCTGGTTGGCAGTGCCGTCGCCTCTGCCCAGAGCCTGCCGAACTCGGCCCTGTACCCCATCAAGCGCCTTGACGAGGGTCTGCGGATGACGCTGACCCTGGGCGCCCCGGCGCGATTCGACTACCACCTGGAGCTGGCCCGGATCCGCCTGGCAGAGGCGCAGGCCATGGTCAACGCCGACCGGCTGGATCTGGCGGAGGCCGCCCTGGAAAGTTACGAGGCCGATCTGGCCGACGCTGCCGCCGAGGCGGAGCAAGCCGGGTCGCCCGCTGACCAGGCGCTGCTGGAGAACCGGCTGCAGGAAGCCATCCAGGTGCACGACGCCCAGCTGGCCAACCTGCAGGGCCAGGTGACGAACCCGGCTGCGGTGGCGGCCATCCAGGCGGCGCGGGACCGGGCCCTGAATACGACGCCACCGGCGTCGGACAAGCCCAAGACTCCCGCGCACAGCCCCAAGAGCTCGCCCTAAGTCTCCCTCCCCCTTGCGGGGAGGGGCAGGGGAGGGGGTCTCGACGCCTTGGCTCCCACTCTGGGGATCACCCACGGACCCGGCCCGACCGCTACCATTGCTAGCGGGCAGTTGACAACGAGTTCACAAAGCCTTTATCTAATTTCACCGTCCGTGCGCACCCAGGAGGGGAAAGGCGTGGAAGAGGCGACCTGGCCGCGGCCGGATTCTCATCCGGCGGCGACCCAGCATGTCCGGGAGATGGCCGCCAACCTGGTCCTGAGCCGGGCGCTGACCATCCTGGGGGGTGCTTGCGGGATGGTGGTCTATCGCGATGCCGGCGGACGCTGGAACAGTGATGGCTTGGGCCTGCCCGGGCAGCCCGACCGGCTGGAGGAGCTCACCCCGGTGTTCGAGGCCCTCCTGGAGTGGTCTCTGTATACGGAAAAGCCGGTGGTGGTGGGCGACCTGACCAAGAGTCCGTGGTCGCGGCACCTGATGCAGGGATCGGACCCGCCCACCGGGTCGGTGGCCGCCACCCCCATCGCCCAGCGGGGCACCATCTGGGGAGCAATCGCCGTGTACCGGGTGGACGCGGTGACCGAGTCCATGGAAGTCATGCGCCAGCTGACCGACGTGGCGACCGAGCCGCTCAGCGCCTTGGGCTCCGGCCGCCCCGAAGGCGTCGCCCCCCAGGCCTGAGCCGGCGACAGCGCCCAATATTAGACTCGAGAGGTGACGCCGGCCGAGGCCCTTCGCGAGCGGCTTGAGCTGTCCGTCTTCCGAGACCCGCTGTTTGCCCAGAACTGCTACGTCCTGCGCCGCCGGGACAGCCGGACCGCGCTGATCATTGATCCCGGGCTGCAATACCAGTCGGTCCTGGACCTGGTCGAACGGGACGGCCTGCAGGTGGACCGGATCCTGCTCACGCACGGCCACGTCGATCACCTGGCAGGCGTGCCATCGGTCCGGGAAGCCACCCGGGCCCCGGTGGGCATGCACCCGGCCGATCTCGCCATCGTGGACTTCCATCGCATGGCCGAGATGCCCTTCATCCCGCCCGGCTTTGCCCCGTTCGCGATCGACCTCCCGCTCGGAGCTGATGTGCAGATCCCGTTTGCGGATCTGGCCCTGCGCGTGCTGGAGACGCCGGGACACACGGAGGGATCGGTTTGCTTTGTGGTCGGCCTCGACTGCTTCAGCGGCGACACGCTGTTCGAGCGCAGCATTGGGCGCACCGACCTGCCCGGCGGCGACATGCAGAAGATCGTGTTCTCCATTCGAAACGTCCTGTACCAGCTCCCGCCGGAAACCCTGGTCTACCCCGGGCACGGCCCTCGGACCGAGATCAAGGCCGAGATGCTGCTCAACCCTTTCGTCCCCGCCTGAGCCCTGATGCGGATCGCCTCCCTCCTGCCCAGCGCCACCGAGATTGTCTGCGCCCTCGGATTGGAGGATCAGCTGGTAGCGGTGACCCACGAGTGCGACTTCCCCATCGGGGTGAAGCGCAAGCCGGTCGTCACCGCCAGCGTGCTGAGCCCGAAGGCCACCAGTGGCACGATCGATCGCCACATCCGGCGGCTGGTGCACGAGGGCAGCAGCATCTACCACCTGGACGCCGATCGCCTGGCAGCCCTGGACCCTGACCTGATCCTGACTCAGGAGCTGTGCCAGGTCTGCGCCGTGTCGTACCCGATTGTGGAGGCTGCCGCCCGACGGCTGGGCGGCTCGACCCAGCTTGTCTCCCTGGAGCCCGAATGCCTGTCAGATGTCTATGACCATGTGCAGCTGGTCGGCCGGCTGACGGGCAGCCCCGACGAGGCCGACCGGGTCGTCGCCGGTCTGCAACAGCGGGTGTCTGCGGTGACCCGCCTGGTCGCACAGCGGGAGCCCCGCCGAGTCCTGTGCCTGGAATGGATCGATCCGCTCTTTAGCAGTGGCCACTGGACCCCTGAGCTGGTCGCGCTGGCCGGCGGCCAGGACCTGTTGGGAAATCGTCGCCAGCCCGCGAGGGTGATCGCCTGGGACGAAGTCATTGCCGCCGCCCCGGACGTCCTCGTGGTGATGGCCTGCGGCTTCTCATTGGATCGCAGCCTGCATGAGATGCCGCTGCTGGAGCAGCGGCCCGGCTGGCAGGCGCTCCCCGCGGTCCGTTGCGGCGACGTCTACGTGGTGGACGCCAATGCCTACTTCAGCCGGCCGGGCCCGCGCCTGGTGGACAGTGTTGAGATCATGGCCGGCCTGCTCCATCCCGACCTGGTGACGAGAGCCGCCCCCGACGTCGCGCGCCGCTGGACCTGATCCAGCGCCAGTCAGCCCCCGTAAACGAAGCGCAAGATGAGGGCCGCCCCCACGATCAGGGCGACACCGCCACCCACGGTCAGCAGGATGAAGGCCAGGACCATACCGGCCATCCGGGCAAAGGCCAGGCGCAGTTCCTGCTCTGGAGTGTTCAATGTCGCGGCAACCGCTCCCGTTGGGCGGCGAAGCTCTCGGCAGTATGGGTCTTCGCCCAGTCCCGATAGGGGCCGCGCGCAGGTCCCAGGTCGGCATCCTTCCAGCCTGCGATCCGGGTAAACGCATCCTCCAGCAAGCGCTCCAGCGCAGGGTCCCCGTCGCGTCCGTAGTGCGCGCCGATCTTTTCCGAGTGGACACGTCGCGTCCGGGCATCGAAATCGTCCAGCCACCAGACGGCGCTGACGTCCAGGACGTGTCCCGTCGGCTCCCGGTAGCTGAGCACGATGGCCGCCTCGCCTCCCTGGCCGCGCGCGAAGCGGAGCTCCCAGGTGGGTTTCCCCTTTGGGTAGCGATCAACGCGGACATCGTGCCGTCTGGCGAAAGCCTCGACGGGGAGGGCGATCTGACGGAACGCCTCCAGCACTTTGTCGTCAACCGCGGGCATGGCTCGATTCAGAATACCCGCCCTCTCTAGGGTCTTCACTTTCCCCTCCCCCACGGGGAGGGGTAGGGGAGGGGGCAAATGGTTACGAGGTCCTCACTTTCCCCTCCCGGACCGGGGTCCCTTCGTGTAGTGTGCGAAGGCTCATGCCCCTCACCGCGCAGGAGATGCGCGAGTTGTTTCCGATCACCCAGCGCTATGCCTACCTGAACGCAGCGTCCATCGCGCCGCTGGCCGGACCGGTGCGGGCGGCCATCGATGTGTACCTGGGACGCCAGGGGGAAGAGCCCTTCGACGAGGCCCAGTGGTGGAAGCTGCGGGAGCAGGTGCGCGGCCTGGTCGGGCAGCTCCTGCGGGTCCGTCCCGAGACCTGCGCCTTCACCTACAGCACCACGGCCGGCCTATCGCTGGTGGCGGCCGGCCTGGACTGGCACCCGGGAGACAATGTGGTAGGGGTTCATGGCGAGTACCCGGCGAATATCTATCCCTGGATGGCGTTAGAGGATCGTGGAGTGGAATTTCGGCTGTATCAGCCGGTCGACGGCCGCGTCGATCCGGCCGGGCTGCTGGGCCGCTGCGACGGCCGGACCCGGCTGGTCGCCATCAGCTGGGTGCAGTTCTGGAATGGCTTTCGCAGCGATCTGGAGGCCATTGGCCGCGGCTGCCGCCAGCGCGACATCTTCCTGGTCGTCGATGGCGTGCAAGCGATCGGCGGACTGGACGTCGAAGTCGGCTCCCTCCCGCTGGATTTCCTGGCCGCCGGCGCCCAAAAGTGGTTGCTGGGCCCGATGGGGATCGGCGTGAGCTACGTGGGTCCGCGACTCTTCGAGCAGCTGCGCCCGTCCACCTTCGGAACCGAGAACGTGGTCAAGGACCACGAGTACTTTGACTACGACCTAACCCTCAAACCGACCGCCCGGCGCTTCGAAGACGGCTCCCCCAATCTGCCCGGCATCCTGGGCCTGGGAGCGGCCCTCAACCTGCTGGTGCGGGCCGGGCCGGCCCGGGTGGAGGCGCATGTCTTGCACCTGGCCCAGCTGCTGCGCGACGAGCTTCCCCGACGTGGGTACCAGCTGGTCGCCCCGGGCGTCAAGCCCGCCGAGCACTCCGGCATCGTGTCGTTTCGACATCCCCGGATGGTGCCCGATGAGGTGGATGCCCGGCTGCGCGATGCCCGGGTGATCCTCTCGCGCCGGGGAGACTTCCTGCGGGTATCGCCCCACTACTACAACAACGAGGACGACATCGATCGGCTGCTGGAGGCGTTGCCGGCATGAGCTGGTGGCAGAAGCTCAAGCGTGAACTGGGGCGCGAGTCGCAGCCGGTGGACACCGTCGTCCGCCTGATCGTCCTGGAGCGGTCCATTCGTGGTGGCGTGGCCCTCGTCCTGGGGATCGCCCTGCTGACCGGCAGCCGGCAGATAGCACACCTGGTTCGTGCCTGGGCTGCGGAACTCAACGAAAACCCCGGCCGCAACTTCTTCCGCCACCTCTTGACCCGCGCCCTCCAGGCGCTGGGCGTCCTTCCCCCACGGACGGTGGTCTTGATTGCGATCGGCGCCCTCGCGTTTGGCGCCCTGGAGCTGACCGAGGCCATCGGGCTGGCGCGCCGGCGGCGGTGGGCCGAGTACCTGACGGTGATCGCCGGCGGGTTGGGTATTCCCTTTGAGCTGCATGAGGTGATTACCCGGATCACCGTGCTCAAAGTTGGCATCCTGGCCGCCAACGTGGCCATCGTGATCTACCTGGCGGTCAAGAAGCGCCTCTTCGTGGGCGAGCGGCAGACTCCCCCTCCGCCTGGGGGAGCGGTAGGGCAGGCGGCGTCCGCTTAGCCCGGATCCGGGCTTAACCCAGCGGGATCCCGACCCCGCTCACGCCGAGGGGCTCGGCATGCCGGGTCAGCATTCCGACCAGGAAACCGAGCACGCGGTCCGCCGACGGTCCGTCCTTGATGGTCGCCACCAGGGCCGGCGCCGGGGTAGCAAAGGTGCCCAGCGACTGGCGGCGGGCCGGGGTGGCTCCGGTGAAGGTCACCCGAATCTTGGCGTACCGATCGCCGGCGTGCACGAGGGCCAGCGGTTGGGCGGCGCGCACCTCCCAGGCCCGAATCTCGGTGTTCTTGATCCGTCGTTTCAGGGTCGTCAGAAAACGCTCGGGGGAACCCGTCGTGTAGATCGCGACTTGCATGGCCAGATGATACGGCCTGCAGCCGCGGGTGCGAGGCAACCCCGGATCCGGGCCGACCCCGAATCCACCGGATCGAGCTAGCATCTCGGGCGCGGATGCGGCCGATCCGGGCGTCGTCTCCTGCGCGCGCTCGGTCACGCATCGACGGATGCGCTCCCTCGCGTGCTCGTCGCCTCCTTCGGCTCGGCACGCCCCGCATCCCGAGCTGGGGCGCCCGACCGGTCGATCCGGGCTACGGGGTTTCGAAGAACCGCCGCTTCGCCGGCCGGGTCGGGGTAGCGGTGCCGGCATCCTCCGCGCCGGCCGGCAGTGGCCGCCGACGCTGCGCGCGCAGCGTGGCGCGGTTCTGCTGCCAGACCACCCAGATGCGTTGCACCGCGGTGAAGTTGGTGCCTACCGCCAGGATCACCAGCGCCAGCGTGAGCACCACATGGTGGCCCACGATGCCGTCGAGGAGCAGGCCGGCCACGATGATCACCACCCGCTCCGGCCTGGCCAGGATCCCGACCTCGCAGGTGAAGCCCAGGCTCTGCGCCCGGGCCCGCACGTAGCTGACCAGGAACGACCCGGCCAGCGCCAGCAGGATCAGAACTGGCTGCACCATCTGGTGCTGGCCCAGGAAAAACACCAGGAGGCCCAGGTAGACCAGACCCTCCGAGTAGCGGTCGACGGTGGAATCGAGGAAGGCGCCATACGGATACACCTTGCCCGAGGCTCGCGCCAGCGCCCCGTCAAAGATGTCGAAGAGGCCGGCGAACCACAGGATGAACCCGGCGATGGTCAGGTGGCCGACGGCCAGCGCGGCCGCCCCGGCCCCCGTGATCACCAGCCCGAAAAGGGTCAGCATGTTGGGGGTCAGCGGCGAGTCGCGAAAGACGCCCACCAGCCGTTCCGCCCACTTGCGCACCCAGGCCTGAAATTTCTGCGTAAACATCAGTTCGGACTCAGGGTGGGCTCGAGCTCGCGGGCCGGCGCCGGCGCCGCCCCGGCGGCCGCCTGGCGATAGACCTCCAACACCGCCCCGGTGACCCGCTCCCAGTCGTACTGGACGACCGTCCGCTGGCCGGCCTGCCCCATGTCCCGCCGGAGGGCCTCGTCCCTGATCAGCACCCGGAGGGCGCTGGCCAGCTGCCCCTTGTCTTTGCGGTCGACCAGGATCCCTTCACGTCCGCTGTGCACCACCCACCGGAAGCCGTCGATGTTGGTGGCCACGATCGGCTTGCCGGCGGCCATGGCCTCCAGCAGGATCAGGCCGAAGCTCTCGTCCCCGGTGTTGGGGGCGCAGAAGACATCGCAGCTGGCGTAATAGCGGGGCAACTCGTCGGCCGAGACATAACCGGCCATGATCACATCCGGGAGCTGCTTGCGGGCCAGGAAGTTGGCATACCAGCGCCGCATCGGGCCGTCCCCCACGATCACCAGGCGCAACTGGGGAAAATCCTCTTTCAGTCTGGCAAACGCCCGCAGCAGGTAGCCCAGGCCCTTGCGGTACTCGAGCCGGCCGACGAACAGGATGTTTACCTTCCCGTCCCGCAGCTCGGAGAGCGGCGGCTGGTCGCGGAAGCGGGCCACGTCGATCCCGTTGGGTACGATCCGGTACTCGCCTGGGAAATAGTGCTGCACGAAGTCGCGGGCCGGAACGGACACCGCGATCCGGGCGTTGAGCCGCTTGACGTAGCGCTTCAGCAGCTGCTTGCCGTAGTAGTAGCCAACGTTGGAGCGGGCAAATGCGTGGAAGGTGCCCACCGTGGTGGCTTCCGAATACCGGAGGGCGGTCATAGGCAGCACCGGCATCAGCGGCTCGTGGAGATGCACCACATCGAAGCCGCCGTCCCGCATGTACCGCTTGATCCGGTTGGTGAGCTGCAGGCTCACGCTGATGCGGGCCACCGAGCCGTGCATGGGGATGGGAAAGGGCCGCCCCACGCGGACGAAATCGGGGTGGGTCTCCGCGTACTCGCGGTCAGAGCAGGGCGCAAAAACCGTGGTATCGTGGCCCCGCCGGCGGAGCTCGGCCGCCAGGTGCCGCACGTGCTCGGTCACCCCGCCGGGGTGCGCGTAATCGTAGGCGGAGATCAGCGCGATCTTCATGGCTTCCCCATCCCGATCTAGTCGCCGGCGACGGCACGCACGGCCGACAGCCCGTGACGCATCCACATCCGGCCGATCCGGCGGAATTTCAGCTGGGCGATCCGCCGGTGGGTCACGAAGTCCCAGTACGTGCCATGAGCCTGCGTTTGGCTGCCCGCGATCGCGGTCTTGAGCTGGGCTGCGCTGGTTCCCGGGAAGGTCGTGTAGCCGGTCCCGATCCCCTCCAGGTGGTGGCTATCCGAGCAGCCGACTTCCGGCAAGTGAAACCGGCCGTCATTCAGCCGCTTGATCTTGGCGGCGCAGGTGCGACCCGCCACCGAGGGATTGAAGGTCTCCACCGCGTCGAAGTAGATCTCCGGAGAGGCGTGCTTCATGATGCCGTCGAAGGAGCGGAACCCGATGCTGCGAGTGAGCATCGAGAATGGGTGCACGGCAATGGCCAGGCCGCCCTGCTCGTGGATTTGCCCGATGGTCCACTCCAGGGGCCGCCACATGGGCACCGGCTTCTCAATGTAGAGCGCCAGCAGATGTCCATGCAGGGTGGTCAGCTCGCTCCCCGGCAGCACGGCGAACTTGTACTCGTTGGCCATCTCCATGGCCTCGTAACTGCCGGTGAGGCGGTCATGATCGGTGATGGCGATCACGTCCAGGTCGGTGCGGTCGCGAACATAGTCCAGCGTTTCCCGCACGGTGGCCGTGCCATCGTTGAGGGAGGTGTGCATGTGGAAGTCGGCTTTACCCACGCGAAGTCTCCTCCTTCAGTCTCCGACAGCGGCCTGCGCCGGCGGTGACGGTAGTGTGACGGTTGGCGAAACGCCCGTCACCGGCCAGATCGGCTCCAGCACGTGCCACTGGTCCGGGTATCGGGTGATATACCGTTCAAACGTGGCCAGGATCCGTTCCATGGCACCCTGCACGTCGGCTTCGTGGTCGTCGGTCGGGTGGAGGAAAAGGGGCGGTTCCCCGAACGCCAGGTAGCGGTCCTCGGCATCCCGGATGACGAAAGCGGGCAGGATCGGCGAGCCCGTCTTGAGCGCGATCTCGACCGGGCCCGTCGGAAAGGATGCAAGCCTCCCAAAGAAGCGGACCGGGCGGCCGGTGCGGAGGATGTCGCGGTCCATGGCCAGCACCACCATGCGCTTCTCCTTCAGCAGGCGCATGATGTCGCGGGCCCCGGTGCGGCTGAGCGGGATCACCCTGATCCCCATGCGAGACCGGCGGCGGGCGACGTGGTTGAAGAGTCGCCGCGGCTCGATTTGCTCCACCATGACCCCGATCTCGCCGTGCGCCGCCGCCCAGCTAGCCGCGGCCAGCTCCCAGGATCCCATGTGCACGCCGACCACGATGACGCCCTTGCCGTCCGCCGCCGCCAGGTCCAGATTCTCGGTCCCGGTAGCGCGCAGAAGTTTGGCCAACTTGCCCCGCTCCATGCGCGGGATCTTGAAGAAGTCGATCCAGGCTTTGGTCAGGTTCAGCCAGTTGCGCCAGGCGAGCTTGCGCAGTTCGGCCTGTCGCATGGTGGGGAACACGTAGCCGAGGTTGGCTTCCAGCGCCCGGCGCTGCCGGGCCAGCAGGGGAAACGCGATCGTGCTGATCACCACCCCGAGCGCGTACGCGACCCGGCGCGGCAGTCGGGCGATGATGCCTTCGATGAGGCGGAACCCGACATAGGTGATCATGGTGCGGTGTCCAGGATCGGCTCCAGCGGTGGCTGGGCGCTGGGCGCACGGCCGTCCCGCCACATCGGCAGGAAGACAAACCACTGGTCGGGGGTCCGGCGGATGATCCGTTCGAAGAACCTGGCCATGCGTTCGGTGGTCAGCTGGATGTCGCGGGCGTGGTCCCCAGTGCGGCTGACCTCCAGCGGCGCCTCCACCTCGGCCACGTACCGATTATCGGGCTCGCGACGCACCCACACCGGGACCAGCGGGGCTCCGGTCTTGAGGGCGATGGCCGCCGGGCCGGCCGGGAACGCCAGCGGCCGGCCAAAGAAGGTCACCGGCACGCCGTGCTCCCCGCGGTATAGGTCTGAGGCCAGCGCCACCACCTCGTTGCGAGCCAGGGCCCGGAGGATGGCGCGCACCGCGCCCGAGGAGGCGAGCGGGATCACGTGCATGCCAATCCGCTCCCGTGCCCGGATCACCACCTGGTTGAGTCCGTTGCCGGGAAGCTCTTCGGTGACGGCGTTGACCACGTAGCCGCGGACGGCGGCGGCCGCTGCCAGGATGTCCCAGTTCGACACGTGGGCCGTGACCGCAATCGCCCCCTTGCCCTGCGCCAGGGCGCGGTCGAGGTGCTCGACGCCGTCGGCCCGGACCAACGCCCGGATGGCCTTGGGCGAGAGCGAGTCCATCAGGATGAAGTCGGCGACCAGCTTGGCATAATTGCCGAAGGCGTGGCGCGCGGTTCGCTTGGTGCGGGGATGATCAGGGGGTAAGCCGAGGACCTGTCCGTAGTTCTGCAGCGCGATCCGCCGTCGGCGGGGCATGGCATAGAAGGCGCAGCGGCCCAGCAGCGCCGCCAGCGGGTACCGCACCGCCGGTGGAAGCACCCGGACGACCAAGTTTCCCAGCCGGAACGGGAGGGCGAGCGTCATCGACGAGGTGCGGGCTCGCGACGGGTCGAGGTTGGCTCGGCGGTCGCCACCGGGCGTTGAGCCAGTTCCCCGTTGACCGCCGTCCCGCTGATGAACTCCTCGGTCAGCCGCTGGGCGACGTTGTCGGTGTGCTGCACGGGCGGCGACTTCATGAAGTAGGAAGACGGGCCTTCCAGGGCGCCGGCCAGCTTCCGGTCGAGGGCCAGCTTGCAGCAGCGGACCGCATCGATCACCACGCCGGCCGAGTTGGGCGAGTCCCAGACTTCCAGCTTCAGCTCCATGTTGAGGGGAACGTCGCCGAAGGAGCGGCCCTCCAGCCGGATGTACGCCCACTTGCGGTCGCCCAGCCAGGGCACGTAGTCCGAGGGGCCGATGTGGATGTTGTCATCCGCGAGGGGCGTCGCCATCTGGGACTTGACGCTATTGGTCTTGGAGATCTTCTTGGAGGTGAGCCGCTCCCGCTCCAGCATGTTCAAGAAGTCGGTGTTGCCCCCGAAGTTGAGCTGGTAGGTGCGCTCCAGCTTGACGCCGCGGTCCTCGAACAGCCGGGTCAGGACGCGGTGCACGATGGTCGCTCCCACTTGGGACTTGATGTCGTCGCCGATGATGGGGATCCCGTGCTGCTCAAAGCGTCCCCGCCAGTACGGCTCGCGGGCCAGGAACACCGGCATGCAGTTCACGAAGGCGCACCCGGCATCGAGCACCTGCTCGGCGTACCACTTGACCGCCTCCTCGCTGCCGACCGGCAGGTAGTTGACGACCACATCGGTGCGGGTCGCCTTCAGGATGCCCACGATGTCCGCGGTCGGACCGGGGGCCTTGGTGATGATCTCGGAGAGGTATTTCCCCAGGCCGTCGTGGGTCATCCCCCGCTCGACCTTGACGCCCAGGTGGGGCACGTCGGCGAATTTCACCGTGTTGTTGTGGCCGCTGAAGATGGCGTCCGAGAGATCCTTGCCCACCTTCTCGCGGTCGATGTCGAAGGCGGCCGAGAATTCGATGTCGCGGATGTGGTAGCCGCCCAGGTCGACGTGCATGATGCCCGGGATGGGAGCCCCCGGTTTGGCGTCGCGGTAGTACTGCACGCCCTGGATCAGCGACGAGGCGCAGTTGCCGACGCCCAGGATGGCAACCCGGACCTTGCGCCGGGAGCGCCCGTCTGGGCGCGGTGCCCGCACTTTGCCGTTTTTTAGGACCATGCCATTTTTTGTGCTCATCGGTTACCCCTCGCTCCTTTGGTACAGCGTCCGCGGTTTCGGCCGCGGCGCGATCAATCCAGATAGTTCACGTTGGAAGGTCACGATCCCCTCCCGGTGGACCGAACACAGGACCAGCCGGCCCGACCGCCGGGTACGGACCAGGTGACCACGCCGCAGCATGCGCAGGTGCCAGCTCAGCCGCGGCTGGCTGACCCCCAGGCTGTCGGCCAGGTCCTGTACCGAGACCTCGCCAGCCCCCGCCAGGAACTCCAGGATCCGCAATCGGGTAAGGCTGGCCAGGCCCTGGAAGTGGGCCCGGAACTCACGCAGCGACGGCGGGGACGCCACGAGCATGGTGGACATATAACGGATTCTTTATGTGATTTTAGCATGTCCGGTCATGTGGATCTCTCACCCAGGAAAACTGGAGTCTCCCTCCCCCTTGCGGGCAGGGTTGGGGAGGGGTCTCGGAGCGCCGGCTCAGCAGACGCCCGGGCATTGCCGGGCGTACGGACATTCCGCTTTGAAGCGGCAGTTGTTGATGCCCTTGCGTCCCCTGGCAAGGATCTCTTGAAGCTCGCGAATCTTCTTCAGGCTCTCGGTGTCTTCTTCCGCATCCAATGAACGACCTTTGCTGGGACGATGGCTGGGGCGGTGGACAGGATCGCGGAGCGGGCGGAACGCTGGCCACAGGATAGACCTGCATGCTCGGGGCGTCAAGCAATGCCTAGACTGGACCTATGCCCCCACGCAAGAATCCTGGAACGGCGACCGCGCAGCGAACCGGCTCAACCGGCTTCGCCAGCGTCGTCGGGCATGCTCACACCATTGCCGCCTTGCAGGGACAGCGGCGCCTAGGCCGTCTGGCCCATGCCTACTGCCTCATTGGCGAGGAGGGAGTGGGCAAGACGAGCGTGGCCCGCGCATTGGCGGAGGAGCTCCTGTTGGGGCCAGGCCAGCCGCCCCGGCTCGAGGTGCACCCCGATTTCTGGATCGACGATCGCGACGAGGCCATCAGCATCGATGAGATCCGGTTCAAACCGGAGCGCGTCGCCGAGGTCCACGACCAATCGCTGCAGCAATTCCTCAGTCTCAAGCCATTCGTGGCTTCGGCGCGGGTGGCCATCCTGGCCAACGCCGAGCGGATGACCGAGGCCGCCCAGAACTGTTTGCTCAAGACGTTGGAGGAGCCACCGCCCAACACCGTGCTGGTCCTGACGACCGCCTACCCCGATCATCTGCTCGCCACCTGTCTCTCGCGCTGCCAGCTGCTGCAGCTGGCCCCGGTGCCGGCGGCCACCCTGGGCACCTGGCTGCAAACTACCTGGCACGCCAAGGAGCGGGCCCCCGACCTGGCAGCGCTGGCCCATGGCCGGCCGGGTTGGGCCGTGCGCGCCCTCTCCGACCCGGCGCAACTGGCGGCGGCCGAACGTTGGGAAGCCGAGCTGCCGGCGCTGGCCTTTGCCGACGTCGACACCATCCTGGGTTATGCCGTGCGGTTTGGCCAGGGCCCGGCGGCCGACCAGCGGCTGGTCGCCGGCGAAGCCCTACGTGCACTCTCGGCCTGGCTGCGCGACGCGGTCCTGGTTCAGGCGGGCCTGGTTGAGACCCCGGTGTCGCCCTCCCGCCGACGCGCGCTCGCGCACTGGGTTTCCGGGGTCCCGGCCGCTCACCTACGGGCCTCGCTAGCAGGCGCCCAGCGGACCCAGCTGCTGATCGATGAGAATGTAAATCCTCGGCTGGCCATGGAAGTGCTGCTCCTCGATTTACGCGTGCCCTTGCCGGCATGAAACGAGTCTTCATCACTCTGCCCTTGCCGGCGGCGGGGACCGATCTCCTCCGCCAGCGCTACCAGGTGGAAGTGGTGGAGGCCGAGGGCATGCCCGAGGCCGAGGTGATCGACCGCATCAAACGGCTGAATCCCGACGGGATCGTGGGCATGGTGAACGTGCCCATCACGGACGCCATCATGGCCGCGGCGCCCAGCCTGAAGGTGATCGCCAACTACGCGGTCGGCTACAACAATGTCGACCTCGAAGCGGCGACCCGCCGAGGCATCCTGGTCACCAACACCCCTGGCGTGCTCACCGAGGCTACCGCCGACCTGGCCTTTGCGCTGCTGCTGGCGGTCGCCCGCCGGGTGGTGGAAGGCGACCGAATGGTGCGCGAAGGCCGGTTCAAGGGTTGGAAGGCTGACCTGCTGCTGGGCAGCGACGTCTACGGGCGGGTGCTGGGTGTGATCGGGTTCGGCCGGATCGGCCAGGCGGTGGCACGGCGGGGCCTGGGCTTCAGCATGTCCATCCTCTACTACGATGCCCGGCGGGCCCGGCCCGAGGTGGAAAGCGATCTGCGGGCCGTCTTTGTTCCCCTGGACGAGCTGCTGCGCAAAGCCGACTACGTCACCATCCATGCGGACCTGAACGCGGACACCCGCCACCTGATCAGCGAACGCGAGCTGCGCCTGATGGGTCCCGACCATTACCTGATCAACGCCGCCCGCGGCCCCATCGTGGATGAGAAGGCGCTGGTGCGGGCGCTGAAAGAGGGATGGATCAAGGGCGCGGCGCTGGATGTTTACGAACACGAGCCGAAGCTGGAGCCGGGGCTGACCGAGTGCCAGAATGCGGTGTTGCTGCCCCATCTGGGGAGCGCCACGGTGGCCGCCCGGGCGGCGATGGCCGAAACCGCGGCCCGCAATCTGATCGCCGCGCTGGAAGGCGAGGTGCCTACTAACCTGGTCAATACCGAGGTCCTGGCGGCCAAGAAGAGCTAGGTTGCCGATCAGGCTGCTGGCGCTCGACCTCGACGGCACGCTGCTCAACGACGCGCTCCAAATAGCGCCCCGAGACGAGGAGGCCGTCAAAGCCGCCGTGGCGGCCGGCGTCCACGTGGTGCTGGCCACCGGGCGGATGTTCCGGTCGGCTCTCCCGTACGCGGAGCGGCTCGGCCTGACCGGCCCGATGATCAACTACCAGGGAGCGGTGGTGCGCGACGTGGCCACCCGCGAAGTTTGGTATCGCTGTGAGCTGACAGTCGCCATGCAGCAGCGGGTGCTGGCCTTCGCCGAACCGCGGGACCTGCACGTGAATGTCTATCTGGACGAGGAGGTGTACACGGCGCGCGCCCGGCCCGAGGCGGATCTGTACGCCAGGATTGCCCTCGTCCCCTACCACGTGGTCGGACCGCTCTCGCAATGGATCCGGGGGCCCGGCACCAAGATGGTCATGGTGGAACTCGATCCGGAGCGCATTCCCGGGCGGATTGCCGAACTCGAGGCCTGGATGGCGGGCGTGGCCACCGTG
>Ga0209802_1001239_pt1 | contig 19169 bp, 17 predicted proteins | sample GraSoiAngelo_129_FD_185886 | JGI IMG/M metagenome (GOLD analysis project Ga0209802, IMG submission 185886) | Grasslands soil microbial communities from the Angelo Coastal Reserve, California, USA - 14_0927_12_40cm (SPAdes) (version 2) | ecosystem: Environmental > Terrestrial > Soil > Grasslands ... | reverse complement strand
TCTATAAAAATGCGGCTGGTCCTTGCTATAAATTACGCATGAACAGCCGGAAGGAGGATCGATGAATGTAAGCCACCGAATTCGAGTGCGGGGTACTTTGGCGGCAGCGGCGTTTATGGCGGCCGCATTCGTTAGTTCGCAATCAGCCTTTGCACGCGCCCAGGCAAAGACTCCCAAGGGAAAGCTCTTTGCCCAGAAACTTGTCGAAGCGACGCAGGCGAAGCATCCCGAAACCAACGAAGTTGGCATCTCCGCCATGACTTCGCGCGGATGCGTGGGGATCGCCTCGACGGACAAAGGTGAAATTGGAGAGAAGTGCGAAAAGGACGATCTCGAGCCGATGCGTACGGGGAAGCCGTATGTCGAGAAGGAAAAAGACGGTTTTGACGTTTCTCTACCCTTGCATGATTCGACGGGCAAAATCATAGGCACAGTCGGAATCGGATTCAAGCCCAGCGCTGGGCAGACCGAGGCGTCAGTGACGCAACAGGCGCAAAAAATTGCCAGCGAAATGGAAGCGCAAATCCCCTCGAAGGAAAAGCTTTTCAGCCGAACGGAATAATTCGGGCGTCCCTTCGGCTTCACTGTTCAAAGGTCTAGCGGTCATAAATAGGAGACCGCGTCTCGAAGTTCGGTCTCCGTACAGAGACAACCGAATCTTTGTCAGAGAGTCTTGTCGGTGCCCTGCGGCTTTACCCTTTTGCCCTGCAACGTAACTCGATCGCCCGGTTTGATGCGTTGCGGGCACCAGCGGGCCGGGTTACACTGACCCGCGCATGGCTCGCGGAAAACTCATCGTGATCGAAGGCATTGACGGCGCCGGCAAACGGACGCAGGCGGACCTGCTGGCTCGCGCCTTCCAAGAGCGCGGCGTTCCCTTCGTGAGGTTTAGTTTTCCGCGATACGAATCCTCGTTTGGACGGGTCATCGCGCGATTTTTGAATGGCGAGTTCGGCCCGCTGCCCGCGGTGGATGCCCATTTTTCGGCGCTGCTCTATGCGGGGGACCGTTTTGAAGCCAAGCCCGAACTGGAGGGGGCCCTCAACTCCGGCCAGGCAGTCGTGACCGACCGTTATATCGCTTCCAATCTGGCGCACCAGGCGGCGCGCGTAGCTGCCGAAAGGCGCCCCGAATTCATCTTGTGGCTGCGGGAGCTCGAATATGGCATCTATGGGCTTCCGGCCGAAGATCTGATCGTTTATCTTCGCGTCCCGGCAAAAGAGGGACACAGGCTGGTGGGCCTCAAATCAGCGCGCGGTTACACGGAGAAGCGGCGCGATCTGCAGGAATCCGACCTCCTTCATCTGCAGGAGGCAGCGCTCGTTTACGATGAGCTGGCGCAACAGCCCAACTGGGTGACCATCGAGTGCTTCGACGCCAAATCAGGGAAACACAGGCCGCCGGAGGAGATCCACCAGGATTTGCTGGAGGCCGTCGATTCCCGCATCCTCTCGCGCGTGGCCCAGACGTGAACCAGGGATGGCGCTGGGCCGAATCCTCGGCCCAATCAACGCCATAGCCACGCTGCAAAAGATCCGAACCGCTCATGCCATTCTCGGAATTTCTCGGTAATTCGCGAATTGTTTCCGCTCTGCGCGGAATGCTCGCCACCGGACGAATCCCCCACGCCATGTTGTTCGCGGGGCCGCGCGGCGTGGGAAAATTCACGCTGGCGCGGATGTTCGGGCAGGCCGCCAATTGCGAGAGGCTGCCTGACGATTTCTGCGGCGAATGCGGCCCCTGCCGGGCGATCGCCAGGCTGCAAGACACGTCGGCGCTCGTCCACCAGGGCCTTGCCGAGCGCGGAGAAAGCGCTGACTCGGCCACCGTCGAACGCGTCCCGCTGGTGCTGGAAACGCATCCGGATGTGTGGGCCATTGTCCCCGATCCCGTGCGGCTGAAGAATCCCGTGGCGCGTCCCGTCCTGCACGTCGGCCAATTGCGAGCCGTGCAGCGCGCCGCCCACTTCAAGCCGCTCACCAGGCGCCGCGTCTTTATTATTGATGGCGCAGAAACGATGCGCTGGGATCATGCCAACATCTTCCTCAAAATCCTGGAAGAGCCACCCGAAACCGCCAGCTTAATCCTGCTGGCGCCCAATCCCTATTTACTGCTGCCGACGATTCGATCGCGTTGCTTGCAATTCTTTTTTAGCCCGCTCGCGCAGGAGCAGGTCGAGCAAGTGCTGCGCCAGCGCGCCGATCTCCCTGCCGCGCAACGCAAGGTGGCCGCCCAATTGGCCGAGGGCAGCCCCGGGATAGCCTTGGGCATGGACCTCGCCGAGGCGGCTGAACTGCGAAAAACAGCCCTGCAGGTGCTCACAGCAATTATCGAAAGGCGCTCCTCGACAGATCTGTTCAACGAAACCGCAGGCCTGGTGAAGGGTCAAAAGACGCCGTTTGAAACCGTGCTGGAAGTGTTCTATAGTTTGCTTAACGATCTGCTGGAGCTGTCGGCAGGTTTCACAGGTCAGGGCATGCGCAACCCGGCACTGGGGAAGGAACTCGCCAAGCTCAGCCGGCAGGTGGACACCGCGTGGATTGCATCAGCCGTAGATGCGCTCGATGAACTGGGCGGGCGTCTGCGTCGAAACGTCAACAAGCAACTCGGGTTAGACGCGATCGCCTTATCGTTATCCGAAGCCTGCAACAAATAGGCGGCGGCCGCAATTATCACGTAACTAACCCGCGACAGAGTGCATCAAAACCAGCGAGTCGCACCTTCCATACTTCAATTTTGGAGCATGAAATCATAAAGGAGAAGGGATGGTTAATCGCAAATTATTCCGCCCGACTTTAACCGAGGTTAAAGAATCGCCGGCATCCCGCGCTCATGCGAGCGGCCCGCAGCCGAACAAAAAGCCTGCGCCACCCGAACAGACCCATGCGGAAAATTTTTACTGGGTGAAGCAGATGCAGGCCCACACGCCGATGACCATCGTGCTGAGCGACGGCGAGATCTTGCGTGGAACGGTCGAATGGTATGACCGGGATTGCATCAAGCTGACCCGCTTCGGCAGCCCCAATCTGCTCATTTACAAACAGGTGATCAAGTACGTGTACAAGGACGGGGAGGAAGCGGCCGGGGGCGGCAACAACGGGCAATAAGCCGCGGCCTCAAAATTTGCAGAGCGGGAAAAAGCGCCGGCGCGAGCGCCGAAGTATTTAGGGGATCTGTTCGGCGCGCTTCGCGAGATCGGCGCTCGTCCCCGCCATCTCCGACACCAACTCCGGAATCTCAATGCGGATCAAGGTACCCGCGCCCTGTCGGCTGGTAATTTGCAGGCGGAAATCATTCCCGTAAAGTACGCGGAGGCGCTCGTGGACGTTGCTGATGCCGATGCCGTCCACGTAGACCTGCGGCATGCGCTCCTCGGGTATTCCCGCGCCGTTATCTTCCACCTCGATCGCCAATCGGCCGTCGCTAAGCGAAGTGCGAATGCTAATTTGCCCGCCTTCGAGTTTTGCCGCCAGGCCATGCTTGAGGGAGTTTTCGATAATGGGCTGCAGGAGCATGCTGGGCACAAAGGCTTCCAGGGTCTTTTGATCGACGTGCTTGAAGATTTGCAGATTGTCGCGGCCAAACCGGGCCACCTCGATATCCAGGTAATCGTCGATGAAATTGAGTTCCTCCTGCAGGGCCACAAAGGTCTCATGCTGGCGCAGAAGCCGGCGGAGGATATTGCCCAGCTTCAAAACCACCACGCGCGCCTGGTCCGGGTCATAGCGAATCAGCGAAGCGACCGTATTCAGCGTGTTAAACAGGAAGTGCGGATTGATCTGGCTGCTGAGGGCAGCCATACGCGCCTTGAGCAGCAGTTGCTGATGCTGTTCGAGGTTCATCTCAATCCGCGTGTTATTCCAGATCTTGATCGGCACCGCCACGGCCATAACCGTCGCCAGCATCAGCAGCAGCACGGACCACCAGTTGTGGGCGTCGATAAAGAAAAGCCAGGAGCGCCGCACAGCATGGCCCAGCAGCAGCCGCCCCACTTCCAATCCGATGCAGCCGGCTAGCGGCAGCACTTCCCACCCGACACTGGCGCGTTTCGCCATCCGCGCCAGCCATTTCGGGAAATTCAGGAACGTGAATGGTCCGAAACTCCAGATGTCCTCCTTATTCGGAATCGCCTGCCGAATCAGGCCGCCCATCAGGCCGGCGATCGCTGCGACGGGCGCGGCCAGCCATTCGTGATGAAAGAACGCCGGCAAGCTGACGATCGAGCCTCCCAGAGGCCCCACCACGAGCCCCCCGAGCAGTCCCAGGAGGAAAGAGCCCTCGGCCATGAGGTCGGCAAACTGATACGGGGTGCCCACCAACCGCAACAAAACGCTGATGCCCAGCACCGGCGTAAGAAACAACAGCAGCTTTATTTTCTGGTCGGAGTCGCGCACTTCGGTAAAGAGGACGCGGCGAAAAACGGCCCAGCGTGCCAGCAGGGCGGCCATGGACGCAGCGACGCCCACCTTCAGTAACAGCGTGAACAGCAGAACCTGCGGGCTGGAAAGTATGTCCATGGACTTATCGCCCGGCGCTTGCTTACGTTAGCCAATCACCCCCGGCGATGTAAAGCCAGGTTACTGCTATACTACGAGCATCCCATGAAGGCAAAGGGCGGAAATGGTGTCGGTGTTGGCCGCGGCGTACATGGCGCACATAATGTCCGCGTCGTGGCCAAGGCCAACTTACCCACGCAGTTCGGCCGCTTCCGGATCCTGGGAATCGAGGGAGAAACACCCGAAGAGACCGCTGTCGTTCTTGCTCGCGGGCGCCTCAACAGCGGGTCCGTTCCCCTGGTTCGCATCCATTCGCAGTGTCTTACCGGCGACGTGCTGGGATCGCAGCGTTGCGACTGCCGGGCGCAACTCGAGTTGTCGCTTCGGAAAATTGCCGCAGCCCGGGCGGGCCTTCTGATTTATCTTCCGCAAGAGGGCCGGGGTATCGGGCTAATGAACAAACTGCGCGCCTATGAGCTGCAGGATGGCGGCATGGACACCGTCGAAGCGAATCAACACCTGGGATTCGCCGCCGATTCGCGCGATTACGGCTTTTCCGCTGCTGCGCTGCGCGCCCTGGGAGTGCATCGCGTTCGTCTGCTCTCGAATAATCCCGACAAGGTGCGCCAACTCGAATCGCACGGCATAAAGGTGGTCGAGCGGGTGCCTTGCCAGCCGCGGGGAATCCGCCTCGGGCGGACCGCGCGAAATTACCTGCTTACGAAATCTACGAAGTTGGGACACCTGCTCGCGGGATTCTGATTGCACTCGTCATTGCTCGCAGGTTTGTGGGAAAAAGCAGATTCCTCGTCGCCCGCCCCTGCAGGAGCATGGGCGGACTCCTCGGAATGGCAATTTATGGTCTTGCCACAGACGCGTACGGGGTCCAGCACGCGGCAATGTGGGTGGGTCTTGGCGGGCTATCAGCCGTGACGCGCCGATGTTCCATCATCAGAACATCAGTTTCAACGCCAACTGAAGCTCTCTCGCGTCCTGCGCGCTGGTCACCACGCCGAAGTTGGCGGCTGCAAAGATTCGGCCCGGCAGATTGAAATTCGGATGGTTCAGCGCGTTGAAGGCGTCGAGGCGGAATTCCAAGGCCTGGTTCTCGTGCAAAACCCATTTCTTCTGCAGCGATAGATCAAGATTTGTCAATCCGGGCCCGATCACGATGTTTCGGCCCGAATTTCCGAAGGTGTATAGCGCCGGAAGCGTGAAGGCATCGGTGTTGAACCATTGTTCCGGTGTCTTGGGACGGTCGTTGGGGTTGGCCACCAAATTGGGGCGCTGCACATTCATGCCGTTGATCAGGCCGATATTGGCCACGTCTTGCGCGGAAGACAAGTTGACCGTAAACGGAGCGCCGCTCTGAATGATCAAAATGCCGCTCGCACGCCAGTCCCCCAGAACGCGCTGCCGCCAACCCGCTGAATTCCTGGCAAAAGGGAGATCGTAGACGGCATTTCCCGTCACCCGGTGCCGGTGGTCGAAACTCGCAGGCCCCGCCTCCAACGCCGGCGAATAAACATTCTGCGGCAGGTTGTACTCCGCGTTCGTCGTACCTGCATCGGAGGCATCGTCCAAAGACTTGGAAAAGGTGTAGTCCGCCTCAAACGACAGGCCCGAGTTGAAGCGGCGGGTCAACTTCAGCGTGAGCGCGTTGAATGTGGCCCACCCGTCCCAGCGTATGGTGGTGAACGCCGCCAGTTGCGGATACGGCCTGCGCCCAGGAACGGCTCCGGAACCCGGAAGAGGGATGTTGACCGCCGTGGCGCTGTCGGCGTGAACGGTTCGGGAGCCCACGTACTGTGCTTCAACCGCCGTGTTGGCGGTGATGGCCCGCTGCACGCTGAGATTCCAAACCTCGTTGTATTCAATCCGGTAGTCATGATTGACGCCATTAGCGCCGATAGCGCCGGTGGGACTTTGCGCGAGGATATTTTCAGTCGTAAGAACTGGAGCGCTGGAGTTGGTGACTATTTTCACCAAAAAGAAGGGCGTATTTTCCGCGAGATTCTGAAGGACGCTGTAGGCAGCCTGGTTGGTATAGATTCCAAATCCCGCGCGCACCACCATTTCCTGTGAGCCCGGAATGCGCCAAGCCAGTCCCAGCCGCGGAGAGAACCGCAGGGAGCGCGGCGTGAGCAGGCTCTGATTCCAACCGACGCTGGATTCCGAGACGATGGGAAGGGGGCTTAGCGAAGCAAGCTGAGCCGCCGCAGGCGGCAAATTCGCTGGATTGCCGGCCACCACAAAGGCCGGGCCGCCCGGCGCGGAGAGGTCGATGTCTGCAGTTTGATTGGCCCGTGCCACGAGGTTAGCGTTGTATTCGTAGCGGAGCCCCGCGTCGAGGGTGAGGTTGGGAGTGATCTGCCAACCGTCCTGCAGGTAGAAATGCGCCCAATTCGTGTGCGCATTTTCCGCCCCGCCGCCGATACCGGCCTGCGCCTGAGAGGGATATCCCAGCAGGAAATCGGCCAGCGGATTCCCGGTATTCGGGCCGTTGGCCGTATAAGAACCGTTATAGGTGTAGATGCCGCGGGCGTCGTTGGGGAAAGAAGGATCGAAATCGAGATGGAAGAAATAGGCCCCGAACTGAAAGGTGTGACGGCCGCGATGGATCAAGACGTTATCGAAGAGCTCGAAATCGCGATCGGTCCGGGAGATAAAACCAGCCGGCGAACCGATGGTGCTGAAAGCATTGCTCAGCGAGATTTGCGGATAGCCCATATCGGCCGGATTGGGCGTGACGCCCTGGAGGCCGTACTGCGAGGCGAAGGGATTGCCGGCGTTGGGATCGCCCTGCCCGCCGGAGACTCGGAGCCAGCCAAATCGAAATTCATTCACGAAATTCGCGGAAAAGGTGTGCGTTTCAGCCGCGGCCAGATTGGCGGTATGTGTGGTTAGAGTACGTCCGAAGCCGGGCAGGAGCGCTTCGTGGATCACGCTGGAACCGAAGGGGTCGAATTCATTGGCGTCGAAAACGGAGGCGCGCAGAAAGCTGTTGTCTCGATCGGAAAAGCGATGATCGAGGCGCAGGTTGTACTCGTTATTGTCATAGCTCTGTTTCTGTACGGCCAGCAGATTGTTTTGGCCTGCCAGGCCCGGGGTCGGCTGTGGCAGCTTGGCGAGCAAAGCCACCGCCGCCGGGTCCAGGTGAAGCGCGGGATCGCTGGCGATGTCATTGCCCGGAATGGGCTGGTGCGTGAGGGGATCGAAAATGCTGGCGGCGCCGGCGAGATTCCCGGAGCGTTCCGCCAGGGTGGGAACGCTGAACAGGTCCGCCGGCGATTGCCGGGTCCTCTGGCCATCGTAATTGACAAAGAAAAATGAGCGGTTTTTCCTGATCGGGCCGCCCAGGGCCGCGCCGAATTGATTCTCCCGAAATGCCGGAGCGGGGCCGGGCAAGTCGAAGAAATTTTTAGCATTGAAGACGTCGTTGCGCACAAATTCGTAGGCGCTGCCGTGCAGCTGATCGGTTCCTGACTTGGTGATGACGTTGATGACGGCGCCCGACTTCCCGCCGAATTCCGCATTGTAATTGGTCTTATCGATCATGAATTCAGCGGTATCGTCCGGGGAGGGATTGAGGACCACGTTGTTGAAGTATTCGTCGGTGACGCTCACTCCATCCACCAAAAACAGGTTGTGCGCGCTCCGCTGTCCCAGGACGTTTATGAGCGTGCCGGTTTGCTGGAGAGAATCGCCGCGCGTGCCTCCGGGCGGGTTGACCACTCCTTCGCTGAGCAAGGTAAGTTCAAGAAATTGGCGGTCCTTGAGCGGCAGGTCGGCGACCTGTTGATTCTGGATCACATCTTTGATTTCCGCGGATTCCGTCTGCACCAGTCCCGGGGCGAGTTGCACGATCACAGATTGTCTTGCGTCGCCCAGTTCAAGTGAAAAATCCTGCCGGAGGTGTTCGTTCACGTGAACTTGGACGTGTTCCGCCAATGCCTGCTTGAAACCCTGCATATTGGCCGTCAGGGTGTACGCACCCGGCGGAATTTGGGAAAGAAGATACTGGCCGGCGGCGTTAGTGAGCGAGTTGAACTTCCGCTGGCTCTCCAGGTTTACGGCATCGACCGAAGCGCCCTCCACTACGGCGCCCGAGGGATCGCTTACCAGGCCGCCGATGTCCCCCGTATTCATCTGTGCAAAGGCCCAAGGCACGTCCAGAATCAGGACGCAAGTCATGAGCAGTAACAAGCGCACTCGTCTTTTGAGCAGTACCGAAGCAGGCTCTGGCGACATGGCGGGAAGGGAGGGAACCCTTCGAGGGGCGGCCGGTCTTACCCGGGAGCGGCCTAACCGCCTCCCACTAAATGCACAATTTCGAATCGGTCGCCCCCAGACACCGCCGTCGTTCCCCATTGGCCCCGCGGAACAATCTCCAAATTGCGCTCGATGGCCAGGCGATTGGCCGTCAGCCCCAGGTGGGCCAAGAGCTCGGTGACGTTCAGACCCTGTGGGATTTCACGCGCCTCGCCATTGACGTGTATAGTCACCATCTCGCTCATCTATCGATTGGGCTTGGGCTTCAATTGGTAGCGCAGTTCCCCGAGCGCTTCGGCCACCTGCGCGCGGATCACCAGCGCGCCCATAGAGGGCTCCACGAGAGTGGGAAAGGGAAAGTGCAATGACGTGCGGCCTGCTGCATCCGTGTGCGCGAAATAGCTTTCGGGCGCGCCCTCTCCGCCTTCGACAAAGACCTCCACCTTCGCCCCGGTCACCGGCTTTCCTCCTCCCTTGGAGGAGACTTCGATATCCAGAGTGACGTGCCCGGAGTGCAGCCAGGACCCGGCGTTGAGAAGCTTGACGGCGATGCCTGCTCCCTGGGATGGCGCCGCTTTCTCCAGCGAGAGGACTCCCGCGCGGAGCGCTTCGAGTATGTCCCGGTGCTGCTTTTCCACTCGAGCCCGGAGAATGGCCTGGTCCATGGCGCCACTGGCCGCCAAGTCTTCGTAGCTCGTTCTGTGCCGGTAAACGACCCTGCCTTGCATCAAGACCAGCGTGTCGATAAACGGATGGGACGCGCCTCGCTCCTCGGTCTGCACGTCATAAACGTCCGGGCCGACTTGCACCTTCGAATTGAAGCCAAATTTCATTTTGCGGCAGTTTACCCCTGGCAGGTCACTTGATTGACCCGTTCTTGAAGCGTCGTTATTATAGCCTGTTACTTATGTCCGGGAACCTCGCGCAAGCCTACGCTCCGCTGTTAATACATCTTCTGGTGGCGCTGGGGCTTGCGGCTATCCTGCTGATCCTATCGAGTTTGATCGGCCAGCATCGTCCGAGCCGCGAAAAAATGCAGCCCTATGAATGCGGCGTCACGCCGGTGGGCGATGCGCGCGAGCCCGTTGACGTGAAGTTTTATCTGGTGGCCATGGTTTTTATTCTTTTCGATGTGGAAGCTGTTTTTCTATACCCTTGGGCATACGTCTATCGGGAACTGCGGTGGTTCGGCTTTACCGAGATGCTGCTGTACATCCTGATCCTGCTTGCCGGCTATGTTTACCTGTGGAAGAAAGGGGCGCTCGATTGGAACGCCTCAACCAAGCAGCGGGAGCGCCGGCCGTGACGGACAAGGCCAGCCTGGAGCAAAACGCCATTGTGCAACGTTTGCGCGCCTGGGATGAAAAGGCGGTTGCCGAAGCTTCGGAATTCCGCGGCGAACTGACCATTGTAGTGCCCCGGGAACAGCTTCAACGCGCCGCCGAATACCTGCGAGCCGAACCCGGGTTGCAGTTCGATTTCCTCTCGGATATCTCCGCGGTAGACCGCTTCCCGATGGAACCTCGTTTCGAAGTGAATTACCACCTGCTTTCTCTTCCGCTGCGCCAGATACTGCGCCTGCGCGTGTGGGTCTCCGGGAAAGACCCGGCCGTCTCCACCGTCATCCCCGTGTGGCCTACTGCAAACTGGCATGAGCGCGAGATCTTTGATCTTTTCGGCATTCGTTTCGAGGGACATCCGGACCTGCATCGCATCCTGATGCCTGATGATTGGGAGGGCTATCCTCTCCGCAAGGACTACCCCGTCGAAGGATTCGGCACATGACTACGGTCGAGACCGCGGCCGGCGCAGCGCAAACGATGGTCCTGAATATGGGACCGCAGCACCCTTCGACTCACGGGGTGCTGCGCGTGGTGCTGGAACTCGACGGCGAAACCGTGGTCAAAGCGCGCCCCGAAATCGGTTATCTCCACACCGGCATCGAGAAAAGTTGTGAAGACCTCACCTATTCCCAGGCCATCACGCTGACCGACCGCATCGATTACCTGGCGCCGCTCTCCAACAACCTCGGCTATTGTCTGGCCGTGGAGAAACTGCTCGGCCTGGAAGTGCCGAAACGCGCCCAGTATATTCGCGTCCTGCTTACGGAGTTGACGCGCCTCAACTCGCACCTGGTGTGGCTCGGAACGCATGCCATGGACTTGGGCGCGACCTCCGTGATGCTTTACTGCTTCCGGGAACGCGAGGAGATCTTAAAGATCTTCGAGATGGTCTCGGGCCAGAGGATGATGACCAGCTACTTCCGCATTGGCGGCTTGGCCCTGGAGCCGCCGCCGGGGTGGCTGGAACGCGTGGGCCGCTTCATCGAAATGTTTCCATCGCGCATCGAGGAGTACGAAAAGCTGCTCACTCGAAATAGCATCTGGCTGATGCGCACCGTGGGAATCGGCATCCTCGAAGCCAAGGACGCCATCGCTCTCGGCGTTTCCGGCCCTACCCTGCGGGCGGCCGGCGTCGCCTACGACGTACGCAAGTTCTTCCCGTATTCCAGCTACGAGGAATTCAGCTTTGACGTCCCCACGCGCACGGAATGCGATTCCTATGCCCGTTATCTCGTGCGTGTGGCGGAAATGCGCGAGAGCCTGAAAATTATCCGCCAGGCCATGGGCAAAATTCCGCCCGAAGGGCCGATAAGAACCGATGCGCCGGGCATCATTCCGCCGCAGCGCGAAAAGATGAAAACGGAAATGGAAGCCCTGATCTATCACTTCAAACTTTTCACCGATGGCTTTGCGCCGCCGCCCGGCGAGGTTTATCAGCGCATCGAATCGCCGCGGGGCGAAGTGGGGTACTTCATTGTAAGCGACGGATCACCGAAACCTTACCGCGTCAAGGTGCGCGCTCCCTCGTTCGCTAATCTCCAGGCGCTGCCCAAACTTTCCGAAGGCGGCCTGGTGGCCGACTTGATCGCGTGCATCGGAACCATCGACATCGTGCTCGGGGAAGTGGACCGCTGATGGAGATTCCTCCCGTACTCGAGGAGAAATTCCAGGCGCTCCTCCAGCGTTATCCCGTCAAACGTTCCGCGCTCGTGCCCATGGCTCTCTACGCGCAGGACGTTTTTGGTTTTGTTAGCGATGAGCTGATCTTGGAGATTGCCAAGCGCCTCGGCTTGAGTTCCTTACACGTCAATGAAACGCTGGCCTATTACTCCATGATCCGGCGCAAGCCCGCGGGCAAATATCACGTTCAGGTATGCACAAACGTTTCCTGCATGCTGCGCGGCGGCAATGAGGTCTTCGATTTTGTGCAGAAGAAGCTGGAGATCGGAAATAAGCAAACCACGGCCGACGGCATGTTTTCACTCGAGGAAGTGGAGTGCATTGGCGCCTGCACCGGCGCGCCGGCCATGCAGGTGAATTACGACTTTTACGAAAACCTCACCGGCCAACGCACCGATGATTTGCTGGACGCTCTCGACAAGAGCTCACGGCCGGCAAGATCGGTGCCGACTTCCGGCTCGGTGCACGAGCGCCACCCTGCCGAAGTGTCCGTGATCAGCCGCCTCTTTGGCGTTCCGGACTCGCACAAACTCGACGTTTACCTGCAGCGTGACGGTTATAAGGGGCTGGAGCGCGCCCTTAAAGAGTTCACGCCGGAGCAAGTGATCGAAGAAGTCAAGAAATCGAACTTGCGCGGGCGCGGCGGCGCCGGCTTTCCCACCGGAGTGAAATGGAGTTTTGTCCCCAAGGAATCCGCCAAGCCAAAATATATCCTGTGCAACGCCGACGAGAGCGAGCCCGGCACCTGCAAGGACCGGCCGCTGATGGAGATGGTCCCGCACCAGCTCATGGAAGGCATGGTCATCGCCGGCCGCGCCGTCGGCGCTCATCACGGATATATCTACATTCGCGGCGAATATCGTTACGTGCTGGAAATCGTGGATGCCGCTATCGAAGAGGCTTACTCCCGCGGTTATCTCGGCAAAAACATCATGGGCAGCGGCTTCGATTTCGATTTGGCCACGCATACCGGCGCGGGCGCCTACGAATGCGGCGAGGAATCCGCGCTGATGGAATCGCTCGAGGGCAAGCGCGGCTACCCGCGCATTCGTCCGCCCTTCCCTGCCGTGGTTGGGCTTTATGGCTCGCCGACGGTGATCAATAATGTCGAAACGCTATCCGCGATTCCCGCCATTCTGCATCGCGGCAGCGAATGGTATTCCGGACTGGGCTCTCCGAAGAATGGCGGCACACGGCTTTTTTGCATCTCCGGGCACGTGAACCGGCCCGGCATCTACGAATTGCCGATGGGATTTAACTTAAAACGCATGATTGAAGAGGTGGCAGGAGGAATCCCGGGCGGCCGGAAGCTGAAAGCCGTGATTCCGGGCGGCAGTTCCTGCCCGCTGCTGAACGCCGAGGAGATCGACCTGCCCATGGATTTCGATTCGCTGGCGAAGGCCGGATCGATGCTGGGGTCGGGCGGGCTCGTTGTCATCGATGAATCCACCTGCATGGTGGACGTGGCGCGGCGCATCATGCATTTTTACGCACATGAGTCTTGCGGCTGGTGTATACCTTGCCGCGAGGGCACGGATTGGCTGCGCAAAATGCTCGACCGGTTCCATTCCGGCGGTGGCCGCCGCGAAGATATCGCTCTGATCGGGGAGCTATCGAAAAACATGCTGGGCAGAACTTTCTGCCCGCTGGGCGATGCGGCGGCCCTGCCCACCATCAGCATCGTCAAGAAATGGCCCCACGAATTTGAGGAGCATCTCGCAGGTAAGTGTCCTTATCAGCCGGCGGAACTGCTGACTCCGGCGCTCGGGTAGTCTCAAGAACATGGCAGAGACCGCGGAAATAAAGTTCAAGCTCGACGACCGCCAACTGACGGTGCGGCCCGGCACTTTGGTCATTGAGGCAGCCCGGGAACAAGGTATCGAGGTGCCTTCGTTCTGCTATTACCAGGGACTGGCGCTGCAGGCCGCCTGCCGCATGTGCCTGGTGGAAGTGGAGAAAGCTCCCAAACTGCAAACCGCCTGCACGCTGGTGGCGGTGAATGGCATGGTCGTGCGCACCAACACGCCGCAAGTTCACGAAGCGCGCAAGTCCATGCTGGAATTTCTGCTCGCCAATCACCCCCTCGATTGTCCGGTGTGTGACAAGGGCGGGGAATGCGAACTGCAGGACATGACCTTCCGCTACGGCGCCGACCGCAGCCGCTTCGTGGAAGAAAAACTGCATGTCCCGGAAGTCAAGTGGTCCAATATCGTCTATTACGACGCGCCTCGCTGCATTCTGTGCTTCCGTTGCGTGCGGGTGTGCGACGAAGGCATGGACGTCAAGGCTCTCGGCGTGGGCCAGCGCGGGGCCAATTCGGTGATCATTCCCAATCGCGACGGCTACCTCGAGTGCGTGGAGTGCGGCATGTGCATTGACATATGCCCGGTCGGCGCGCTCACCAGCGGCACTTACCGCTACCACACGCGCCCGTGGGAGATGCAGTACGTCCCCACCGTGTGCGCGCACTGTTCCAATGGCTGCAAAACGACGCTCAGCGTGCGCAATCACGAAATCATCCGCGCCAATAATCGCGACCTCTCCGGCTACAACGGCGATTTCCTCTGCGCGAAAGGCCGCTTCGCGTTCGACTTCACGCGCCATCCCGAACGGCTGAATCAACCGTTGATTCGCCTCGGAGGCAAGCTCGATACGGCGAGTTGGGAAGAGGCGCTGCAAGCAGTGGCTTCGCGCCTGGCGGCGATCCGCAAGCAGAACGGCCCGGAAGCCATCGGTTTTTACGGCTCGAACCGCACCACCAACGAAGAGAATTATCTGCTGGGGCGCATCGCGCGGGCTTCCATAGGTACAAACAACGTGGATCATCATCGGACCGCCGATTACGCCGGCCTGATGCAGCTGGCGGCCGATTTGGCAGGCAGCAGTTCGGGCCATGGCGGATCAACTGCCGGTGGATCGGGCGGAATTTTCGCCACCATGCGCGATCTGGAGTCTGCGCCGGCAATTCTGCTGATCGGCAACGACGCCACTGAGCAGAACCCTCTGGTCGCCTGGCAGATTCGCACAGCCATCCGCAACCACCGTTCGCGCTTGTACATTCTGGATTCGCGGGAACAGAAGCTCAACAGCAAGGCCCAAGCCTCTGTGCTCTTTGCCCGAGGAGAAGAAGCGGCGGCCATAGGCAAGCTCGCGCCTAGTGGCACGGCAAACCTCGCGGAAACCGATCTCGACCGGCGCCTGCACCCCTTCCGCGATGCACTCGCCGCCGAAAACGATGTCGTCGTTCTCTTCGGCGCGGCCATTCAGGGCGCCGCGCTCGCTCGCCTCAGCGACTTCGCGCGGGAGCGCGTCGCAGCGGGCAAGCGCACGCGATTCATCGCCCTGGGAGATTACGCAAATTCGCGCGGGGCGGCGGATATGGGACTTCTGCCCGAGTGGCTGCCTGGATATGCTCCCATCGCGAACCCCGCGGCACGCGAAGCTTTCGGCAAAATCTGGGGCGCCACGCTGCCCGAAAAACCGGGGCTCGATTCGCGCGCCATGCTGGATGCCACCGCTGCCGGGCAGCTCAAGGCTCTCTACGTTGTGGGCGCCAATCCCGCCAAGAAAACGAACTTCGTGGGATCCAAGCGCATGGGTAAGCTCGATCTGCTGGTGGTTCAGGATTTGTATCTTTCCGAGACGGCCCGCCTGGCCGATATCGTTTTGCCCGCGCTCTCCGCCTTCGAGAAAAACGGCACGATGACGAATACGGCGGGTGAAGTTCAGCTCGTGCGCCAGGGCGGGGATTTCATGGGCGCGCGCTCGGATTTCGATATTTTGCGCATTCTTTCTCACCAATTGGCGCAGCAAAGAGTGGGGCAGCCGATCCCGTTGCGCACGCCCGATGCCGCATTCGAGGAAATCGCGCGCACCGTTCCCGGATACGCCGTCTCCTGGGCCGGCCTGCTCAGCGGCACCGCCGAACCGATCCAGCCGAATTTCGCGGCTACAAATGGTCATCGGCCTGCCGAATCGGCTGCGGGCGTCATCTTCTCCAACAACGATTCGCTCTTCACCAGCGGCAGCTTGACCCCTTATTGCCGAATGATTCGCTCTCTGCGGGAAGCGGGCGTGACGCCGTGAACGAAACCATAGCGCACTCGATCCTGCTGGTTTCTCTGGTTAAGGTCGTGGTGCTGCTATTTCTCGTTCTCACTGCCGTCGCTTATCTGGTGTGGTTCGAACGCAAAGTTGCCGCGCATATTCAGGGGCGCTGGGGACCGTACCGCGTGGGTCCCCACGGCTTGCTGCAGCCGCTCGCCGATGGCGTCAAGTTCCTCATGAAAGAGGATGCGACTCCGGCCGGCGTCGATCGGTTTGTCTATTTCGCCGCTCCCCTGCTGACCATGACCCTGGCGATCTCCGCCATCGCCATGATTCCGTTTGGTCCCGCATCCATTCACATTTTTGGCGTGGCCACGCCTCTGGTTGTGGCGAATATTAACGTCGGCCTCCTGGCCATTTTCGCGATCACCTCCATCGGCGTATACGGCGTGGCTCTGGCGGGTTGGTCCTCGAACAACAAGTATTCGCTTCTGGGCGGGCTGCGCAGTTCGGCGCAAATGATCAGTTACGAATTGTCGCTGACGCTCTCGGTGGTCGGCATCCTGCTCCTGGCGGGAACTTTCAACCTGAGCGAGCTCATCATGCGCCAGGATGGATTTACCTGGGGCTTCTTGCCGAAATGGAACCTGCTGAACCCGACCTTGCCCCAAATCCTGGGATTCTTCTGCTATTTTGTCGCCGCCGTGGCGGAAACCAACCGCGCGCCTTTTGACCTGGCCGAAGCCGAATCAGAACTCGTGGCCGGCTATCACACCGAATATTCCAGCTTCAAATTCGCCATGTTTTTTTTGGGCGAATATGCCAGCATGATAACGGTGGCGTGTCTAGCCTCGATCCTTTTCCTGGGCGGCTGGCTTTCGCCTTTTCCGCCGACGCCGGGACTGGCCTGGACCCGCTATATTCCGGCTGCGGCCCTGGCTATTGCCGGAGTGGTCCTAATCATTAACGGCGCTGGTTATCTCACCGCATTTGGCCGTATCGTATTGCCCGGTCTGGGAATCGCTCTCTGCGCGCTGGCATTTCTGGTTTCGCGTCCGAGCGTCATTGATTCTGTTCAGGGGCCCTTCTGGTTTCTGGCCAAGGTGCTCCTGGTGCTTTTCATCTATGTTTGGGTGCGCTGGACGCTGCCACGCTTTCGCTATGATCAATTGATGCGTTTCGGATGGAAGTTCCTGTTTCCCGTGGCGCTGCTGAATGTCGTGCTTACCAGCCTTGCGGTGGTGATGCGCAAATGACGCCTCAACTGGCAATCTTCCTGGTGCTCGCGGCCATCGCCGTGGCCGGCGCCGTGAACGTAATCCTGCAGCGCCACCCCATTCACAGCGCGATCTCTCTGATCACCGTGATGATTGCGCTGGCCGGACTTTTCCTGCTTCTCGAATCGGAATTCATCGCCGCGGTCCAAATCATCGTTTATGCGGGCGCGATTATGGTGCTCTTCGTGTTTGTGATCATGCTGCTCAATGCCGGGGCCGAAGAGCGCACCAACATGAGCCGCATGGCGCGTTATGCAGGCGTGCCGCTGGCGATTTTCCTGCTGATCGAGCTGGCTTATCAGATTGGCGCCGCGACTTTATCCATGACGCCGCAGCCGCCGGCCGCGGAGGTGACTCGCGGATTATCCATGCTCTTATTCCAGGATTTCGTGTTTCCATTCGAATTGACGTCCATTTTGATCCTCATCGCCATTCTTGGCGCGCTGGTGCTGGCCCAGCGAGGTGAAGGCGTGCCGGCAAAAGGCGGGCAGCAAAAAATTTCCTGAGCGTTCGCTCGAATCGGCAGAAGGCGAGGAGAGAAACCTTGGTGCCCATTTCCTACTACCTTGCTCTCAGCGCCGTCCTGTTTGGCCTCGGCGTGATCGGGTTTGTTTTCAAGCGCAACATCATCACCATTTTCATGTCCATCGAATTGATGCTCAACGCCGTCAATCTCGCGTTCATCGCGTTTGGGCGGGCCCTGGGGCAATTGCAAGGGCAAGTATTCGTATTTTTTGTAATCGTGGTGGCCGCCGCGGAAGCAGCCGTGGGCCTGGCCATCGTCATCGTGATCGCGCGGAACCGGCAATCGCTCAACGTGGAGCGCATCAATCTGCTGAAGCTGTAGAGCCGGAATGCTGATACTCGAGCACCTCTGGATCATTCCACTGTTGCCCTTGCTGGGCGCGGCCGCCAACGGCATTTTTGGCGCGCGTTGGCCGCGCAGCGCCGTCAATGCCGTGGCTCTGGGGAGTACCGGCCTCTCTTTTCTGGCGAGCCTCGAAGTGGGTCGCGAGTTCGCCAGCCTCAGCGCCAATCAGATTCCCTGGCTGCGGTCTTACTTCACCTGGATCGAGGCTGGGCGCTTGCGCGCGGATTTCGCTCTGCAAGTCGATCAGCTCACGCTGATCATGCTGCTCGTGGTGACCGGCGTCGGCTGGCTCATCCATCTCTATTCCATCGGCTACATGGAGGACGACACCGGCTATCGCCGATTTTTCTCCTATCTCAACCTGTTCATGTTTTTCATGCTGGTGCTGGTGCTGGCGGCGAACTACCTGGTGCTCTTCGTGGGATGGGAAGGCGTGGGCCTGTGCAGCTATCTGCTGATTGGATTCTGGTTCTTGAGGAAAACCGCTACGGATGCGGGCAATAAGGCGTTTTGGGTAAACCGCGTCGGCGATTTCGGTTTCCTGCTGGGATTGTTTCTGCTCTTCCGCCAGTTTGGCACGCTCGATTTCGCGTCCATCTTCCGCGATTCCGCCGCCATGCCCGTGGAAACGGCTGGCCACGGAGTGCTTACAGCAATTACCCTGCTCTTGCTCGCCGGGGCCACCGGAAAATCGGCACAGCTCCCGCTTTACGTCTGGCTGCCCGACGCCATGGAAGGCCCCACGCCCGTCAGCGCGCTGATCCATGCCGCCACCATGGTGGCCGCGGGCGTGTACATGGTGGCGCGCTCGCACGTGCTCTTCATCCAAGCGCCGTTGGCCATGTTTACCGTCGCCGCGATTGGCTGCGCCACCGCACTTTTCGCCGCCACCATCGCGCTGGTACAAACCGACATCAAACGAACGCTCGCCTATTCCACCATCAGCCAATTGGGCTACATGTTTCTGGCGTGCGGCGTAGGCGCCTTCGGAGCCGGAATCTTTCACCTGATGACCCACGCTTTTTTCAAGGCCTTGCTGTTTCTCGGCGCGGGCAGCGTGATCCATGCCATCGATGGCGAGCAGGATATGCGCCGCATGGGCGGACTGCGCAAAAGCGTGCCCTGGACCTACGGCACCATGCTCGTGGCCACGCTGGCGATCTCAGGGACGCCGGGCTTCTCC
>Ga0209802_1001237_pt1 | contig 19189 bp, 24 predicted proteins | sample GraSoiAngelo_129_FD_185886 | JGI IMG/M metagenome (GOLD analysis project Ga0209802, IMG submission 185886) | Grasslands soil microbial communities from the Angelo Coastal Reserve, California, USA - 14_0927_12_40cm (SPAdes) (version 2) | ecosystem: Environmental > Terrestrial > Soil > Grasslands ... | reverse complement strand
GTCGTCGCCATGGCTCGAGCTGTGATACGCGCAGAGATCGGCGGGATCGAGCAGGGGCTGGCCACACTGCACGCAGAGACTCATGACCGTCTCACGCGTCGCCTGCTCCATTCCTTCATCGCCGCTCTCCTCAGCCGCAACCGAATTCTCCGTTGGGAGGGCTTGTGACAGGGCCGGGGTTGCGCTTGCGGATCCGTGCTGAAATTCCCACCATCGGATCTGCCGGTCGTTCGTCGCGCCCTCCAAGAAGAGAGGAACTGGAGGCGTCGATGACGAATCCCTATCTCCACAGCGTGGCCGTGAGGATTCCCTGCGTGCTCGGGTTGGTCCTGCTTGTCCTGACCACCAGCGCATGGGGTCAGAACTACGACGGGTGGTTTCGCGTGAGCTGGGAGCCGGAGCCGGAGGGGGCGACGCCGACCCCCCGGATCGAGGCCATCGTTCACAACGACTCGCGGTATCGAGTGACCGACGTACAGCTCCGGGTCGAGGGTCTCAACGCCGACAACCATGAGGTAGGCCAGCGGGTCGTGTGGGCACTCGGCGACATCGCCCCGAGCGGCGAGACGTCCGTCGTCGCCGAGAGCATACCAGGGGCGGTCAACTATCGGATCACGGTGGTCTCGTTCGATCTCGTATCGGTCGAGGCTCCGTAAACCCGCCTTGCGGATTCTTGCTGAAATCATTCCGGCCACGCGCGCACCCGCCCGCGGCCAGCATCGAGAGGACGAGCCTTGAGTCGGGACGGAGGGTCCGCGTGATGCGTCGACATCTGAAGGCCGCCGCGCTGGTGTCGGGTCTCGTGATCGTCGGGATCGTGGCCGGAGCCCGCGCCATGGAGGGACCCGTCGCGAGCGCGGCGCCGGTCTCGAGCTACATGCCGGTGAACGAGGAAGACTTTCGGACCGTGCTCGCGCGGATGCGCGCCGCCAAGGCGGAGATCGAGAAGCGCCAGCGGGACTTGCTCGCCTCACGGTACGACCTGAGCGATCGTCCGGTGGCCGGCGCGACCATGAGCCGAGGCAAGGCGATTCAGGGCGGCGTCCGGGCGAAGCTGCCCGCCGGCGTCACCTGGGACGTCCTGGCGAAGATGACGCCGGAGGAGGTCCGCGAGAAGGGCGTATTCCCGCCGGGGTTCCTGCCCCTTCCGCATCCCAATCATCCAGAAGGTGGCATGGTGTTTCCCGTCTTCCACATCGACGAGATCAAGAAGCAGACGGGTCGAGACCTCACCCGGTTCGACCTCGACTTCGACCTGCCCGATCCGTTCCTTCCGGAGTTCCCCGCGCCGATCTATCTGACGACGCGCCCCGATCTCGGTGACGTCTCGCGCGGCCGCCTCGTCACGACCGACAACTACTACGAGCTCTTCAACGGCATCCTCAATCCCAAGCAGCTGGAAGGATTGCGGCTGCTCGTGACGCCGTTCGCCCAGCAGCAGTTCAACCTCACCGCCGATCGGCGTAGCGAGCGTCCGAGCCTCGGCGTCTCCTGCTTCGACTGCCACCAGAACGGGAGCACCAACGGCGCGACGCACCTGGTGGGAGACATCCGTCCACAGCAATTCCGCCACCGGATCGAGACGCCGACCCTGCGGGGGGTGAACATCCAGCGGCTCTTCGGCTCGCAGCGGGGGCTGAAGACCGTCGAGGACTTCACCGAGTTCGAGCAGCGCGCCGCCTATTTCGACGGCGACCCGGTCATCGCCACCAAGAAGGGCGTGAACGTCCTCGAGCGGGGGAGCCAGATCCACGACATGGCGGAGTTCCAGGAGATCCTGGACTTTCCGCCGGCGCCCAAGCTCGACGTCTTCGGCAAGCTCGACCCCAAGCGCGCGACCCCAGCCGAGCTGCGCGGGCAGGCTCTCTTCTTCGGCAAAGCCCAGTGCGCGGCGTGTCACACGCCGCCCTACTACACCGACAACCTGATGCACAATCTGCGCGCCGAGCGGTTCTATCGACCTCAGATGGTCAACGGCATGATGGCCTCGGCCGACGGACCCATCAAGACGTTTCCGCTGCGCGGCATCAAGGATACGCCGCCCTATCTCCACGACGGCCGCCTGTTGACCCTCGACGACACCGTGGAGTTCTTCAACCTGGTCCTCGGCGCGCAGCTCACCGCGGACGAGAAGCTGGATCTCGTGGCGTTCCTGCGCGCGCTGTGACGCGTCGACGAGAAGCACCGAAAGGCGCCCGAGGCCAACACAACGCACCCGAGAAAGAGAGAAGGGACATGACCCAAAAGCACGATGTCGCATGGTTGATCGAGCGGGCCCGGCCGCTGACCGTTCACGACGCCCACGAGCTCCAGCAGTACGGGACGGTGGCGAGATTGCCCATCGCGCTCGACGCCGCGGTCTGCGCCGTGAGCGTGGAGAATCTCAACCAGCTGCTGGCCGACACGATGACCTTGCGGGATCTGTACAAGAAGCACCACTGGCAGGTCAGCGGACCGACCTTCTACCAGCTCCACCTGCTGTTCGACAGGCACTTCGACGAGCAGAGCGCGCTGGTGGATGCGATCGCCGAGCGGATCCAGTCACTGGGCGGCGTGAGCATCGCCATGTCCCACGACGTGGCCGAGATGACGCTGATTCCACGCCCGCCGCGCGGCCGCGACGCGGTCCCGATGCAAATCTCGCGGCTGCTTCACGCGCACGAGATCGTCCTGAAGGAGAGCCGCACGATGGCGCGGCAGGCCGCCGAGGCGGGTGATGACGGCACCAACGACCTCCTGGTCAGCCAGGTGATCCGCACCAGCGAGCGACAAGTCTGGTTCGTCGGCGAGCACCTGGTGGACACGCCGCTGATCGCGCATCACGGCGGCAAGCGCGAACAGATCTGACCTCGAGGGGGCGCCATGGACGACCAGGAGATCCTCGGCCGGATCAACGAGCTCGCCCGCGAGGAACACGAGCTGTTCGAGCGTGAATCACACGGGCAGGTGACCGACGCAGACCGTCAACAGCTCCGACAGCTTCAGATCTCGCTGGATCAGTGCTGGGACCTGCTCCGGCAGCGACGGGCGCGGCGGGCGGCCGGACTCAACCCGGACGACGCTCAGATTCGAGACGCGGGAACCGTCGAGGGATATACGGCGTGATCACGCGGCGGCGCGGTCGAGCGCCGCCGCCACGTCCTGATGCCCTCGCAGGCCGAAGCAGCAGATCCAGCCCACCGGCGGGACGGGCTCCATCGCCGCGCCGCAGATGCCACAGACCGGTTCGTCGATCGCCCGACCGTCCAGCACTTCCAGCTCGTCGCGCATCGCGGGGCTCATGACCTTCGGATGACCAGGCGCGCTCCGAAGTTGCCGGGTGCCCGCCACCGTCGCGAATCTTCCTCGAGCCGAACCTTTTCTTGCCGGATGGCGTCACAAGAAGTGCACGGGACGGGCACCGACGCGAGTCGCGACGTCCCAAGACGACACAAACAGGCTCGAGGTGGGATCGTGAAGCGTGGCGGTCACTGCAAGCGCGGGCCGCGCCATCTGACGCGGGAGTTCCTCGTGGCGGCGACGACCCTGGTGGCCTTCGCCACCGATGCCAGTGGTCTCCCGGGGAGACCGTGGCCATCCGTCCTCGGCTCGCGTGAGGCCTTTTCACCCGAAGTCTCCGCGGCCGTCGAGCGCATCTGGATCAACCCGACCCTCCGCCGCACCGTGAACGGACCGCCCGCGCGCGCCCCGCTCGAGGTCTATGCCGCGTTCGTGGACACGCCGGAGGTGACCGCCGCCGCGGCCAGGTTCCGAAACCTCGGGAGCTATCACGTGCAAGCGATCGATGACGACCGTTACCGAGGCGACGATGGCGACGGAGCCCGCGGATTCTCTCACGTGCTGCGGCGCGAGCGGCAACGGCGCATCATCTTTTCCGAAGGAGCGCATACCAGCCCGTTTCTCGGGACGGTCAGCGGAAGCGCGCTGACGGTCCTGGACCTCGAGCAGCACGGGGACTGGGTGAATCCGACGCTCACGGCCTACGTGCACATCGACGACCGGGTTGCGGCGGCCCTCGCGCAAGTGCTCGTGGCGAGCTTCGGCTTCCTGGCGGACCAGAAGCTGGTCGAGGGACTTCGCATGACGGCGGGAGTCGCCGAATGGGCGGTCGAGCCATCGGGCGGCTTCTGTGAGTGGCTCGCTCGCGAGCCACTCGCCGCCGCTCGGCGCTATCGCATCGTCGCCGCTCTTCCCGGCTGCGTGCGGGCACGGGCCCAGCTAGGCGCCGCCGCTTCGGAGGGCAGGAGGTGACGAGGCCATGATCTGGAAGCCCGGGATCCGCCGGTGGCTCGTGACCACGATCGTCCTCGCGCTCGCCGCGGGCCTGTTGTGGACGGCGCTGGAGTCCCTCGACAAGCTGGACGAAGCGATGGCGAAGGCGGCGAGGCAGCGCGAGCTCGTTCCCTGAGCGCTGAGGCCGTCGTCGCCCTAGCGCGTCGAGCCGTCCGCGGTCGCGCCTTCGTTGAGTACCACCACCTCGACCCGGCGGTTCTGCTGTCGGCCGGCAGCGGTGTCGTTCTCCACCACCGGGAACTTCGGGCCGTACCCCTTGGTGCGGATCCGCTGCGGTGCGATGCCTCGGGCCACCAGCAAGTCTCGAACGGCGTCGGCGCGCTGCTGCGACAGCTTGATGTTGAACTCCTCGTTGCCGACGTTGTCGGAGTGACCTTCGATCAGCACGCTCCGCTTCGGGTACGTCTTGAGGAACTCCGCCAGCTTGTCGATGCTGCGTTGTGCGCCGGGTCCGACGTCGGCCTTGCCGGCGGCGAACAGCACGTCACCGACCGTGAGCACGATGCCGCGGTCGGTCTGCTGTGCCTTGAGGCTGGCCAGCTCGCTTGCGAGTGCCGTGGCCTTGGCCTGCTCGGCCGCGCGGTCCTTCGCGTCGACATCGTTCGTCTGACGACGGCCCTGCTCGAGCTCGCGGGCCTTCGCCTCCGCCTCGCGGGCGCGCGCCTCGGCCGCCCGGCGCGCCTGCTCGGCTTCCTGCGTCTTGATGTCTGTCTCGCGGCGCGCCGTGGTGAGGTCACGGTCGCGCTTCTGGAGCAGCACCTCGGCGGTCTCCTTGCGGAGCTGCTGCATGTTCTGCTCCGTGTTGCCGGTGGCGCCTGTCACCGACGCCAGCTGAGCCTTGCGCTCGGCCAGATAGCCGAGATGCAGCTTGTCGTCGTTGTCCTTGGCCTCCTGGGCGGCCTGCAGGGCCTTCTGCGCGTCCAGCAGCCGTAGCGGGGCGTACGCTTGCACGTGCGGATCGGATTGCGCTTGCTGGTAGGCGGCTTGCGCGCGGTCGATCTGAGCCTTGCCCGCACGCTGCGCATCCGACAAGGCGCAACCGACGGCGACGATCGCGAGAGCCAGAACCGCGACCACTCGTGTGAGCTGAACGGGACGCTGACGCATCGACGGCACCTCCGCGCGGCCGAGCCCATTACTTCGGAAGACGCTCGAGCTCCTGGCGCAGCACTTTGATGTATTGGTTCATCTCGTCGGACATCGCGTTGACGCGCTGATTGGCGGCCAGGGCTCGCGCGTATTCCCCATCGATCGCCGCCTGCTCCGCCGACCGGATCGCCCGGTCGTGGTTCCCCTTCGCCATCGCCGCCTGGGCGGCCTTCAGCTTGTCCTGCGCCGTCCTGAATTCGAGCGGCGCGCTGACGGCGGCGCCCGCCTGCTGGGCGTCCTCGACGGCCCGCTCGGCTTGCGCGACCTTCGCCGCCGTCAGGGGCCCGCGACTGGCGCAACCGACGGCCGACAACGACGCGAGCGCGATGCAGACGAAAATACTCCGATGGGGTGGCCGAGTCGGCTCGTTCACGGCGACCTCCTTTTGTTCTCTGTCGTCGCGCGTCGAGTCAGGTAAAACCCTGAGCGTGCGCGCGTCGACCCTGTTCGATATTAAGCATGAGCGCGGCCGCGATGCATCTGATCGCGCGGCGCCGCACATGAAGTGCACGTCGTCGACGACCGACCGAGAGGAGAGAGACGAAATGGAGCTGTTCATCTTCGGGCGATTTCACGCGCTCGCCGGTCACGAGAGCGCGGCGGCCGACGCGTTGCTCGACGTCCTCGCTCCGACCCGCGGGGAGCCCGGCTGCCTGAGCATTCACGCGTTCCGGTCGAGTCGCGACCCGCAGCTCTTCTATGTTCACTCGCGCTGGAAGGATGAGACGGCGTTCGAGCGCCACGCGGGTCTACCGCACACGATCCGCTTCGTCGCGCGCGTCGAGCCGCTGATCGACCACCCTCTCGACCTCACCCGCGCCGAGCGAATCGGCTAGCGGTCGAAGGAATGAACGCGGCGGCTTCGGGATTTCCCGGGTGCCACGTGAAGGTATTCGCCTGGTTCGGAACGCGCCAGTCGAGCCATTTTGCTCGCAAGCGCGCGTACTTTCGAGCTTCGCTGCTTGTCAAGAATCGTCTCGCGGGTGAGACTCGTGAGATGGCGCCCCCGCGAATCCCCGCGGAGCGACGGGCGGCTGTACTCGCCGAGATGAGCGCGCTCCTTGGTTCTTCGCTCGACTACGAGAGGGTCCTGCCGCGATTGACCCGCCTGGCCGTGCCGGTGCTCGGCGATCTGTGCGCCATCGACCTGGTTCAAGACGACGGAGTCCTGCACCGCGTGGCCAGCGCCCACGTCGATAGCACGAAGGAAGCGCTCGTCTACGAGATTCGTGCCCGACACGGGTTCAATCCCGCGGCCACGCACGGCGTGCCCGCCGTGGTTCGCACACGCCAGCCGGTGCTCATCTCGCGCGTCGGCGAGGCCGACCTGAACGCGATCGCGCTGAACGCCGAGCATCTCGCGCTGTGGCGGCAGCTCGGCCCAAAGTCCTGGATCATCGCGCCGCTCGTCTCCCATGATCGGGCCCTGGGCGCGATGACGCTGGCCATCACCGAATCCGCGCGGCGCTATAGCCGGACGGACCTGTCCTTCGCGACGGTCGTCGCGACCCACACGGCGGCCGCCATCGAGAACGCGCGGCTCTCTCGCGAGGCGCAGGCCGCCCGCGCCGCCGCCGAGGCGGCCAACCGCGCGAAGGACGAGTTCCTCTCCATGCTCTCGCACGAGCTGCGGAACCCGCTCAACGCAGTTCACGGGTGGGCGACGCTCATCGAGCGCGGTCAGCTCGGTGAGGCGCAGACCCGTCGCGCGGTGCAGATCATCGTCCGGAACGTCAATGCGCAGATCCGGCTCGTCGACGATTTGCTCGACATGTCGCGGGTGGTGAGCGGCCGCATGCGCCTCGTGGTCCAGCCGGTCGACCTGCGCGATCTCATCGAGGACGCGCTGGAGGCGGTCCGACACGCCGCCGAGGCGAAGCGCATTCGGCTCCAGCCGGTCCTGGAGGCGCCGGGTCTTCTGGTCAGCGGCGATCCGGGACGGCTGCAGCAGATCATCTGGAATCTGCTCGAGAATGCCGTGAAGTTCACTCCGAAGGACGGTCGGGTCCAGGTACAGCTGCAGCGCGTGCGATCGCACGTCGAGATCATCGTCAGCGATACGGGGCAGGGCATCGCGGCCGACGTCCTGCCGTATGTCTTCGACCGGTTGCGACAGGGCGAGAGCGGAAGCACGCGTGGCCACGGCGGGCTCGGGATCGGCCTCGCGCTCGTCCGCCATCTCGCGGAGCTCCACGGTGGCAGCGTCTACGCCGAGAGTGCCGGTGAGGGGCGGGGCGCGACCTTCGTGGTGAGGCTCCCGCTCATGGTCGCCGAAATGCGGGAGCAGCCGATCGCCCATCGGGAGAACTCACCGCTCGAAAGCACCACGCTCGCTGGAGCGCGCATCGTCGTGGTGGACGACGATCCGACGGCCGTCGAGCTGATCAAAGAAGTGCTGGTCCAGGCCGGTGCCGACGTGATCGAATGTCGGTCGGCGGACGAGGCCTTGCAGGCGGTCACGCAATCGCGGCCCGACGTGCTCGTCTCCGACATCGAGATGCCGGGACAGGACGGTTACTCGCTCATCCGCAAGGTCAGAGCGCTCGGGCCCGAACGAGGCGGGAAGACGCCGGCGGTGGCCTTGACCGCGTTCGGCCGGCCGCAGGACCGGATCCGGAGTCTGACGGCAGGCTTCAACATTCACGTCTCAAAGCCGGTGGACCCCGCCGAGCTGATTGCCATCGTCGCGAGCATGATCGGGCGCGCCGGGTGAGAGCGGGGCCGCGAGCGCACGCGGCTAGACATCGCCGTCTGGGCACGATAATCTCTGCGCAGTTCCCACCATGGTTGCCGGCCGGCCGTTGGTCCGTCCAGCGAACGAACCGGCGAGGACTGAGACGCGATGGGTCGAGGAAGCGCGGGGCAGGGCGATCTCCCTGGAGCGACGGGCGAAGGGCGCAAGCCCACGATCGCTGTGTTCAACTCGAGCGAGGACACGGTCGATCTCTTGCGCACGGCGCTGGAGTCGGAAGGATTCCAGACCGTCGTCGGCCACATCCCGGACGTGAAGAAGGGTGAGATCGACCTCATCGACTTCGTCAACCATCACACGCCGGCGGTGATCGTCTACGACATCTCCCCTCCGTACGACGCGAACTGGCGATTTCTCCGCCTCGTGCGCAGCTCCGAGCCTCTGAAGGGGCGGCAGTTCGTGATCACGACGACCAACAAACCGGCGCTGGAGCGGCTCGTGGGCGATAGCGAGGCGCTCGAGATCATCGGAAAGCCGTACGATCTCGGGCGTGTCATCGAAGCGGTCCGGACGGCGCTGGCTCGGTCGGCCTAGCGTCCCGCCGCGATCCCTAGCCGGCGCTCTCCGAGCCGGGATTCGCCGAGAGCCCCCGCCACCACTGGAAGGCGAGGCCCTGGATCAGCGACAAGCCCACCCAGACCGTGTCGTCGGTGACGTACGCCGAGACGAACGCGCCGGTCAGGCCGCGCATCGCCAGGACGACCGCGACGGCGGTGGCGAGATTCACGGCCAGGAAGATCAGGACGATCCCTACCGACTCGAGCATCTTGCCGATGGCGGCCCCGAGCCTGGCGCTGGAGAGCCCGAGCGTCCTGGCGCCGAAGTAGTACGCGCCGATCGACGTGAGCCCCGCCAGCGCCGCAATGAACGTCGCCTCCATGAAAATGTCCTCCCGCGCCTAGATGTATCCGGCGACCCGGTAGTAGAGCCAGCCGAGGAATTCCTTGGCGAGCACCCGCATCAGCTCGAGCCGGGGCTCGGGCGAGTCGGACTCGACGTACGTGTCCGACGGAGCGGGATGGACGGTGAACCCGGCGCGCTCGAACAGCGGGCGCGCCCGGGGCAGGTGCCCCGCGTTGGTCACCAGCAGTATCGTCCGGGCGCCCCTCGACTGAAGAAGCGCCCTGACGCGCGTCGCTTCCTCACGGGTGGTGTGGGCTCTGATTTCCGTGAGGATCGCGTCCGCGGGAACCCCGTGGAGCCGTGCCTGCTCGGCGCGGACATCGGCTTCGGTCGGCCCTCCCGCGTGTGCCCCGCCCAGCAGGACCAGGATCGGCGCGAGACCTCGCCGGTAGAGCGCGATGCCGTAGTTCGTTCGGCGCAAGGATTCGACGTTCAGCATGCCCGCTGGCGAGATCGATCCGCCCAGCACCACGATGGCGTCGGACGGCTCGAGCTCCGGTGGGACACCCGTCCACTGGTTCAACCGATTGGCCACCGGGCTGAACGCGGTGACGAGAAAGGCGACGACCCCGACGAGACCGATCAGGCGGCACACGCGATCGCCTCGACGGCCACTCGTCCCCACGCCGTCTAGTTTCTGTCGGAACGGCGGCGAGACCAAGAAACCAGGTCGTGATTTCTTGACAGTTTCCGCGGCCGCATGATCTGTGCGTCAGGCGAGCGGGAGGCGAATGGCGAAGGTGCTCCCGACCCCGAGCGCGGTCTGGACCGATAGGTTGCCGTCGTGGGCCAGGACGATCGAGTGGACGATCGACAGACCGAGCCCGGCGCCGACGACCTCGGAGCCGCGCGCGGCGTCGAGCCGCACGAAGGGCTCGAAGATGCGCTCGGCGTCCGTCGGGTTCATGCCAACGCCGGTGTCGCTCACCGCCACGATGGCGAGACGGCCCTCACGCTCGAGCGACAGCTCCACCTTGCCGCCCGCCCTCGTGTACTTGATCGCGTTATCGACCAGGTTGACGAGCGCGCGACGGAGCGTCGAATGATCCCCGTGGACGATCACGGGCTCCACGGCGCCGAGGCGGACGATGACGCCGCGCCCGTCGGCCAGGCGCACGCCGGTGTCGACCGCCTCCATGAGCACGGTTTCGAGCTCGACCGCGTGGCGAGGGAGCGAGGTGCTCATCCGGAGTCGCGAGAGCAACAAGAGGTTCTCGGCGAGGGCGATCAGCTGCTCGACTTCCTCGAGGCTCGAGCGCAGCACGTCGCGGTATTCGCGCGGGTCCCGGTCGGCCCGCAGCGCGACCTCGATCCCGCCCTTGAGAACGGTCAGCGGCGTCCGCAGCTCGTGCGCGGCGTCGACGGCGAATCGCCGGATGTGGGTGAACGCCGCATCGAGACGGGCGAACATCGCGTTCAGGGTCTCGGCCAGGTGATCCAGCTCGTCGGACGTCCCCCGGAGCGGCAGACGCTGCGTGAGATCCTGGGCGCTGATCCGACGGGCTGTGCGTGACATCGTCTCCACCGGCCGCAGCGCGGACCGGGCCAACCACGCGCCGCCGACCAGCGCCAGCCCGAGCCCGAGCGGCACGACGACGCCGAGCGTTTCCAGGTACCCGTCCAGCGCCCGATCGATATCGGAGAAGGTGGCGCCGACCTGGACGAACCGCGCCGGCTCCTGCGTGAGGGGAATCGTGAGAAGACGGATGCGCTCGCCCCGGGACAGACGAACCGTCTCGAACGTGGGATCGCCGGTGCGCCCTCGCTCGCGCGCCTGGGCCGACAGCGGCAGGTGCCGACCCCGCAAGGCGCCGGACTCGGCCTCGGGTTTCCCCCCTGGCCCGGTCACCCGGTAGAACACGTCGAGAGAACGCGGTCCGAGAATATCGCGCACCTCGGCCTCGGAGCGTCGGGCCTCACCGAAACCGGCATCGCGAATCACCTGGCCGACCATCAGGAGCTCGACGTCGGCGCCGCTGATCAATGTCCGGCGGAGCATGAAGTACGAGAAGGCGCTGATGACGAGCACGATCGCGAGCAAGACGCCGCCGTACCACAAGGTCAGCCGCGTGCGGACGGACAGACTCCGGCGGAGGAGCCTCATTCTTCTACCTGCAGGACGTACCCGGCGCCGCGCACGGTGTGAAGCAGGCGGCGCTCGGGGTCGCGCTCGATCTTCCGCCGCAAGTAGCCCACGTACACGTCGATGACGTTGCTCTCGGCGTCGAAGGCCAGGCCCCAGACGTGCTGCGCGATCATCTGCCGGGTGAGGATGCGCCCGGCGTTGCGCAAGAAGTACTCGAGGAGCGCGTACTGCCGGGCGGTGAGCTCGATTCGGCGATCGCCGCGCTCGACCCGGCGGGTCGCGGGATCGACGGTGAGGTCGTCGAGTCGAAGCACCGGCGCCCGGTCGGCGTCGCGCCTCCGGAGCAAGGCGCGCACGCGGGCCAGGAATTCCTCGAAGGCGAACGGCTTGGTCAAGTAGTCGTCGGCGCCGAGATCGAGGCCGGCGACCTTGTCCGTGACACTGTCGCGCGCGGTCAGCATGAGCACGGGCACCGTGATCTGACGGGCCCTCAACGTCTTCAGCACCCCGAACCCGTCCTGGCCCGGTAGCATGACGTCGAGCACGATCAGGTCGTAGGCGGGCTCGGTGAAGGCGAAGTCCAGGGCCTCGGAGCCGTCCCTCGCGATCTCAACGGCGTGGCCTTCTTCGCACAGGCCCTGCCGCACGAACCGCGCGACCTTGCGATCGTCCTCGACGACGAGGATCCTCACGCTCCACCCCCGGCACGCACGATCGCCGAACCTGAGGCGATTCTCATGTGCCTCTCATGCGCCCGTCATGGTGCCCGTCCATCGTGGAGCCAGAGGCAAGTAATCCTGATCGTGGAGAGAGATCTCATGTGGCTCGACCGCTATTCCGCCGTGTGCCAGGAATGTCCCGACCTGGTGGCCGTTTACGAAGCTCCCGACGGCCGCATCGCGTTGTTGCTCCGCCACACGCTGGTGCCGCTGCCCGAGGAGTTCGTGAGCCTGCGTCGAACGACCCGGAGCGCGGCCCGCGCCGCGGCCGACAAGCTCCGGGCGGCCGGCTTCCGCGGGGGCCTCATGGTGCTGCAGTGGCAACCCCTCGGAACGGCCGCCGCCGTGATGCGCGACTGGCCATGCCGGTACGAGGCCGACACCGCGCGTCGCGCGCAGCTCGCCGCCGTCGCTGAGCGCTACGCGGCCGACGAGCGCTACCTGGCGCGACAGCTTCAATCGCGCCGGCACCCCAGCCGGCGCCCTCTCGGCGCTCCGCCGCCCTTTGCGGCGTCGGGCGAGCTCCACGGGCTTCAGTCCTGGTACGACGCGATGGCGCCGTCGTGGCTCAGCATCGAGCCTCTGCTCCGGCGGGCGCTGGTGCTGAAGACGCACCGCTGGATCGCCGAGCACATCCTGATCCCGGCCGCCGACGGCCGGACGCCGGCGCCCGAGATCCGCGAGACGATCGCCGCGCTCGGCGAGGCGCTCATCGAGATGATTCCGCCGGACGACCGAGGGGTCTGGAGCGTATGGGTCGGGCTCGTCGTCGGCGATCTCGAGCGCGCAATGCGCCGGCCAAGCACCGACTGGAACCAGGGCTGGGCGCGCTGGCTCCTGCTCATCGCCTACAGTGTCCCGATTCCCCGCGAGCGGCCGACCCCGGTCTGGCCCGCGAAGTTGACCTCGCTGTCCGCGCTGATTCGGTGACCATCCGCGCGGCGAGAGAACAGGAAGGCGGCGGTATGACTGACTGGTGGAGCGAGCTCGAGAACGAGCTGTTGAGCTGTGTCGAGGAGATTGGACTCGCGACTCCCGCGGAGGTTGGGCGTCGCCTGGGGTTCTCCGAGACGTCGGCCGCGTCGCTCCTGGCCATTCTAGTCCGGGAGGGCAAGGTGCGGATGTGTCTCGTTCAGGCGGCGAGTCGGACGCCGGGCGAGTCGAAGGCGGGGTCGGCCGAATGCGCATGAGATCGAGCAGCCTCGCGATCGACATCTCACGTGACTTTCATCGTGCACGGGTCTTCATCGACCTCGGCGACCCCCGGGCGGCGCGTCGCCGCCTGGAGGCCACCGGGGAGGATGGTGATGACTCAGCTATGTCCTGTGGTTGGTGATGCCGCAATCGCGTCGGGGGTGGGACCGGGAATCTCATCGGCCTGAGCGGCCTCGATGCTGTTGATCAGGGTTCGGTCGCCGTCCTCGACGAAGTCGACCTTCACCCACTCGCCAATCTTGAGATTCGCCAGCATGTGCTGGTCGGGGGCGCGCAGCTCCATCCCATCCGAAAGCTGGATCAAATTGAGCGCTCGGTCGATGAAGCTGACCTGAGCCACCTTGATCCCACCATGGCCCGCGCTGGGCCCATCGGCCATCGCGTGGCCCAGGAACACGACGAGACTCATTGACATGACGGCCACGAGAACCTGGTATCGAAGCATGTAGCTCTCCTCTATCGCACCATTGCGCAGCCCGTGATGATCACCGGGCCGCTGATCGGGAGTCAGATCGACCAGTGCCTGAGGAGAGCGGGCGGAGCGCGCGACTCCCGCGACAAGAGCCGGACGCTGGCGGCAGGTGCCGTCGCGTCGTCGAAAACGTCGCGCGCTGACGCGCCACGATGCGGAATGCTCGGCGCGACCGGGCCGATGGCCACTGGACTGGATGGTCCCCGTCCACTGGTCTGACTGCGTTCGTCTTCGCCGGCCGCGTCGCTGCACCACGACGCATCGATCGGCAGCGGCTCGACGAGGGCGCCGAGCGACTGCAACATTCCGACGACCGCGAGCGTGATCAGTCCGACGACTACCACGAGGCCAACGTACTCCCGCCGCGGGATCGACTCAAGCGATCGCGCGAAGTGGCGCGGCCGCTTGATCGGGTTTCGCGCGCATGATAGTTGTCTGGCGCCGCGTGCTCACACCCAAAAGGAACGACGAGCGTGGTGCGCGTCGAGGAACGAAGGAGGGATTCGATGCTCGGGGCACTCCTGCTTGCGCTCGTGCTGACGATGTTGCCGACGTATGCGGCCGCCCAGCGCTCGCCGGTCATCTTGTCGACGACCACCAGCACCCAGGATTCGGGCCTGCTCGACGTGCTCGTCCCGCTGTTCGAGCGCCAGACGGGTTACGCCGTCAAGACGATCGCGGTTGGAACCGGTCAGGCGCTCGCGCTGGCGGCGAGGGGCGAAGCGGACGTCGTGCTCGCGCATGCGCCCGCGCTCGAAAAGAAATACGTCGAGGACGGCAAGATGCTCGACCGGCGGCTCGTCATGTACAACGACTTCGTCATCATCGGTCCGCCGGAAGATCCCGCGAAGATCAAGGGGATGAAGAAGGCGGCCGACGCGTTGAAAGCAATCGCGGTGAGCCGCGCCCGCTTCGTCTCACGCGGAGACAACTCGGGCACCCACGTGCTCGAAAAGTCGCTCTGGAAGCTGGCTCGTGTCGATCCGCAGGGGGGCTGGTACATCGAGGCCGGGCAGGGCATGGGCGCGACGCTCGGCATCGCCGACGACCGGAAGGCCTACACCCTGAGCGACCGCGGCACGTTCCTCGCGTTCCAGAAGCGGGTGCGTCTGCCGATCCTGGTCGAGCGCGACCGGCCGCTCTTGAACATCTACTCGGTGATGCAGGTCAACCCGAGCAATGGTCCCAAGGTCAACGCGGCGGGCGGCGCCGCCTTCGCCGACTTCATGGTGTCGGCCGATGCCCAGAAGGTGATCAAGACATTCGGCGTCGACACGTACGGACAGGCTCTCTTCGAGCCCGTCGCGGGCACGAAGGAAGAAGAGGTCGGCGGGAAAGAGTAGCCGCTCTCAGCCCCGCTCGAAGGCCCGCTTGATCTCCGTCTCGGCCCAGAGCATCGCGTCCTTGGGCTTGGAGGCGTTGGTGACGACCCGGGCGAACATGTTCGGGATGATGTAGCTGTTGGTGATCAGCTGAATCTTCTCGTCGGGCGGTGCCGGCCACCCGTACAGGTGCGAATACTTCGCCGCCGCCTTGAGGGGCTTGTATTTCTTGTCGACGTCCCACACCGGGTGGTTTTCCATGTCGCGCCAGGTGGGATGGTTGTAGCTGTCGCCCGACATGATCCACTCGTGGTATTGCGCGGGCTCGAAGAACCACTTCAGGAAATCGCGCGCGACGTCCACGTTCTTGCTGAACTTCCAGATCGCGAGGCTTCGCGGCACGCCGACGGTGTGGCGACCGCTCGGCCCCGCCGGCGACGGGTGAAAGCCGGTCAGCTCGGCGACCGGGAGTTTCTCCTGCTTGGCGACCACGTAGTGGCTGATCGGGTTGTGAATCCAGGAGCCCTTCCCCGAGTTCAGCCACTGGTTGTTGCCCGCGTTGTCCCACGAGAGCACGGCCGGATCCATCGCCTCGTTGTAGAGGGCCTGCACGTACTCGATCGCCGTCTCCGTCGCCTTGGAGTTGATCGCGATCGTCTTGCCGTCCTCGGCGATGTCCTTGGCGCCGTAGCACCAGAGGATCGAGTAGAGCGTCGAGACCGAGTCGGTGGTCTGGCTGATGGCGAACCCGACGGGATGGCCGAGCTTCTTGAGCTTGCGCCCGGCGCGGAGGAGGTCCTCCCAGGTGTCGGGCTCGCGCTCGCCGACCTTCTCGAACAGGTCGATCCGGTGACTGCCTGGGAACGAGGTGAACATGTACGGCACGCCGAGCCATTGCCCTTTGACCTGGGCATGCTCCTTGGCGAACGTGTACCAGTCGCCGTGCTTCTTCGCGAGGTCGTTGCAGATATCGGACACATCGGCCAGACCGGGCTGGAAGAGCCAGGCGTAGTGCATCTCCAGGCTGATGATGTCGTGGCCCGACTTGCTCATGACCTCCGCCGACAGCTTGGCGGGCATCTGCACGCTCTGGATGTGATCGACCCGGACATTGACGCCGGAGGCCTTCGTGAACCGCTTGGTGAGCTCGGTCAGCTTCACGTCGGAAGCGGGTGCGTAGTTGACGGCGGTCAGCAGGCTCAGCTCCCGCGCGGCCCAGCTCGCCGGCGCCCGGCCGGCCGCGAGAATCCCGGCCATCCCCGCCAGGGCCCGTCCCCCCGTGGTGAGGAAGGTGCGCCGCCCAACGTTTCTACGGCCGGTTCCGAAGCTGGAAAGGTGCCCGCGATCGCTCATCGTCCGCCTCCTCGCGGGCGACTCTATGGTGCCCCCGGGTGCCTGTCAATTGTCCAGTGAAGCCGCTCGACAGACCGCCCGGTCAGTGATGCTAGGATGGGCGGCCGCCCGCGGGACGAACCCGCCGCGGAACGATGAGTCGTGACTTCGGCTTGACGCCCTACGAGTGGCGCGCGCTGCGCGCGCTCCGCACGCCCGTCGGGATCCAGCGGGCGCTCGAGGCCATGCCCTACCACGTCGCCAGCAGCGCGTGGTCGCCGCGACGGGTGTTGCGCGAGGGGACGGCGCATTGTCTCGAGGGCGCGATCTTCGCGGCGGCGGCGCTGCGGGTGCTGGGCCTCGCACCGCTGCTCCTCGATCTGGAGGCCGTCCAGGACACCGATCACGTCATCAGCGTGTTCAAGCTGCGCGGTCACTGGGGCGCCATCGCGAAGTCGAACTTCTCGGGCCTCCGCTTCCGCGAGCCGGTCTACCGCAGCGTGCGGGAGCTGGTGATGAGCTACTTCGAGAGCTACATCAATCTCCGAGGCGAGCGCACCCTGCGCGCCTATTCGCGTCCGGTCAATCTGGCGCGGTTCGATCGGATCCACCGGGGCTGGATGACGTCCGAGGACGACCTCTGGTGGGTCGCGGAGCATCTCGTGCGCGTCCCCCACACGCGCCTGCTCACGGTCGCGATGATGCGGAACCTCTCCCGGGTCGACCGGCGCTCACTCGACGCCGGGCTCGTGGGCTACCGCGAGCACTGACGATTCAGGGCGTGGGGGTCGGAGGCGTGGGGCCCTCGGGCGGCAGCAACACGACGTCCTCGCGCGGGACGCAGACCGTCATCGACTCGTCGCGCCAGACGATCGCCCAGCCCATCGACCGCAGGCGCTCATCGACGAGCGCCTGTCGCCGGTCGGTCTGGCGTCGGTCGGAACTCCGATCGACCTCCTGTAAGCGGCGCTCACCGAGCCGGCGGTCGACGATGACAGCGACCTCGGCGTTGCCGGCGAACTCCTGCTGCAGGTAGTCGTGAAGCTTCGGCCGGTGGCGAGACACGATGAACACCAGCTGACCCATGGGCTGAAAATCGTAGCGCCCGACCCCCGCGCGCGTCAATGAAGACGGCTCTCGCGCGATTTGATTTGTCGTTGAACCTTCGATATAACGCCTTAGTGATCCGCGCCTTTGCGACGGTCTGGCTCGTCATCTCGCTCGCGGTGATCCTGAATTCGGCGACAGTCTTCGGCCAGACGACCGAGGCCGACGTCTATGTCGCGCAGGCGGTCCTCGACCTCGACGAGAAGCGGTACGACGCGGCGCTCGAGAACCTGCGGCGCGCGCTCGAGCTCGAGCCCGATCACGTCGAAGCCCTGTACTTCACCGGCGCGGTCTACGCGGCGCAGAAGCGCCCCGATCTGGCCGCGCCGTATCTCGAACGCGCGCGGACGAAGTCGCCCCGGGACCCTTCGATCGCCTATCAGCTCGGCCTCGTCTACTTCGCGCAGCAGCAATACGAGAAGGCCCAGCCGCTCCTGGAAGAGGCGTTCAAGGCGAACCCCGATCTCGACAGCCTCGGGTACTACGTCGGGTTTCTCCGCTACCGGAACAAGGACTATCGGGGCGCGCTCGCCGCGTTACGCCAGGGGCGCTCGAGCGATCCGGAGATCCAGCAGCTCACGCGCTTCTACACGGGTCTGGCGCTCGGCGTACTGGGTCTGCCCGGACAGGCCGCGGCGGAGGTCGAGCAGGCGATCCGTCTGGCGCCGGGCTCCCAGCTGACGGGACCGGCCGAACGCCTGCGCGACACGATCGTGGCCTCGCGGGACAAGGAGCGACGCTTCTCGCTCGAGGCGCGCGTCGGGCTCACCTGGGATGACAACGTGATCGTGCGCCCCGTCGAGAATTTCGACGAGCCGCTGGTGGCCGAGATCCGGCGCCACAAGCACGAGTCCTACGGCGAGCTCGCCGGCCTGAACCTGACCTACGTGTGGTGGCGGACGGTGGACTGGGAGTCCTCGATCGGCTACTCGTTCTTCACGACGTACCAGAACGACGTTCCGAAGTTCGGCGTCATCAGCAACCTCGGCACCGCGGGCCTGACCTACAAGACGTCAGTGGCGCAGTTGCCCGCGCAGGTGAGTCTCCAGTACGCGTTCGATCACATGCTCCTGGGTGGTGACGAGTTCCTCCAGCGCCACACGGTATCCCTGTCGGGGGTCGTGATCGAGAGCGCCCGAAACTTCACCCAGGGCTTCGTGCGGTTCCAGGCCAAGGACTTCGCCGACGTCGACCGGACGCAGCGGATCATCAACGACAACCGAAGCGGCAACAACTACATGGCCGGCTTCCTGCATTTCGTGCGCTTCGCGGAAGACCGGCACTACCTCAAGGTCGGCTACCAGTTCGACTGGGACGACACCGGCAACGACGACGGGCGGAACTGGATGTACTACGGCAACCGGCTGAGCTTCGGCGGGCAGTACACGCTACCCTGGTGGGCAATCCGGCTGAAGTACGACCTCGACGCGCACTTCCGCGACTACACGTACAAGAACACGGTCCTGCCGACGTACGCGCCGGGTACGAGGTGGCGCCAGGAACGGGAGATCACGAACATCGTCCGCGCGGAGTTGCCGCTGCCCGCCAACTTCACGCTCGCCGCGGAATATCAGGTGACGCGCGTGTTCTCGAACATCGAGGTGTTCGCTTACATCCGCAACGTCGCCTCGGTCAGCCTGATCTGGTCGTACTGATCCTCGCCTGAAGTTTCTCCCTACTGGCCGACCTTCACGGCGCCACCGCCCTGCACTGCGACCAGGCTGCCCGTCAGGCTCGAGAGCGGCGTGTTCGGGGTCAGCTGCACACCGTTGATCCGGATGGTGCCCGACCCGGCGCCGGCGATCGCGTTGGCGCCGATGCGGAAGCTGTCGGTCGGCC
>Ga0209802_1001235_pt1 | contig 19211 bp, 19 predicted proteins | sample GraSoiAngelo_129_FD_185886 | JGI IMG/M metagenome (GOLD analysis project Ga0209802, IMG submission 185886) | Grasslands soil microbial communities from the Angelo Coastal Reserve, California, USA - 14_0927_12_40cm (SPAdes) (version 2) | ecosystem: Environmental > Terrestrial > Soil > Grasslands ... | reverse complement strand
GCGGCGTAGGCGTCGAGCGCGTCGCGTGCGGACATGAGGCCGAGGCGCTCGCTCGATTTCACGCCGTCACGCGCTCGCCACGGCTGCTCGTCCAGGAGTTCATTCCCGAGGTCACCGCGGGGGAGATCGCTGGCGTGTTCTTCGGAGGAACGTTTTCCCACGGACTCCGGCGCGTGCCGGCGACCGGTGAGTTCCGCGTGAACAGTCAATATGGCGGACGCATGGAAGCCGCCGCCCTCGATGAAGCCACGATCGACGCCATGACCCGGGTTCTGCGGAGCCTCCCGAGCGAGCCGCTCTACGCCAGAATCGACGGCGTACGCCGGAACGCTCGGTTCGTGCTCATGGAGGTCGAGGTCACCGAGCCCGGGCTCGGGCTCCACCTGGCTCCGGGCGCGGGCGACCGCTTCGCGGCGGCGCTCGTCGCCCGCCTCCACGCGGCTTGACAGTCGGTGGCCCGGAGACCGATCATCGAGGCAACGTTCGATTTCCCGGAGGGACGCGATGGCGATGACGTCGCTGGAACGGGCCGAGGCAGCCGAGCACGCAATGAGCCAGGAGCTCGACCGGATCGTCGTGAAGTCGGCGATTTACACGTCCGGCGAGCGCGATCCGCGACAGCCGCTGCCGCCCCAGCAGAGCCAGGGCAAGCTCTACATGATGGGCCACGATCCGCGGCTGCCCCTGATGCCTGAGAAGCCGACCTTGTTCGACTTCTTCAAGCTGCGCTTCGGACCCTCCGCGCACGTCCTCCAGAGCGCGCGCCTGGCGCAGAAGAACGGCGTCAGCGAAAAGATCGTGCTGGGGTGCCTGCTCCACGACATCTCCGCCATGGGATTCATTCGCGGCGACCACGGCTACTGGGGCGCGCAGCTCGTCGAGCCCTACGTCGACGAGGAAGTGAGCTGGGCGATCCGTTATCACCAGGTGCTGCGGTTCTTCCCCGACGAGGCGTACGGGTACAAGTACCCCGACTCCTACATCCGGCTCTTCGGCGCGGACTTCCGGCCCGAGCCGCACCTCCAGGAAGCTCACCGGCGCGCGCGTGAGCACAAGTGGTACGAGTCGTCACGCCTCATCACCGTGAACGACCTCTACTCGTTCGACCCGAACGTCAAGGTCGAGCTCGACGAGTTCACGGACGTCGTCGGCCGTCACTTCAAGCAGCCGAAGGAAGGGCTGGGCTTCGACCAGAGCCCGTCGGCGCACATGTGGCGGACGATGAACCACCCGACGAAGTACCTGTAGGCGCCGACCGGCCTAGGTAAGCCGGCGCTCCATCAGCACCCACGTGGGCCGGCTGAAGCCTTCGTGGCTGCGAAGCTCGGCGTCCACGAAACCGCACGACCTGAAGAGCTGGTGGTTCTCCACGAGCTCGAGGCGTACGCCGAGGGTCATGCGGGAAAAGCCCTGGCGGCGCGCCTCGCGTTCGGCTTCGTCCATGAGCGCTCGGGCGATGCCCTGCCTGCGGTACTCCGGATCGACCGAGACGCGGCTGATGTAGAGCGCGCCGTCCTCCTCTTCCCACAACACCGCGCCGGCCACGACATCCTCGCGCTCCAGGACCGCGCCGCCGCCGCGCGCGAGGTGGGCGGCGATCGTCGCGGCGGTCTCCTCGAGCGCGCTCGACGGCGGATTGGTCGGACGCGGCTGCGCGGCGAACGCGCGCCGCACGAGGTCCGCGATCACCGCGGCGTCGCGGGCCGTCGCGGCACGAATCGCCTGAGGGCTTGCGCGCTTGACACGAGCCACACCTCGATTATAGGGATCAGAGCGCCCGGCCCCAACGATCCGCGAACGCCACCTCGCGCACCGGCCGGCGCGGCGGGCGACCGAATTTGCCGAGGGGGTAGCCCAGCGGAATCAGGGCGGCGGTCTCGACCTCGGCCGGGATCCCGAGCAGCTCCTTCACCTGCGCGTCGCGAAAGCGGTGAATGGTCGTGATGCAGCTTCCAATCCCGAGGGCCCGAGCGGCCAGCATGATGTTCTGGACGGCCGGGTAGATCGACGCGCCGGTCGTGAGACTCGCCGTGACGCCGGGATCGAGCGAGACACAGGCGAGAACGATGACGGGCGCCTCGCCGAGATGCTCCGCGAGATGGCGAGCCGAGGCGAGCATCTTGCCTGCCGGGCTGTCCACCGGCTCCTTCGACGCGCCAGCATAGTACGGCACCTTCATCAGCTCGCCCCACGCCTCGCGGTAGAGCTCGCCGAGCCGCGCCCGCTTGGCCTGGTCGCGGACCACGACGAAGCTCCAGTTCTGGCGATTGCCCCCGCTCGGCGCGCAGACGGCGGCGTCCATGATCCTTTGCAAGGCAGCGTCGGGAACGGCGTCGGTCTTGAGCCTTCTCATGGCCCGTTGCGTCGTCACGACATCGAAGAAGTCCATAGGCCCTCCGCGGTATATTCGAGATCCTTATAGGAGAGGACCATGCCCGACTACAAGTGCCTGATCTACGAAACGAAGGATGCCGTCGCGACGCTCACCTTGAACCGCCCTGAGCGCCTGAACGCGCTCGGCGACACCCTCCGCGACGATCTCTACGACGCGGTCCTCCGCGCGAGTCAGGATACCGAGATCCGCGTGCTGGTCGTGACCGGCGCCGGCAAGGGCTTCTGCGCCGGCGGCGACGTCAAAGCGATGAACGACACCAAGGAAGGGCGCGCGCCCGCGCGGCCGCTGGAGGACAAGGTGGCTCCGCTGCGCGACCGCGTGCTGCTGGCGATGCGCGACGCGCCCAAGCCGGTGATCGCGGCCGTGAACGGCGCCGCGGCGGGCGCCGGCATGAACCTGGCCCTCGGCTGCGACATCCGCCTGGCCTCGACGGCCGCGAAGTTCACCCAGGCGTTCGTCAAACGGGGCCTGCACCCGGACTGGGGCGGGACGTACTTCCTGCCGCGCCTGGTCGGCATGGCCAAGGCGTGCGAGCTGATCTTCACCGGCGAGATCATCGACGCGCAGGAGGCGCTGCGGCTCGGGATCGTGAACGCTGTCTACGCGCCGGAAGAGCTGATGCCGGCCACGTACGAGCTCGCCCGGAAGATCGCCTCGGGCCCGCCGGTCGCCATCCGGCTGGCCAAGCGTGCGCTCTATCACAGCGAGGAGACCGATCTGCGCGGCGCGCTCGAGTTCGAGACGTTCGCCCAGAACGTCTGCTCGGAGACCGAAGACGCCCGCGAGGGCATCCGCGCGTTCGTCGAGAAGCGCGCGCCGGCGTTCAAGGGTCGCTGACCGACGCGGCGCGGCCGCGGCTCGCTCAGGGCATGGCCGCGATGAGATCGATCTCCACGAGGGTGCCCGGCACGAGGAGACCGGTCGTGCCCACGCTGGTGCGCGGCGGCGGCGTGGGGAAGAACTCGCGCCACGCCTCGTCGAACCCGGCGAAGTGCGCGAGGTCCATGTGGAACACCTGCGCCTTGACGACCTGGTCGAGCGAGGTGCCGGCCGCCTTGAAGGTCTTCGCCAGATTCTCGAGCACGTAGCGCGTCTGGCGCTTGATGTCCGAGCCGTAGAACGGAAACGCCGGGTCGACGCGCGCCTCGCGCGGCACGCCTGTCTTGTAGTCACTGGCGATCTGGCCAGCCGCGAACACGAGATCACCGACCCGCGTCGCCGGCGTGTAGTGCGCCAGCGGCCTCGGGATGTCCGGCACCGAGATCGCCTGCACTCGGGCCGACGGCAGTGCCGCGATCAGATCGATCTCTACCAAGGTGTCTTTGACCAGAAGCCCGGTCGTGCCGACGGTCGTGCGCGGTGGCGGCGCGGGAAAGAACTCGCGCCAGACCTCGTCGAAGGCGAAGAAGTTGTTCAGGTCCGTGTGAAATACCTGCGCTTTGACGACGCGATCGAGCGACGTCCCGGCGGCCTCGAACGTGCGCGCCAGATTTTCCAGGACGTAGCGCGTCTGCCGCTTGATCTCGGAGCCATAATACGGAAACGCCGGGTCGACCCGCGCCTCCCGCGGGATGCCGATCTTGAAGTCGCTGGCGAGCTGACCAGCGGCAAAGGCGAGATCGCCTGCCACGACCGCCTCCGAGTAGCTCGCCAGTGGCCGAGGGCCGGCCGAGCGTACGACACGACCCGCTGACCTCGGCATCGTGGCCGTCAGATCGACCTCGACGAGACAGCCCGGGACGAGCAGACCGCTCGTGCCGATCGTCGTCCGCGGAGGCGGCGTCGGGAAGAACTCGCGCCAGACCTCGTCGAACCCGGCGAAGTGCGCCAGGTCGGTGAGGAACACCTGCGCCTTCACCACGTGGCTCAGCGAGGTCCCCGCCGCCTCGAACGTCCGCGCCAGATTTTCCAGGATGTAGCGCGTCTGCTTCTTGATCGCCGTGCCATAGAAGGGAAACGCCGGGTCGACGCGTGCCTCGGGCGCGACCCCTTGCTTGAAATCGCTCGCGAGATGGCCCGCCGCGAACACGAGATCGCCCGCGCGCGCGGCCGGCGTGTAGCTCGCAAGCGGCTGCGGGATATAGGGCACGGCGACATCGATCCGGGGCATGGGCGGGAGCATAGCCGGTTCCCGGCCCGGTCTCCATTCCTATGCGCGCGCCGGGTCGCCGACTACTGGATCGTCAACCTCCGCGAGGCCGTGCTCGAGATCTACCGGCGACCGGCGCTGGCCGCCGCCTCACGGCTCGGCTGGGAATATCGAAGCACGGAGCGACTCGCCCGGGGTGCCACCGTCTCTCCGCTCGCCGCGCCCGGCGCGCACATCGCCATCGACGACTTGCTCCCACCGGAGTAACCGCCGCGGCCGGCCGATCTCATCGCCGCTTGCGGCCCTTCCGCCGCTCGATCGCGGCGCCCCAGCTCGCGAAGAAGGCGGTGATGAACGCGTGCTCCTTCGCCGGATCGACGGCCAGCGGGGCCAGAGCCAGCGCGACCGCGAGCGCCGTGTGGTAGCCCTCCGAGCGCGACGCAGCGGCGCGCCGGTACGCGGGATGCGCTTCGTTGACCCACACGGTGGACTCGACGAGGCGCCCGAGCTCCGAATCGTCGGGCCGCGCCTCGAAGCCGATCCTGAGCCCGTAACGGATTGGCCGACGAGTTTGCGCACCTGCGGCGAGGCGGCCCGACGCCGCCGCGGGTTGCGCGGGCGGCGCTGGCTCCGCCGCGTCCGCGAGCGACTCGATCGTCGGCGCTGCTGAAGGGGCATCGACCGCAGCGGCTGCTTCGTAAACGGCGGGATGGGGTACGCCCCGCCCGAGCGTTCCGGCCGCGCCGATGGCTGCCGGTAGGCGACGTTGGCCGCCTGCACGCTGCTCGACCAGCGGCGCGAGGAGCGGAAACTCGTCGGCCAGATCGGCGAGCACAGTCTCGAGGTCGCGCTCGACCGGACGGGCGGCCCGACGCCGGGCGCGCTCGGCCGGCTCGCTAGAATCGCCCCAGAGACTCAGTTGGTGAGCGACCGCCTCCTGGATCGCCTTCCGGTACGCTAGATAGATCGCGCCGCGCGCGCCGGCGCGGATGAAGTCGGCCTTGTTCAAGGTCAGGCTCTCGGCGAGCGCCGGAACCTCGATCAGCCCACTGACGCGATCAGCTGCCGCAGGAGCCAGTGCGAGCCAGTCCCAGCCACGACGGATCACCTTGCCGAAGGTGCTGACGGCAACACCCCGGAGCTCCTCGGGGAGCGCCTCCACCATCCGCACGAGATAGCCTGCGCCCGCCGGCTTGCGCTGGCGCCCGACGCGAATCGCGAGAGGCGCGACCTCGGGCGCCTCCGCGCCCTGCAGATCGAGCGCACGACCGTTCAGGACCACGACGACGCCGCGCGGATACTGCTCGCGCAGGATCGGGGCGAGCGCCGGATCGAAGAGTGGCTGAAAAGCCCGGCGCAGCACGCCTTCGATGAACCCCGGATCGACCAGCGGCGACAGCCCGCTCTCGGGCACGAGCCGTACGGCCGTCCCCCGCGCCGCGACCTTGCCATCGGGCGCGACCCATCGCCACGGTGCCCGGTGGCGCGAGGCCAGCCGCCACGTTGACGCGACGTGATGCTTGCCCCGTCGTGTCTCAGTGACGACCTCCGCGCAGACCAGGAGAGCGATCTTGATGCCGACTCCGGCGAAGCCGATGCCGGCGCCGCGCGCCTTGGCGCTGGCCGCGACGTCGTGGTAGCGCGCCAGCTCGCGTCGGCGCATACCGGCGCCATCGTCCACGATGGTGAGCGCCGGCGCGGCGGGGTCGGTGGAGATGGTGATGGTGGCCGCACCCGAGTCGAGCGAGTTCGCTACGATCTCGGTGAGGATCGTCGACTCGGCCGAGCCTGGATATGCGTCGCGCAGGTCTTCGAGGAGATGAAGGAGATCGACCCGCGTCTCACCCACGAGTTCAGCCTGGGCTAGGCTAGCGCCCGGGCGCGGCCGGCCAGGGGCGCGTGTCGTTCATCCCCGACGCGCGCTCGATCTCGACCACGTTCTCCGGCCGCGCGAACGGCGCGGGCGCGGGCTCGCCGGCCGTGCGCGGCCGGCCGATCGCCTTGAAGAAGCTCTCGAGCCCCGCTGGCGAGACCAACCAGAGCATGACCAGCTCCTCGTCGGTCTCGTTGATGATCTCGTGATTGACGTCGTAGCCGAGGAAGCACGCTGTGCCCGGCACCAGCGGATGGCTCACGCCGTCGACCACCACGCGGCCGCGGCCACGAAAGCAGATCTGCAGCTCGATCTGGTCGCCGTGCGAGTGCTCACGCACGCGGCTCTTGGGCGCGATGGTCTGATAGCCCATCGACAGGCCGTCGTATCGCGTGTTCGCCGGCGTCAGCATCGGATCCGCATGCCCGTTGGCCGGTACGGGCTGCCAGAAGGAGTCGCCCTCGCTGGGCTGGATTACGGTCGCGAGTCCCCGGGCCGAGTCGGCTGTGCTCATGTCCTACCCTTTGCTCTCGATCTTCGCCCACGTGTCGCGTAGCCCGACGGTGCGGTTGAACACGAGCCGTGACGGCGACGAGTCGCGCTCGTCGACGCAGAAATAGCCCTGGCGCTCGAACTGGTAACGCGAGCCTCGGTCAGAGCCCGCCAGCGCTGGCTCGAGGCGCGCGCCGCGCACGACCTCGAGCGAGCTCGGGTTCAGTGCGGTGTGCCAGTCCTCGAGGTCGTCGGGCCTGGGCGCGGCGAAGAGATGATCGTAGAGTCGCGCCTCGGCCGGGATCGAATGAGACGCCGAGACCCAGTGGATCGTCCCCTTCACCCGCCGCCCACGCGCATCGCCGCCGCGCGACGTCGGATCGTACGCGCACTGCACCGCCGTCACCTGGCCGGCGCTGTCGCGTTCGACGCCGGTGCACTTCACGATGTAGGCGTAGCGCAGCCGCACCTCGGTGCCGGGCGAGAGCCGGAAATACTTGGGCGGCGCCGGGTCGCGGAAGTCGTCCTGCTCTATATAGAGGACGCGTGAGAAGGGCACCTTACGGGTGCCGGCCCCCGGATCTTCGGGGTTGTTCACCGCCTCCATCGCCTCCACCTGCCCCTCCGGATAGTTCTCGATCACGAGCTTGAGGGGCCGCAGCACCGCCATGCGGCGCTCGGCGCGGCGATTGAGGTCTTCGCGCAGGCAATGCTCGAGGAACGCGATGTCCACGACCTTGGCGGACTTGGCGGTGCCGACGCGCTCGGCGAAATCGCGAATGGCCTCCGGCGTGTACCCGCGCCGGCGCAAGCCCGCCAGGGTCGGCATGCGCGGATCGTCCCAGCCGGAAACGAGCCCCTGCTGCACCAGCTCGAGGAGCTTCCGCTTGGACATGATCGTGTGCGACAGGTTCAGCCGCGCGAACTCGATCTGCTGCGGGTGGTGCACGCCGAGCTGCTCGAGATACCAGTCGTAGAGCGGCCGGTGGTCCTCGTACTCGAGCGTGCAAATCGAGTGCGTGATGCCCTCGATCGAGTCCGACTGGCCGTGGGCCCAGTCGTACATGGGATAGATGCACCAGGCGTCACCGGTGCGGTGATGCGTCGCCTTGCGAATGCGGTACATGACCGGATCGCGCAGGTTGATGTTGCCCGAGGCCATGTCGATCTTCGCGCGCAGGGTCTTGGTGCCCTCGTCGAACTCGCCCGCGCGCATGCGCGCGAACATGTCCAGGTTCTCCTCAACCGAGCGATTGCGGTATGGGCTCTCGCGCCCGGGCTCGGTCAGGGTGCCGCGGTATTCCGAGATTTCCCCTTGCGTCAGGTCATCGACGTACGCCGTGCCCGCCTTGATCAGCTGCACCGCCCACGCGTAGAGCTGCTCGAAGTAGTCGCTCGCGTAGTACAGGTGCTTTCCCCAGTCGTAGCCGAGCCACCGCACGGTGTCGATGATCGAGTCGACGTACTCCTGGCTCTCCTTGGTCGGGTTGGTGTCGTCGAATCGCAGGTGGCAGCGGCCGCCGAACTCGCGGGCCATGCCGAAGTCGATCGAGATCGCCTGGGCGTGACCGATGTGGAGATAGCCGTTGGGCTCCGGCGGGAACCGCGTGATCACGTGACCGCCGAAACGCCCGCTGGCGTTGTGCTCCAGAACTATGTCCCGGATGAAGTTACTGGGCTTTTCTCGCGGCTCTTCGCTCATCTCGATGAGTGTAACGCAAGCGCCGCGCCGATTCCCGGTGTCACGAGGGGCATGTCGCGCCGCGGGGAATCCGCGGCTCGTCAGCAGCGCGAGTCGTCGTTGATCGTGAGGCCGAGCGCGCCCGTGGCGGGATCGTAGTCGAAGTCGTTGCCCGGGCACTGGAATCGAGGGGGCGAGGCCAGGAGGCCGACCACGGTGGGCTTGTCCGGCGGAAACTGGCCCTTTTCGGCCTGATAGTTCCGCACGAGGCCTTGCACGGACGTCAAGGTGGCCTGATCGGCGGCGAGCTTGGCGCGGGCCAGCGGACGGTCCTGCTGCATCTTCTCGACCGTTTTCGCGGTCGAGGTGAAGTACTGCATCAGCAGGTATCCGGCGACCGCCACCACCGCCATCACGATGACGATCTCGATGTAGCCGAACCCGCGCGGCTTCATGAACCGATCGTATCACCCGGTCGCCCGGCGTCGGAAAGGTCCGTGTTCAGCGGCCCTCGGGCGGGGGCGCGTCAGGGCGGCGGAAGCGCGACACGAATCGCCACACTTCCAGGGCCGCGTCGATCGTGACCGTCTCCGGGCCCATGATCTTTTCGGACAGCCGCACGTGCCCGCCCGGCCAGCCGTGGCCCGCGACGGTCAGCTTCCACAGCTGCACCTCGGTGCCGCCGGCGCATGGCCCCCACACGAGCAAGGTCGCGGTGTGGTCCGGTCCGCCGCGCGATGGTGTCGTGCGCTGCTCCACGGTCCGCGGCTCGGCGGGACAGCGGTCGTGAGCCACCCATCGCCGTAGCTCGGGCTCGACCGCGCGATGGGTCACGCGGCTCTGAGTCCCCGGGAACGGTGGTCCGAGGCCGCCCGCGTAGAGCGCGCGCGGATCGTCGACGCTATGAATGTGGAGGACCGAAACCGGACGTGCCGGCGGGAAGCTCGCCGCCTGCATCGCACCGGCCACGGGCGCGATCGCCGCAACGCGCGCGGCGGCGTCGATGGCCAGGCGGTAGACCATCATGGCGCCATTCGAATGGCCGGTGGCATAGACGCGCGCGGCGTCGACCGACACGTTGCGCGCCACATCGCGGAGCACGGCGAGCGTGAACCCGACGTCGTCCACGTTCTGGGCCGCCGCGTAGCCGCAACAACCGCCGGCGTTCCACGTGAGGAGGCGACGGCCGAATCGCCCCGAGCCGTCGGGGTAGACCACGACGAATCCTTCGCGGTCGGCCAGCGCGTCGAGCCCGGCGTACGCCTTGAAGCCCGAGGCATTGCCGCCGCCGCCGTGAAACGCGAACATGACCGGCAAAGGCCGGCCCTCGCTCACCCGGGGCGGCACGTGCACGATGTACGTCCGGGTCAGGCCGCCGATGGCGAGCGAGCGATCGTGATCTCCGGCCCCGAGGGACACGAGCACCAGGGCGAGCGCGATCACGCTGGTGATCGTAGCAGATCGACAGGAAACGAGCGCCCGGCGGCGGTTGACGAGAGCGCGCGCCGAAGTCTACAGTGACGGCGGCGCTCGAATCGAAGAGAGAGGCTACGCGATGGCGAAGATGCGGGACGGCATGGAGGCGTTGGTGCGCGGTGAGGTTCCGCCGCCCGCCGCGGCCACGCTGCTCGGCATGCGGCTCGCGTCGTTCTCGGCCGGCGAGGCGCTCGTCGAGCTCCACGCCACCGCCGCGCACGGAAACCCGATGGGTACTGTGCAGGGCGGCGTCCTCGCCGCGGTGGCCGACGCCGCGATGGGCTGGGCCTACATGACCACGCTCGGCGAGGGGGAGAGCTACACGACCGTCGAGATGAAGGTGAACTTCCTGCGAGCGGTCCGAACGGGCCGCATCTCGGCGCGCGCGCGTGTGAAGAACGCCGGGCGCACCCTCGGGCTCATCGAATGCGACGTGCTCGACGCGGGCGACAAGCTCGTCGCCCACGCGGTGAGCACGTGCATGATTCTTCGGGCGGCCCCGTCTGACGGCCGTTGAGCCGACGCCGAGCTCATAGGGCGAGCTCGCGCTGACCGCTCTTCCGCGCGTCTACTACGGCTGGATCGTCGTGGCCGGGCTCTCGATCACCGAAACGGTGTCGTGGGGCATCCTCTACTACGGCTTCCCAGTCATGCTCCGGCCGATGGAAGTCGACCTCGGCTACTCGCGCGTCCAGCTCACCGGCGCGCTCTCGATCGGGCTCCTGACCTCCGCGCTCATCGCGATACCGGTCGGCCGCTGGATCGATCGTCACGGCGCCCGGGGTGTGATGACGCTCGGCTCGTGCCTGGCGACGGTGCTGCTGCTGGGCTGGTCACGCATCGAGAGTCTCGGCGCGCTCTACGCCGTCTGGGCGTTGATGGGCCTCGCGATGGCGGCGACGCTCTACGAGCCGGCCTTCGCGGCCGTCGTCGGCTGGTTCCCCTTGAAGGACCGCGACCGAGCCCTGCTGATCGTGACGCTCGTCGCGGCGCTGGCGAGCACCATCTTCATGCCATTCGAGGCGTGGCTGGTCACCCGGCTCGGCTGGCGCGGAGCGTTGTCGGCGCTCGCCCTGATCCTCGCGGTGCCGACGATCCCCATCCACGCGCTCGTCCTGCGGCGCCCGCCGCGTGCCTCTGCGCGCGACAGAGCGTCAGGCCCGGGCGTCACCGTACCGGGGCTGACGCTCGGCGCCGCCGCGAAGGCCGGAGTCTTCTGGGTGCTGGGTCTCGCGTTTCTCGCCAGCAACTTCACGACGAACACCGTCACGGTCCATCTCATCCCGTACCTGAGCGACCGCGGCTACTCACCCACCCTGGCGGCGGCGATGATCGGCTGGATGGGTGCCATGCAGCTGCCGGCGCGCGTCGTCTTCGGTCCGCTCGTCGCGCGCTTTGGCCACCGGACGCTCACGGTCGGCATCTTCGTCTTCCAGGCGGCGGCGCTGGCGCAGCTCGCGCTCGCCCGGCGTCTCGGTACACTCGCGCCGATGGTCGTCATGCTCGGCGCCGCCAACGGCATGGCCACGCTCGCACGGGCGACGACCATCGCCGAGATCTTCGGCCCGCGCCACTACGGCTCGATCAGCGGCGCGATCGCGCTCGGGGCCAACGGCGCGCGTGCCATCGCGCCGTTCGCCGCCGCGCTCCTCCAGGTGGCGCTCGGCGGTTACGAACCCGTGTTCTGGCTCCTGGCCGGAGCGCTCATCCTGGCCGCGCTGGGCCTTCTCGCCGCGCCCTCCCGCGTACGCGAAGGATGATCGCGCCGGCGCGGGTTGCGGTAGGGTAGTGGGCTATGAGCACGCCTCCCCCGACCGGCCCCGAGTTCACCCGCGTCAAGGACTGCGACCTCTGCAAGGCTCTGAAGATGACGCCGTGGTTCTTCGAGGACGACATCTGCTGGATCGCCGAGTGCGAGATCTGCGAGACGCCGATGGTAGTGTGGCGCTTTCATGGCACGACGCCTCCCGAGGCGCACGTGAACCACATGCGCGAGCGCCTGCACGAGATCGCCACCGCACAGCTCGGCGAGTTCTGGGTGGACGGGCACATGCGCAACATCCCCGACCACTTCCACGCGCACGCGCGACCTAAAGACGGCTTTTTCGGCCGCGACCGGAAGCGCTGACGCCGCCGGTCCTGCTACAATCCCTTCAACCGTGACAGCTCCGGCTGCTCGAAAGAAGCCAGCCCCCAGTACGGGATCTTCATCGAGGACGTCTATCGTGCATGTCTGCGGGCCCGTGGCTGGACTCGGGCTCAGCAGATCGCGCCGCCTCCGGCCGGCTGGTACCGAGGGATCGAGTAGAGCTCGCGATGTAGGTAACATGGGTGGTAGAAATGAAGACGGTCGAGATCGAGCCGACGTTCGAGGGATGGCAGGCAGCGGCACGCGCGCTCCTTCGTGAGAGCGTTCCGCCGGCAGACGTTCGCTGGCGCGAAGGCGCGAACTCTCGCCAGCCTTCGCTTCACGCCGAGCCGTCATTGTCCAGTGCCGTGAAGGTGCCACGGGAATTTCTGGAGCTGGCGCGTCAAGCCGCTGCGGCGCCCGATCCAACGCGCTGGCAGGTCCTCTACGACGTGCTGTGGAGGCTCGCGCACGAGAATCGCGATCTGCTGAAGGACGTCCGCGATCCCGGTGTGCGGCGTCTCCGCGCGCTCGTCACGCGGAACGCCGCCGGGGCGGAGCCACATGGCGAGGGCGCCGCGCCCCTCGTTCCAGCGGGCGCGTCGCTCCGCGAGCTCAGCGCGGCTGCCGCGCGCTGTACCGGCTGCGATCTGTACCGCCACGCCACGCAGACCGTCTTCGGCCGGGGCTCGGCCTCCGCACGGATCGTGTTCATCGGAGAACAGCCGGGGGATCAGGAAGATCGGCAAGGCGCGCCGTTCGTCGGTCCGGCCGGCGAGGTGTTTGACCAGGCGTTGGCCGAAGCGGGGCTCGAGCGCGAGAAGCTCTACGTCACCAACGCGGTCAAGCACTTCAAGTTCGAGCAGCGTGGCAAGCGCCGAATCCATCAGACGCCACGGGCGAACGAGCTCCAGGCCTGTCGTCCGTGGCTCGAAGCCGAGCTGACCTTGATCAAGCCGGAGATACTCGTCTGCCTCGGCGCTACGGCGGCCCGCGCGATCTTCGGCGACAAGTTCAGGATCACGAAGGACCGCGGCCACTTCGCGCCGACGCGCTGGGCGGCGAAGACGATCGCCACCTACCATCCCTCGGCCGTGCTCCGCGGGGAGGACGACGCGCAGAAAGCGGAACTCTACGGGATGCTACTCGAGGATCTACGGAAGGTCGCGAGCGCGTAGGAGGCCGTCAAGAAGGAACGCTCGAGGGCGGGACCGGTGCGCCACCCTCGAGCGTCGGCTACTTGTCGCGCAGCCTCACGGCTGCGCGTCCCGGCTTGCGCCGGGACTTGGTACTGCGGCGACTAGTCAGGCGCGCCGCCGGGGATCGACCACCAACGGCGCGCCCTTCGAGCCCGGCGGTGTCTCCATCATGGCCTCCACTACGGTTGACACCACGACAGGGAGGCGGCGCCAAGCCTCCCGTCAACTTCCAGTCAACCGCCGCGTAGCCGGTCTGTCAACGGGTCGGCCCATCGGCGCCAAGAACCTTCGCGAGCCACGCCCCGATGTGGGCGATCTCCTCCACGCACACGGAGTGCGGCATCGGGTACTCGTGCCATTCCAGGCGATACCCGAGTCCGGTCAGCACCTCGCGCGCCCGCAGCGCACGCGCCATTGGAATCATCGGATCGTGCGTGCCGTGCGCCATGAAGATCGAGACGTCGCGGTTGGCCGGCGCGGCCTCGCCGGCTAGCGTGTCGGACAGCGGCAGCGAGCACGAGAGCGCCATGACCCCGGCCAGCCGCTCGGTGTGGCGAAGGGCGGTGTGAAGCGCCATCGCCCCGCCTTGCGAGAAACCCGCGAGCACGATCGCCGCGGCCGGGACACCCCGTTCCTTCTCACGGGCGATCAACGCCTCGATCGCCCTCTGGGAGGCGCGCACCCCGGCCGGATCCTCGCGTCGCACGCCGTCGTCGTCGCGGATGTCGTACCAGGCACGCATCACGTAGCCGCCGTTGATCGTCACGGGCCGCATCGGCGCGTGGGGAAACACGAACCGCACGCCCGGACGCGCGGGCAGGCCGAGCTCGGGCACCACGTCCACGAAGTCGTGACCGTCGGCGCCGAGTCCGTGCATCCAGATGATGCTGGCCCCGGGCGAGGCGGCGGTCTCGATCTCGTTCGCCTCGAGCTGATCGGCCACGGTCACGCCCTCCCTCGACGACGGTTCATGGCAGCCCCACCGGTGCGCGCGGGGCCTGCGTGAAGTCGAACGCCTCGAGCGGCGCCGCGGCCCGTCGATCGCGATCGGTCAGGGGCTCGAGCCCGAAGCGCCACGCGATCAGCTTCAGGACGGAGGCGTGATCGTACTGACCGTGGCCGACGAGGCCGCGCTTCGCGTAGGGCGACACGATCAAGGTCGGCACGCGCGTCCCGAGGCCGAAGCGGTCGATGACCGGAGGCCGCACATGATCGAACCAGCCACCGCCTTCGTCGTAGGTGATCACGACGGCGACGCGCGGCCAGTAGCGGCTCGCCATCACTGCACGCACCATCTCGGCGATCCAGCGGTCTCCCGCGCCGACCGTCGAGGATACCGCGTGCGCGTTGTCCTTCGCGTGGGGCTTCACGAACGCGACCGCGGGCAAGCCGCCCTCGCGAAGCGCCCGGCTGAATTCGGACGTGTCCCTGACGCGGGCGCGGCCCTCGGGCGTTTTCCATGATGCGCTTCACGTACTGGAACGGGTTGTGATGGGGCACCAACCCCTGCTTCACGGCATCGGCGCCGCCGCCCCAGCCGGTGGCGTACCACGCCCAGCTGATTCCGGCGGCGTCGAGACGGTCGGCGATCGTCGGCGCAGTCTGCGGCGTGCGGAGGATCAGCGCCACGCGTTGCGGCGGATAGGGTGGATCGAGATTGTTGACGACCCAGCCGTCGGGATCGACCTCGCCATCCTTTTCGACCCGGCCGTCCTGGCCGACTCCGGCCGCGCGCTCCTCGGCCGGCGCCTCCGGATACCGCGCCACGCCGCCTGAGATCAAATAGAAGTGATTCGCGAATGAGCCGCCGTGGATCCCCTGGAACCAGTGATCGAGCAGCACGAACTCGTCGGCCAGCTTCCATTGCGCCGGACTCGCCCAGCGATCGAAGTACCCCATGCTGGTACCGCCGCTGGTCCCTTCGGCCACCCACTTGCCCATCGGGACGCCGTCGGCGCCGGCGCCGTACTGCCGCTGCATGTGATAGAAGCGGTGGATCGGATTGTTGGTCAGGTCGAACGGCGCGATGTACTTCTGCAACAAGAAGGGCGCGTTGGGCAGGTCGGCGGGGAACCGCGAATCAGGTTTCCCATCGCGCCCGCGCGGAGACGGAAGGGTCGCGTAGGCCGCACCACTCTTGTCGGTCTGGCGCCCGCTGTAACCCCCGAGCCCGTCGGCGCCGGGATAGGTGCCAAAGAGATGGTCGAAGCTCCGATTCTCGAGGAAGAGCACGATGATGTGATCGATCGGCGCGCGAGTGCCCTCGGGTCCCTCCGCGACACCCGACCCTCCGGCGGCGCACGCGGCCAGCGTGAACGCGAGAAGCGCCGAGCCGACGAGTCCTGGACGACGATCGCGCATGCGGTATTCTAACTGACCATGGCGACTCCACGGCTGATGGGCGCGGAAGTCAAGCGTAAGGAAGACCCCCGTCTGATCACGGGCACCTCGACCTACGTGGGCGACCTGGCGCTGCCGGGCATGCACTACGTCGCGTTCGTGCGGAGCCCGCATGCGCATGCGCGCGTCCGTAAGATCGACGTCGCGTCGGCGCTCAAACGTCCGGGCGTCTTCAAGGTGGTCACCGGGAACGAGATCCGCAAGCACTGCGCGCCGCTGCCGATCGCCGGTGCCGGCGAAGGCGGCAGCAGCGACGCCTCGGCGAATGTCGGGCGCAAGCACTACCCGTTGTCGGTCGACCGCGTGCGGCACGTCGGCGAGGCCGTCGCCGTGGTCATCGCCACGTCGGAAGAGGTCGCCGTGGACGCCGCCGCTGACGTCGTCGTCGACTGGGAGCCGCTGCCCGCCGTGGCCGACCTGTTCGGCGCGATGGCCAAGGGCGCGCCGCAGCTCCACGACGACGCGCCGGGCAACATCGAGCACCAGACCACGATCAAGTCCGGCGACCCGGATGCCGTGTTCGCCAAGGCCAAGCGCGTCGTGAAACAGCGCATGGTCAGCCAGCGACTCTGCGGTGTGCCGATGGAAGGACGTGCGACCCTGGCGGCGCCCGATCCGACCTCGGGCGGTCTCGTCGTCTGGGCGACGAACCAGGCGCCTCACGGGCTGCGCAACGACCTGGCGACCGCGCTCGGGATGCCGCAGAACCTGATCCGCGTCATCGCCCCGGAAGTGGGCGGAGGCTTCGGCGTGAAGTTCGGCTGCTATCCGGAGGATGCGACCCTGGCCGCGCTCGCGAAGCTCTACCGGATGCCGCTGCGCTGGACCGAGACACGGGTCGAGCACATGATGGCGACCACCCACGGGCGCGCGCAGGTGACCGACCTCGAGGCGGCCGTCGAGGACGACGGGACCATCACGGCGCTCCGCATGCGGGTGACCGCCGACATCGGCGCCTACCCGGTCTTCACGTTCATCCCCGACCTCACCCTGAGCATGGGCGTCGGCGTCTACAAGTTCACGAACGTCGACCTGCAGTCGACCTGCGTCTTCACGAATTCGACGTCGGTCGCCGCGTACCGTGGTGCCGGGCGTCCGGAGGCCGCGTACTACCTCGAGCGGTTGATCGACGTGGTCGCGGCCGAGCTCGGCCGCCCGCCCGAGGACGTACGGCGAAAGAACTTCATCCCGCCGAGCGCGTTTCCGTACCAGGCGCCGACCGGACAGCACTACGACAGCGGCGAGTACGACCGCGCGCTCACGAAGGCGCTCGAGCTCGCGGGCTACGCCAAGCTCCGGGCGGAGCAGAAGGAGCGCTTGCCGCGGCAGGACCGGAAGCTGCTCGGCATCGGCATGTCCTGCTACGTCGAGATGTGCGGCTTCGGCCCCTTCGAGAGCGCGGTGGTGCGCGTGGAGCCGGGCGGGACTGTGACCGCGTACACCGGCACCTCGGCGCACGGCCAGGGTCACGAGACGTCGTTTTCGCAGATCCTCTCCGATCATCTCGGGGTGCCGTTCGACAAGATCGTGGTGCGGCACGGCGATACCCTGAACACGCCGATGGGCAACGGGACGGGCGGCAGCCGGAGCTTGGTCGTCGGCGGCTCGGCCATCATGGGGGCGGCGCTCAAGGTTCAAGCCAAGGCACGGCGCCTCGCGGCCCACATGCTCGAAGCCGCCCCTGACGACGTCGTCTTCACCGACGGCCGCTATCAGGTGAAGGGCGTGCCGGACAAGGCGCTCACGCTCGACGCGATCGCCGCGCGCGCCTACGGCGAGGGTCTTCCCGATGGGATCGAGTCCGGGCTCGAGTCGACCGAGTTCTTCCGCCCGCCCAACCTCGTCTATCCGTTCGGCGCGCACGTCGCGGTGGTGGAAGCCGATCGCGAGACCGGTCGGATCACGGTGCGCGACTTCATCTCGGTCGACGACTGCGGCGTGCGCATCAGCCCGATCCTGGTGGCCGGGCAAGTGCACGGCGGCCTCGCGCAGGGCATCGCCCAGGCGCTGCTCGAGGAGCTGGTCTACAGCCCGGACGGGCAGCTCGTGACGGGCTCGCTCATGGACTACGCGCTACCGCACGCGGACGATCTGCCGTCGTTCCACACCGATCAGACCGTGACGCCCACACCGCGTAACCCGATGGGCGCCAAGGGCATCGGTGAAGCGGCCACGATCGGCGCGACGCCGGCGATCGTCAACGCGGTCGTCGACGCGCTGCGACCGTTCGGCGTGCGGCATCTCGACATGCCGCTCAGGCCGGAGCGCGTGTGGCAGGCGCTGAAGGCGCGCTAGGAGGCGCCCGAAGGCGTTACGACGCGCCGCGGCCCGCGGCCTCGACGAGGCCGGTCGCACAGGCGACGCCGGTGCCGCCGAGACCGCAGTAGCCGCCTGGATTCTTGGCGAGATACTGCTGGTGATAGTCCTCGGCGTAGTAGAACTCTGGCGCGTCGAGAATCTCGGTCGTGATCGTGCCGTAGCCCGCCTTCGAGAGCAAGCGCTGATAGGCATCGCGTGAGGCCTCGGCCTGGCGACGCTGCTCGGGCGTGTAGACGTAGATGCCCGAGCGATACTGCGTGCCCACATCGTTGCCCTGCCGCATCCCCTGGGTCGGGTCGTGGCTTTCCCAGAAGATCTTCAGCAGGCCGTCGTAGCTGATGCGCTTTCCGTCGAAGAGCGCGAGCACGACTTCGTTGTGGCCGGTGAGGCCGGTGCACACTTCTTCGTACGTGGGATTGGGCGTGAAACCGGCGGCGTAGCCGACCGCCGTCGTGAACACGCCGGGCGCCTCCCAGAACTTGCGCTCGGCGCCCCAGAAGCAGCCCAGACCGAACATGGCCTTCTCGAGCCCCGCCGGAAACGGCGCCGTCAGCGGATGGCCGTTCACGAAATGCGCGGTCGGCACCCGCATGCGCTCGGTCCGACCCGGAAGTGCCTTGTCCTTCGACGGCATCGCCAGTTTCGACCGCGATCCCCACATGGCCTCGTCCTCCTGGTTTCCGATCTTACCAGCTTCCAGGGGCCGCGTTGCCTGAGGGCTGGTGGGCGTGCTACCGTCCCGGGCTGTGATCCCGAATTCACTGTCGCACTATTTACAATCGCGCCTCGGCCGGCGGGGCCCCAGCCCCGCGACGGCCTGCCGCGCGCACAACCGGACCGGGATCCGTTCGCGGCGCCACCGCCGCGGAGAGCGCCTGATCGTCGCCGTCGGGTGACGGGCGGGGCCGTTTGCGCCTCAGCGTCCGTCACAAGCTCACCCTCTTCAGTACCCTGGTCATCCTCGTCGTCTCCTCGGGGTTCACCTGGGTCAGCCTCGGCCTCGCGCGCCGCGCGATCGAAGAGGATCTACAGAATCGCGCGATCGTCTACGCGCGTGAGGTGGCGGCCGCCATCGGGAGCGGCCGAGAGCTCGGAAGCGGCCGGGCGCTCCACCAGCTCATCGTGCGTTTCCTCGAGATCCGTCCCACCGTGCTCCAGC
>Ga0209802_1001229_pt1 | contig 19262 bp, 17 predicted proteins | sample GraSoiAngelo_129_FD_185886 | JGI IMG/M metagenome (GOLD analysis project Ga0209802, IMG submission 185886) | Grasslands soil microbial communities from the Angelo Coastal Reserve, California, USA - 14_0927_12_40cm (SPAdes) (version 2) | ecosystem: Environmental > Terrestrial > Soil > Grasslands ... | reverse complement strand
CCCGGCCCACGAAGGTCGCCACAACCAGGCTCGCGGGCCGCTCGTACAACTCATCCGCCGCGCCCAGCTGCTCGAGCCGTCCCTCGTTGAGCACCGCGACGCGGTCCCCCAGATCAAAGGCCTCTTCCTGCTCGTGCGTGACGAACAGCGTGGTGATGCCGACCCGCTTGATCAGCGTGCCCAGCTCGCGGCGCGTGCGCTCACGCAGCGTGGGATCGAGGTTGGACAAGGGCTCATCGAGCAGCAGCACGCGCGGCTCGGGCGCGAGTGCTCGCGCCAGCGCGACGCGTTGCTGCTGGCCTCCCGACAGTTCCTGCACCTTGCGCCGCTCGAAGCCCGCGAGCCCGACGAGCGCCAGCACCTCGGCGACTTTCCGCAGGACCACTCCCTCGTGCCCGCTCCCCTTCAGTCCAAACGCCACGTTCTCCCCCACGTCGAGGTGGGGGAACAGCGCATAGTGTTGGAACACCATGCCGCAGCGGCGGCGCGCCGGCGGCAACAGGGTGACGTCCTCCCCGTCGACCACCAGGCGCCCGGCATCCGGCGCCTCGAAGCCGGCCAGCAGACGGAGCACCGTCGTCTTGCCGCTGCCCGAGGGTCCGAGCAGCGCGACGATCTCGCCGCGCTGCAACTCGAGCGACAGCGGGCCCACACTCACGGTGGGAGACCATTGCTTGTGCACGCCGGCCAGCAGCACGAACGGCGTCACCGACTCTTCCCCCTCACCGTCTGGTCCCAGTAACGCATCCACTCCGCCTCGTGCGCCGCGAGCAGGTCCCAATCCACGTCGCCGGCCTTCATCTCCCGGCGCACGGCGCGGGCCCACGACGGCAGCGAGTCCGCGGCGAGATCGAGCCGGGCCGGCAGCCGGTACGCCTCACGAGTGGCGAGCAGCTGTGCCGCGACGCTGCCGACGTACTCCACGAACGCCTCCGCCTGGGCGCGGTGGCGCGCGTGCCGCACGACGGCGATCGCGTCCTCGATCACCGGCGTCCCGCTGCGCGGGAAGCGGTAGCCGAGCGGCAGCCCGTCGCGCCGGTTGAGGAGGATGTCGGGCAGATCCCAGATCGTGACCAACCCTTCCTGGCGCACGATTTTCTGGTCGAGGAGCGGCCCGTTCAGCACGTATTCCTTGGTCTGTGCATCGAGGCGCCGCAGCCACTGGAAGCCCGCCGCGGTGTCGCCCGTCTGCTTGAGCCCCCGCTCGATGATCATCCCCCACACCGCCCGCATCGTCCCCGACGCCAAGGGGTCGCGGATCAGCACCCGCCCCTTCCACCGGGGGAGCAGCAGGTCATCCCAATCCTGCGGCGCTTGGTCGGGCGGCACGGCCTGCTCGGCGTACACGATCACGGCGGGAGTCTCGTACGCGGCGAAGTACACGTCACCGGGGGCCCGGCCATGTGCATCGATCGCACCCGCCCAGCTGGGCCGAAACGGGTCGAGCAACGAATCCCGCGCCCCGCGGGCGAAGATCGCCGCGGGGCCGCCGAACCACACGTCGGCCTGCGGATTGGCACGCTCCGAGCGCAGCCGGTCGTACACCTCCTGCGAGCCCATGTCGAGCCAGCGCACGTCGACATCGGGACGCGACTGCTCGAAGTGACGCTCGAGCAGGGTGAGCAGATCTCGACCGTGGGGAGAATAAATGACCAGGGGCGTGCGACGGTCACTCCTGCAACCGGTGGCGAGCAGGACGAGCACCACAGCGCCAGCGAGTCGGTGCGGAGTGCGGAATGCGGAATGCGGAATTGAAGAGCAAGGTCCGATCGGTGGCGCCGGCCGCCGGCCTCGACGCCTGCCCGGTCCATTCCGCACTCCGCACTCCGCACTCCGCATTCTTATCGTCTGAGGGCCAGGAGGTTGGCGAAGAGCCGATACGCCCCCGGGACTCCCGCCGGCAGCTGCCGGAAGAAGCTGAGCCCTGTGTAGACATACGTGCCCCGGCCGAGCGCCGCGACGAGCAGGCCGCCCGAGCGCGCCGGCTCGCCCGGATCGTGCGTCTCCAAGAGGGGCGTGTAGGCCGCGTCCCAATCGTGCGCGAAGTACAGCCCGCGCTCCTGCACCCACCCCGCCCAGTCGTCTGGCCCGATCTCGTTGGGAGCGTGGAAGACCGGGTGGGCGGCCTCGAGCTCCGTGACCGGCGCCGTCTCGTCGGTGACGCGGTCGTGCGGGCGGGCGATGGAGAGACGGTACGGTGCGAAGTTGCCGTTCACGAACGGGTACTGCTGGTACTGCACGATGACCAGGCCGCCCGCCCGCCCGTAGTCCAGCAGCCGGCCGTTGCTCGCGACCAGCGCCGGGTCGATCTCGTATGCCCGGCTGCCGATCACGATCGCGTCGTAGCGCGACAGCGCGCCGCGGGCGAGCGTGTCCGCGCCGAGCAGCTCGAGCGGCACGCCGACGGCTTGCAGGGCCTCCGGCACCCGGTCGGAGGCGCCGCGCACGTAGCCCACCCGCGTGACGGCGGGCAGCGCGATGCGCGCAGCCCGCAGCTCCACGGTCGAACCGTGCACGACCGCGCGCGGCCGGATGTGCGGGTAATCGATCACGGCGATGGTGCCCTCGCTGCGCGCGCCCGCGGTCACCGCGGCGGCCTGGAGCGCGTAGACGCCGGGCTGCGCTCCCGGAGGCAGGCCGACCGTGACCGTCAGGCTCTTCGCTTCGTCCTCGCGCTGGAACGACAGGCTCTCGGCGGGGACCGGCGTCCAGCCGACCGGCGGCACGACCACCACCAGCGTCGCGGCCGGCCCGCGCGCACGGTTCGTCACCGTGATGGTGAAATGCCGGGTGCCCGCCGCCGGGCCGTCCAGCGGCCACACGACGAGGTCGGGCGTCACGGCCACATCGAACGGCCGCGTCACGAAGATCGGCCGCCGGACCTCGCCCAGTCCCTGATCGCGATAGCGGTAGACGACTTCGCGTCGCAGCGTCACGGCCTGCCCGGCGATCGTGAGCCGGGTGCTCATCTCGACGGGCGGGGGCTCGAACGGCAGGCCCCGCCATGCGGCGGGCACGCCGGTCCAGTCGTACAGCGCCCCCGCGAGGGGACGTCGCAGGAAATAGGGCTGCGACCGGGGAGCATCGGGGGCGACGGTGACCGCGAAGCGTCGGGTGGCGAGCGTCCCTGGCGCCAGCGGCGAGCTCGCGGCGTCGAGGCGCTCGACGCGCCAGCCCGTAGGTGCCGTCACGTCGATCCCCCCAAGGGCGACCGCCGCGGTCGCAGCGTTCCAGACGGTCGTCTCAACCTGGAGCCGCTCTCCGCCGATGACGATGCCGTCGTCTGCGAACGCGTCGATCGACACCCCGGCCGCCGAGGCGAGCGCCTCTTGGAGCGTCTCTCGCTCCTCGGCGTCGGCCGCTCCGAGCTCGCGCAGCGCGCGCGCTAGCAACGGGACGATCGCGGCCGGGCGCGACGGGTTGAGGCGCGCCCGTGCCGAATCGAGCAGCGCCACGTAACGGGCCCTGTCGTGGAGCACCGTGTCTACCCCGGCAAACAGGCCGTCCCCGTCTCTGGTCCCCCGGCCGCCGGCGCGCCACTCGACGAATGCCAACCGGTCGACGCTGGGCCCCGGTCGCTCGAGCTGCCCCATGTCCTGGGAGCGGTGCCGGCTGCGGCCGGCCATCGCGATCTGGTGGTAGGAGCGCCCCGCCAGGGGATCGAGCGCCCCGCCGTCGAGTCGCAGCGTCGTAGCGCTGGTGTCGGACCAGGCGGCGCGGTACAGCTTCACGGGCCCCCAGGTCGAGTCGCGCAGCGCCTCGAACGCCTGGGTTGCTACGATGCCCGCCACCTGATGCTGCCCGTGGCCGTCACGCGGGGTGCCGGAGAAGATCGAGACCACGATCTGCGGCTGGAAGCGACGGATCACCGCCAGCACGTCGGCGAACAGCGAGTCGCGGGGCCAGAAGCGGAACGTCTCGTCGGCCGTCTTCGAGAAGCCGAAGTCGTAGGCGCGGGTGAAGAACTGGCGGGCGCCGTCGAGCTGTCGCGCCGCGAGCAGCTCCTCGGTGCGGATGATGCCCAGCTCGGGGCCGAGCTCCGGACCGATCAGGTTCTGCCCGCCCTCGCCCCGTGAGAGCGACAGATAGGCGACCCGCACGCCCATGCCCCGGGACAGGATGGTGAGGAGCTCGGTGTCTTCGTCGTCGGGGTGCGCGCCGATGACGAGCACGCGTTTGTTCGCGCCCAGCTGCTGCAGCGCCCCCGCCAACGCCGCGACGCCGCCGGTGCCCGGCGGGGTGAATTGTCCCACCACGGCAACGGCGGCGCCGACCCACAGCACCAGGCTACACCCGAGCGCGCGTCGCACTATTGCGAAAGATAAGTGACCCCGCCTTTCATAACGAACCGGACGCGCGCGAGTTCCGTGATGTCCTTCAGCGGATCGCCCTGCACCGCGACGAGGTCGGCGTAGGCGCCGGGAATCACGACGCCCAGATCCGGCTGGCCCAGCAGCTCGGCGGCGAGCGACGTGCCCGACTTGATGGCCTGCATCGGAGTCATACCGTACTGCACGTAGTACTCGAACTCTTTCGCCTCGTTGATCTCGGTCCAGGGGAAGCCGCCCACATCGGTCCCTAATACGATCTTCACGCCCTTCTTGAGGGCACGCTGGAACGCGCGGCGTTGGTGCTCGACCATCGGCTCCCACGGGCCACCGCGTGGCCCCGCGACGTAGCGCCCCACGGTCACGGTTGGAACCCAATACACGCCGCGCGCCACGAGCACGTCCATGAGCGAGTCCGTCATCCCGTCACCGTGCTCGATCGTGTTCACGCCGGCACGCAGCGCCGCCGCGATGCCGTCCGCGCCGATCGCGTGCGCTGCCACCCGGCGGCCGAGACGATGCGCTTCGTCCACGATGGCGCGCGCTTCGTCGTCCGTGAAATTCACCCAGCTGTGCAGCACGGAGTCGGGCGTGAAGTAGTAACGCCGGTCGGAGTAGTACTTGATCCAGTCCGCCCCATGCGCGACCTGCTCGCGCACCGCGAGCCGGGCACCCTCGACGCCGTCCACCGGCTGGACGCCGTGCGGCAGCTCTAGCTCCCAGTTGTCGGAGACGATCGGATACATCCCGGTCGGCGCCATGGCGCGGGTGGAGGCGAAGATGCGGGCGCCCGGAACCTCGCCGCGGTTCACGGCGCGCTTCACGTCCACATCGGCGTACATCGCGCCCTCGGTCTCCAAGTCCCGGATCGCGGTGAACCCGTGCTCGAGTGCGATGCGGGCGTTCCGCGCGGCCAGGATGGCGCGATAGGGAATCGACTGGTAGAGGAGCTGCACGTTGTAGGATTCGGCGGTCGGATCGCCCTGGAGCAGCAGGTGCGTATGGGCGTCGATGAAGCCCGGGAGCACGGTCAGCTGCGACAGATCGACCACCCGCGCACCCTTCGCCTGCCCCTCGACCTGCCCGACCGGCCCGACGGCCTTGATCCGCTCTCCTTCGATCAGGACGGCCACGGTGCTCTGGGCCGCATCCCCGCGGCCGTCGATCAGGCGGCCCGCTTTCACGAGGATCAGCGGAGGCGCGGGGCTCGAGGGGGGAGGGGACGCCTTGGGCGGCGCCTGCGCCGCAAGCGAGAAGGACAGCGCGAGCGGGAGGGCCAGTGGCAGCGCCGGACGCATCGGATGCTCCTGTGAAGGCGAGAGGAAGGCGTGTATGTTACCAGCAGGAGGCCTCCATGGCGACCACTGTCACCCCACCGGAACGCAAGGTCAGCGCCGCCGAGGCTCGGGAAGTCGCCGAAGCCGCGCGCGAGCAGGAATGGGCCGCGCCGAGCTTCGTGCGCGATCTGTTCCTCGGCCGGCTCCGGATGGAGTTGATCCATCCCTACCCCGAGCCGTCGCCCGACGACGCCGAGCGCGCGCGGCCGTTCCTCGAGCGGCTCGAGCGGTTCCTGCGAGACAAGGTCGACTCCGACCGGATCGACCGGGAAGGCGAGATTCCGGACGAGGTGGTCCAGGGATTGCGCGAGCTCGGCGCCTTCGGGATCAAGATTCCGCGCGAATACGGCGGGCTCGGCCTGTCGCAGCTGTCCTACATGAAGGCGATCGAGCTCGTCTCGTCGGTGGACGGATCGCTCACCGCCCTACTCTCGGCGCACCAATCGATCGGCGTACCGCAGCCGCTCAAGATGTTCGGAACCGAGGCGCAGAAGCAGCGCTACCTCCCGCGCCTCGCGAAGGGGGCGATCTCGGCATTCGCGCTCACCGAGCCGGGTGTCGGCTCCGATCCCGCCGCGCTCGAGACCACGGCCGTGCCGAGCGAGGATGGCGCGGCGTGGATCCTCAACGGCGAGAAGCTGTGGTGCACCAACGGGACCCGGGCCGAGCTCATCGTCGTGATCGCCCGCACCCCGTCGCAGTTCGTGAACGGCAAGGAAAAACGCCAGATCACGGCGTTCATCGTCGAGACGGACTGGCCGGGGGTGAAGGTGGAGCACCGCTGCCACTTCATGGGTCTCAAGGCGATGTACAACGGCGTGATGCGCTTCACGAACGTGCGCGTGCCGCGGGAGAACGTGCTGTGGGAGGTCGGGAAGGGCCTCAAGCTCGGGCTCATCACGCTGAACACCGGTCGACTCACGCTGCCCATCTCGTCCGTCGCCGCGGGTAAGCGCTGCCTCGAGATCGCGCGCGAGTGGGCCAGCGAGCGGGTGCAGTGGGGAAAGCCGATCGGCAAGCACGACGCCATCGCGCAGAAGATCGGGACGATGACGGCGAACACGTTCGCGATGGAAGCGGTAGCCGAGCTGTGCGGCGCGATGGCCGACCGGGGGGGCTACGACATCCGGCTCGAAGCGGCGATCGCGAAACTGTACAACTCCGAGGCGGGGTGGCGGATCATCGACGACACGCTGCAGATCCGCGGCGGCCGCGGCTACGAGACCGCCGACTCCCTGCGAGCCCGGGGCGAGAAGCCGGTGCCCGTCGAGCGCATCATGCGCGACTTCCGTATCAACCTGATCTTCGAGGGCTCGAGCGAGATCATGCACCTGTTCATCGCCCGCGAGGCGGTCGACCGGCACTTGCAGGTCGCCGGGGACGTGGTGCTGCCCGGGAAGACGTTGGGCCAGCGGCTCGGGGGGTTGGTGCGCGCCGGGCTGTTCTACGCGTGGTGGTATCCGTCGCGCTGGCTCGGCTGGAGCTGGTGGCCCAAGTATGCGGCATTCGGGCCGCTCGCGACCCACGTGCGCTACGTGGAGCGGGGCTCGCGGCGTCTCGCGCGCAGCGTGTTCCACGCGATGCTCCGCTTCGGGCCGAAGCTCGAATACCGCCAGGCCGTGCTGTTCCGGCTGGTGGACGCCGCCGCCGAGCTGTTCGCCATGGCGGCGTCGTGCGCCCGTGCCCAGTGGCTGCTCGGGAAGGACCCCGCCGCCGGCCGCCGCGCGGTGCGGGTCGCGGACCTGTTCTGTCGCCAGGCGCGCGCGCGCGTCCGCGCGAAGTTCCGGGGACTGTGGCGCAATGAGGACGTCCCCACCTATCGGGTGGCGCAGGAGGTGCTGGCTGGGGAGCATCGGTGGCTGGAGAGGGGAATGGTCGAATTAGACGGTTAGGCGGTTAGACGGTTAGACGGTTAGTGGCGAACCTGGCAACGATACGGTCCAGTGCGCGCCGATTCGGTGATGCTGCCACGGCCCGCGCGATTATGGTCCCCGTCATGAGACCATACGAGCGACTCCTTGCGTGGCGCCACTGCCATCGCTTGGCGCTCTTCACTTATCGAGTCACTGACGGCTTCCCGAAGGCCGAGCTCTATGGAATCACATCGCAGATGCGCCGTGCCGCCGCGTCGGCGGCGACGAACATCGCCGAAGGGTCTGCAAAGCGTGGCACGTCTGAACTGAGGCGTTTCCTGGATGTCGCTCTCGGCTCCCTCTCAGAACTGTCCTATCTTGGTCTGTTGGCGCGAGACCTGAGACTCTTTGCGGGGAGTGACTGGCAGGAGTTCGATCGACTACACGCGGAGGCCGGGAAGACCACCATGGGTCTGTACAAAGCGATTGCCCCCCGGCATCGTCCAGGCGGCAGTCCCCAACCATCTGACCGTCTAACCGTCTAACCGCCTAACCGCCTATCACGCTGCCTGATGCGCAATCATGATCGACTTGAGCCGTTCCGGGGTGTCACCCGTCATGTCGCCGTACGGTGACGGGTGGCCCTCGGCGGTCAGCACGACGCTCGGACACACGAAGTCGTAGCGCCGGGTGTCGATCCGCTCCACCGCGGCCTGCGTCGCGACGGGGGTCGCGATCACGACGTGTTTGGCGCCTTGCTGCTCGGCCACCTTGGCCGCCGCCAGCACCCTCCAGGGATAGACGACCTGGCCGTCGACGATGACCGCGATGCGGCCCGCGAGCTGCTTCACGGGCCGCTGGGTGCGGTACAGGATCAGATCCTGGCTCACGCGGGCGCGGGACTCGTCGATCGCCGCCGTCAGCTTGTCCAACAGGGCGCCACTCGGCTGGAAGTCGGGGTCCATCTCCGACGGGGCCGATTCGGCGACCGCGCCGATGGGCGCGAGGTTCGAGCCCAGCTTGATGAAGGCCGCGACCAGCACGTCGAACTGCGCCCCCATGGCCCGGGCGGCGTGGGCGGCGATCTCGACTCCCTCGGGGGTGATGCCCAGCAGAATGCACCCGAGGTAGCCGCGCGCCGCGAGCTGCTGCCCCAGTAGGGCACCGGCGGCCATGCGCGTCGGGTACAGGCTCTCCCGTTTGGGCAGCGTCGGCTTGGTCATGGGTGACGCCAAAATAAGAGGGGCGGCAATGGGCGGCAAAGGCGCCCTCGGTAGTTATCTTTCCCCAGCCATTTCCAGGACGAGCACCGCGTGTCGAAGCCCACCCTCTCGATCACCGACAACCGAACCGGCAAGCAATACGAGGTCCCGATCCAGGACGGCACCATCCGGGCCGTGGACCTACGGCAGATCAAGACCGCCGACGACGACCCCGGGCTGATGACGTACGATCCCGGATTTCTCAACACCGCGGCGTGTCGCAGCGCCGTGAGCTACATCGACGGCGATCGCGGGATCTTGCGCTACCGCGGGTATCCGATCGAGCAGCTGGCGGAGCGGAGCACGTTCTTGGAGACCGCCTACCTGCTGCTGCAGGGGGAGCTGCCCTCGGCGGCGGAGCTGGACTCGTGGGTGTACAACGTCACGCACCATACGATCATCCACGAGAACATCAAGAAATTCATCGACGGATTCCACCACGACGCCCATCCGATGGGCATGTTCGTGAGCACCGTGGCCGCCCTGTCGACCTTCTATCCCGAGGCCAAGCACATCGGCGACGAGATCTCGCGCCGCAATCAGATCTTCCGCCTCATCGCGAAGGCGCCGACCCTCGCGGCGTTCACGTACCGGCATTCGGTCGGGATGCCGTACGCGTATCCGGACAACGACCTGAGCTACGCCGGCAACTTCCTCAACATGATGTTCAAGGCGACCGAGGTGAAGTACGTGCCGAACAAGACCCTCGAGCGCGCCCTGGACGTGCTGTTCATCCTCCACGCGGATCACGAGCAGAACGCGTCCACCAGCGCGATGCGCGGGGTCGGGTCCACCCAGGCCGATCCCTACTCCGCGATGGCGGCCGCCGCCGCGGCGTTGTACGGGCCGCTGCACGGCGGGGCCAACGAAGAAGTGTTACGGACGCTGCGGCAGATCGGCTCGAAGGACAACATTCCGGCGTACATCGAGCGGGTGAAGCGCGGGGAATTCCGGCTGTTCGGCTTCGGGCACCGCGTCTACAAGAACTACGATCCGCGCGCCAAGATCATCAAGCGCGTGGCGGACGACGTCTTCGACGTGACCGGCCGGAACCCGCTGATCGACATCGCGATGGAGCTCGAGCGCATCGCGCTCCAAGACGACTACTTCGTGACCCGGAAGCTCTACCCCAATGTGGACTTCTACTCGGGGATCATCTACGAGGCGATGAGGTTCCCGATGGACATTTTCCCAGTGCTGTTCGCGATCGGCCGGACGCCGGGGTGGCTGGCGCAGTGGCAGGAGATGCTGCTCGACAAAGAGCAGAAGATCGCCCGGCCGCGCCAGATCTACGCGGGCCCGGACCAGCGGGATTACCTGCCGATCGAACAACGGGGGTGAGTCGTCGAGGAGAATCGTCGAGGAGAGGCGTCAAGGGGAATCGTAGCTACGGGCTCCCTCGACGCTTTTCCTTGACGTCTTCCCTCGACGTCTCTCGCAGTTAACGCCGCCGCCGGCCGCCCACCCGCGCCCGCACCGACCGCGCCGGCCTCGCCACCTCGAGCTTGAGCGCCCGCGGTTGCAGCGGGGGGACGGACGGCTCGAACCCGGGGATGACTTCCCGCGGGAACACCTGGCCGACCAGCTTTTCGATGTCCCCCATCAGCAGCCACTCGTCGGGCGACAGCAGGGTGAGCGCCAACCCGCGCGCCCCGGCCCGCGCCGTCCGGCCCACGCGGTGCACGTACACCTCCGGATCGTGCGGCACGTCGAAGTTCACCACCATGCGGATGCCGTCGACGTCGATGCCCCGCGCCGCGATGTCGGTCGCGACCAGCACGTCCGCCGCCCCGCTGCGAAACGCGTCGAGCGTGCGCGTGCGGTGGCTCTGCGCCTTGTCGCCGTGGATGGCGTGCGCCGGAATTCCCTCACGCCGCAGGAACGTGACGAGCTTGTCCGCCCCGTACTTCGTGCGGGTGAAGATCAGGGTCTGACCGGCCGGCTTCGCCTGCAGGATCTTGGCGAGGACGCCGCGCTTCTGCAGCTTGTCGACCGCGACGATCACATGCTCCACCCCCTCGGCGGGCGTCGCGCGGCGTCCGATCTCGACGGAGGCGTGCCCGTCGAGGGCCCGGCGCGCCAGCGCGTCGACCTCCGGCGAGATGGTGGCCGAAAACAGCATCGTCTGGCGTTTGTCGGGGAGGGCGGCGAGGATGCGGCGCACGTCGGGGGCGAACCCCATGTCGAGCATGCGGTCCGCCTCGTCGAGCACCAGCACCTCGAGCCGCGAGAAGTCGACGTGGCCGCGCTCCATGTGGTCGAGCAGCCGGCCGGGCGTCGCCACCACGATGTCGGCGCCCTGGCGCAGCGCGCGGGTCTGCGGCTCCATCCCGACGCCGCCGTACACGGCGGCCGCGGTGACGCGGACATGCCGCCCGTACGCGCGCGCGCTCTGCAGCACTTGCTCCGCCAGCTCGCGCGTGGGGACGAGGATGAGCGCCCGCAGCGCGTGTCCCGTGCCGCTCTGCGCGAGCCGCTGGAGGATCGGCAGCATGAACGCGGCCGTCTTGCCGGTGCCCGTCTGGGCGGACCCGATCAGGTCGCGCCCGGCGAGGGCGAGCGGGATCGCCTCCTGCTGGATCGGGGTGGGGCGCGCGTAGCCTTCGTCGGCCACGGCGCGTAACAACTCGGGAGCGAGCCCGAGAGAATTGAAAGACATGCTACTCCTGACTGCGTCGAGGACAACCGTCGAGGAGGATCGTCGAGGGACACCGTACACTACGGGTCTCCTCGACGTCGTCCCTTGACGTTGTTCCTGGACGACTCTTGGTTCTGCGAACCTAGGGATTGAGCCTACAGATGTGAGGCCCGCTCCTGAGCGGGACCGTCCTACGGAAGGATGCCAGCTCGCGGTTCTGTACTTGCGCCCGAATGGTAGCCAGGAGGGGCCGCAGCGTCAAGGACGAATCCCGTCCCCGGTTGACAAACCGCCCCCGCCCGGCGATCATTGGCGCGAGCGCAAACGGCCAGAGACTGTTCCGAGGACCTGGGCTTCCGCCCACGGTCCTTTGACGTTTCTGGACGCTCTCACGGAAACGAGGTCGGCACGTGGAAGTACTGGTAGGTGACAGCGACCGACTCGAGTATGTCCTGAAAAAGTTCCGCCGGCAAATCACCAAGGCAGGGCTGTTCCAGGACATGAAGCGGAAGCGCTTCTACGAGAGCCCCGGCGCTCAGCGGCGGCGGAAGGATAAGGCAGCGGCGCGCCGCAAGGCGAAGTCCGCTCGCCGTCGCGAACACTATTAAGTCAGGAGTTACAGCAGATGGCACGCATCACCGGTATCGTGAAGTGGTTCAACGACGCGAAGGGCTTCGGCTTCATCACGCCCGAGAACGGCGAAAAGGACTGCTTCGTGCATCACACCGCGATCCAGGCGCAGGGCTTCAAGTCCTTGGCCGAGGGCGAGCGGGTCGAGTTCGACGTCGTGCAGGGCCAGAAGGGCCCGGCGGCACAGAACGTCGTCAAGCTCTAAACCACGCGCGGTACCCAGAAGGACGAACGGCGCCATCCAATGGACGGCGCCGTTTGCGTTCCCCCCACGCCAGCTGTCCCGCTACGACCGCAGCACGATGCGCATCGCGTTCGTCTCGAGCTCGATGTCCCAGGCGGCGATGCGCGGCAGGACGAACTCCTCGCAGTCGTCCGGCGTGAGCGAGTCGGCGGTCGTGTCGAGGAACTCGAGCAGCCGCATCCGCGCGTCGAGGTAGCTCGAGCCGTCCCGTGTCGCCGCCACCCGCAGCCCCACTTCGTCGTCGAGCTGCCGCCGCACGAAGCTCTGCGCCACCTCGAGTAACCGCGCCACGATGAGGTTCTGAAGCTCCGCGCCATCCGCCTTTGCCACGCGGCGCAGGATGGCGCGTTGGCGTGCCGGCTCCCCCAGCGCGAGCATGAGCTTCCAAACCCGCAGATCGGGGCGCCGCCGCCCGACGACTTCCCGCGCCCGCTCGACCCGCGCGCACGTCGGCAAGTCGTTGCGGTGCAGCCGCAGGAACTTGGCCATCGGGACATAGAGATCGCTGCGTCCTGGCGCCGGGGGGCGGCGCCGCCCCGCCACGAGGTCGGAGATGTACTGCTCGGAGACCCGCACCGCCTCGGCGAGCTCGCGCGGTGTGCGCTTGAGCTCCCGCAGGCGGCGGCGCACCAACTGGCTCACCTTCACGGGCTGCTTGAGGGGTAAGGCTGCCGGCATCGCGATCGGGCTCCTTTCGAGGCGAACATGAAAAAGGCCCGCGGCGAGCGTCGGCGGCGGGGGTGGGGCGCACACCGCGGGGCGGCGGTAAATATCGCTAGGAGAGGGAGTTAATGCTAGCGTCCCGGTCGTGCCCAGGCTCAAGCAGCGCGTGCCGAGCCTACCCCTTTAGGGTGGGTCCTCCCGCGCCCGTTTCCGGAGCAGCGCCGCCGACCCTACGACGATGATGATCGCGAAGCTGAACCACTGGATGGCGTAGGAGAGATGGGGCCCATCGGACAGCTCGGGGGTGGGCCAGCGGATGAGACCGGGGGGTAAACGGCGGTCGCGGGCGGTCGAGGGCGGTACCTGCTGAATCACGAAGGGGAGCAGCCGATACGGCACGGAGTCCTGGAGGCGCGCCGGATCCACATCACCTCGGGCGCGGGGCGCCGGCATGCCCAACCCCAGGACGTGCGCGCTGTCAGCCTCGCGATACGCGCCCTCATCCACATGGTAGCCGTCCGGGGAGGGCGCCCAGCCCCGGTCCACCAGGACCGCAGCGCCGTCGGCGAGGCGGAGCGGGGTGATGAGGTCGACGCCCGGAATGCCCTCGTAGGTGCGGCCGTGCCAGAGCCGCTCGTGCGCGTAGTCGTAGATACCGCGGGCACCGATTCGCCGGTCGCGGACCGAATCGGCGGTGAGCGCGGCGGTGATTTCGAGCGGCGGGCGCTCGCGGGCGACCCGCGCCGCCTCGTTTTGCACGCGCCGCTGCCGCAGGCGGTCGAGCTGCCACACGCCCAACCGCGCGCACGCGGCGGCGACCGCGAGCGCGAACACGAGCCCCGCCCAGTCGCGCCGCTCGAGCCTCATCATGCCCGGTGGAGCAACGTGAGCTTGGCGGCGCGGGGTAGCCGCCGCAGCGCCGCCTCCCGCTTAAGGGCCGCCGAGCGGGTGGGTTGCCGCTCGCGGTAGACGAGCCTCACCGGCCGGCGCGAGCGCGTGTAGGCGCTCGCCGTGCCGGCGGCGTGCCGCGACAGCCGCTGTGGGAGATCGTTCGTGATGCCGGTGTACAGCGACCCGTCGCGGCAGCGCAGCATGTAGACGGTCCACACCCGCCTATTCGAGCTTGGCGTCGAGCGTCACCTGAGGGATGCCCTTGAGTGCGCGCGACACGGGGCAGCCGGTCTTCGCCTCCTCGGCCGCCTTCTGAAACGCGGCCTGGTCGAGTCCGGGCACCTTGCCCCGGACCTTCAGGTCCATGCGCGTGATCGTGGGCGTGCCATTCACCATCTCGAGCGTGCAGGCGGCGTCGGTCTGCACCCGCGTTGCCGGCTTGCCCGCCTTTTCGAGGCCCGCCGACAGCGCCATGCTGAAGCAGGAGGCGTGCGCCGCCGCGATCAGCTCCTCCGGGTTGGTGCCCTTCTGGCCCTCGAAGCGAGTCGCGAAGCTGAACGGTCCGCTGAACGCGCCGCTCGAGGCCTTGAAGCTTCCCTTCCCGTCTTTGAGTCTTCCTTCCCACGTCGCCGAAGCCTGACTGGTGGGCATGATCTCGCTCCGCGTTGGTCGGTGGAACGGGTAATCTGGCGGGAGCGTGGGCGGGGCGCTACGCTTGTCGTCGCGCGAGTTGCGCGATGTAACCCCGCAGCCGGAGCCGATCCCCATGGCGACGAAGAAGCGATCCACCCGCCCCGCCCGCCGCCCCGCGAAGCGCAAGGCGGCGCGCAAGCGCGCGCCGCGGCCCGAGCGCCAGCAGCCGGAGTCGCTGCGACTGCGCTCCGTGGCCGCCTCGTTCACGGTGAACGATCTCCAGAAAAGCATCGCCTGGTACCGCGATGTGATGGGGTTCACCGTCGGCGAGCGGTGGGAAGAGGTCGGCCGGCTGCGCGGCATCCAGCTGAAGGCGGGCGGCTGCGACATCATGCTCAGTCAGGACGATTTCGCGAAAGGGCGGGACCGCAAGAAGGGCGAAGGCTGCCGCGTGTGGGTCTCGACGGTGCAGGACATCACGGCGATCGCCGCCCGCGTGAGAGCGACTGGCTGGCCGCTCGATCGCGAGCCATCCGAGACGCCGTGGGGCGATTGGGCGTTCATGCTCACCGATCCCGACGGCTTCAAGATCACCGTCATTCAGGGCTAGCCCGATGCTGCTGTTCCTGGCCGTCTCCACCCTGGCGCTCCAGTCCCAGGTGGGCGACACGTCTCCGTTCCGCCCGCTCCCGTTGCCGCCACCCAGCAGGGTGCGCGGGGCCTCCGGCGCACCAGGGCCAGACTATTGGCAGCAGCGAGCGGACTACGTGATCCGCGCGACCCTCGACACCGCGGGCTCGGTGCTGCGCGGCAACGAGCGGATCCGCTATACCAACCGTTCCCCCGACACGCTCACCTACGTGTGGGTGCAGATCGAGCAGAACATCTTCGCCCAGAACAGCATCACGTACACGCTGAACCAGCCGCCGCTCCACTTCGCCGGCGGCGCCGTGTTCGACTTCACGGGCAAGGGCTTCATCGGCGGGATCACGATCGAGCGCTTCGCCGCGGGGAAGGAGCTGCGGCGCACGGCGTACGGGACGATGCTGCGGGTCGAGCTGCCCCGGCCGCTGCCGCCCCGGGGCGTGATCGACTGCGACGTCGCCTGGCACTTCCCCGTGCCGCCCTACGGCGGGGGCCGCATGGGGCGGATCGGCACGCGGCTGTACGAGATCGGCCAGTGGTACCCGCGCCTGGTCGTGTACGATGACGTGCACGGGTGGAATCCGCTGCCCTACATCGGCGCGGGCGAATTCTACCTCGAGTACGGCGACTTCGACGTGTCGCTCACGCTTCCCGCCGGGTTCATGGTCGCCGCGACGGGCACCGTGGCGAACCCGCTCGCGGTGTGGGGCCCGACTGCCCGGGCGCGGCTCGCCCGGGCGCGGCGGTCGGTCGAGCGCGTGCAGGTCGTCACCCAGGCGGAGGCTGAAGCGAACGCGACCAAACGAATCGCGGGAACGAAGACCTGGCGCTTCACCGCCCGCAACGTGCGCGACTTCGCCTGGGCCGCCTCCCCCGAGTTTCGCTGGGACGCATCCAGCTGGCACGGCATCCTGATCCAGACGTTTTACCGCCCGAGCGCCACACCGTGGGAAGAGGCGAACAAGATGGCGTGGTTCACGATCAAGCACTTCAGCGAGACGTGGGGGGTGTATCCCTGGCCGCATGCCACGACCGTCGAGGGCCTGGTCGAGGGGATGGAGTATCCGATGCTCACCTTCGTTCCGTCGCTCGAGAAGCGCGAGGACCAGTTCTGGGTGCTCACGCACGAGTTCGGCCACGAATGGTTCCCGATGCTCGTTGGCTCGGACGAGCGCCGCTATCCGTGGATGGACGAAGGGTTCAACACCTTCATCGACTACGGCTCGGCGGAGGGGTATTTCCGTGGGACGGCGTACGGGGATACCGTGCGCCGCGAGCTGCTCGCCGACTACGCCGTGTCGGCGGTTCCCGGCAACGAGCAGCCGCTGATCGACAAGCCCGTCGAGCAGCGCGACCTCGCCTGGGCCGCCTACCAGAAGCCGGCGCTGATGCTCACGATCCTGCGCGACGCGGTGCTGGGCCGGGAGACGTTCGAGCGCGCCGTGCGGGAGTACGTGCGGCGCTGGAAGTTCAAGCACCCCCAGCCCGCGGACTTCTTCCGGACCATCGAGAACGTGTCGGGGAAGGATCTCGACTGGTTCTGGCGCGGGTGGGTGTACACGACGGCGCGGCTCGACCAAGCGGTGGACTCGGTGACCCAGGCGGGAGACAGCGCCTCGGTCTATCTCTCGAACCGGGCGCAGATGGTGTTACCGGTGACGCTCGAGCTGCGCTACGACGACGGCTCGAGCGAGACGCGCGACTATCCGATCGAGATGTGGAACCTGGGGAGCCACTTCACGGCGCGCGTGGGGACGTCCAAGCAGGTCGTGGGCGTGGTGGTGGATCCGAAGCGGATTTATCCGGACATCGACCGGACGAACAATCGCTGGGGGAAATAGCCAGCAGCCGGGGGACCTAGTGCAGGCCCCCGCCGCCGGCGAGCTGCTTGACCAGGTCGCCGACCACCGCCTTCGCGTCGCCGAACAGCATCCAGGTGTTGTCCTGCACGTACAGCTCGTTGTCGATACCTGCAAAACCGGGATTCTTGCTGCGCTTGATGGCGAGGACCGTCTTCGCCTTGTCCGCATCGATGATGGGCATGCCGTAGATGGGACTGCCCTTGGCGTAGCGCGCCGCGGGGTTCACGACGTCGTTCGCCCCGATGACGAGGGCCACGTCGCACTGCGGCATCTCGGGATTGATCTCCTCCATCTCGACGAGCGCGGTGTAGGGGATGTTCGCCTCCGCGAGCAACACGTTCATGTGACCGGGCATGCGGCCGGCGACCGGGTGAATGGCGAACTGGACCGTGACCCCCCGCTTCGTCAGCTGGTCGTACAGCTCGCGCACCTTGTGCTGGGCCTGCGCCACCGCCATCCCGTACCCGGGGATGACGACCACGCGGCTCGCCTGCTCCAGCAGCTGCGCGGCGCCCTCGACCGTTTCCTGCTTCCACGCCTTCTGCTCCCCGATCGCCTGTGCCTTCTGCACGGTGCCGAACGCCCCGAACAGCACGTTGGTGAACGAGCGGTTCATCGCCCGGCACATGATGATGGAGAGAATCAGGCCGCTCGAGCCGTCGAGCGCGCCCGCGGTCACGAGCAGCTTGTTGCCGAGCACGAACCCCATGGCGACCGCGGAGAGGCCGGCATAGGAGTTCAAGATGGAGATGACCGTCGGCATGTCGGCGCCGCCAATCGGGATGATGAGCAGCACGCCGAACAGCACGGCGAGCCCCACGATCCCGTAAAACGCCCCTCCCGCCCACGCCGCCGTCGGGTGCACGACGACGAGCACCCCGAGGGCCACGGCGATCAGCAACACGCCGATGTTGACGACGTTTTGTCCCGGATAGGTGACGGGTCGCTGCGGGATCCACTTGACTTCCTGCAGCTTCCCCGCGGCCATGAGGCTGCCCGTGAAGGTCAGGAAGCCGAGGATCACTTCGGCGACGATGGCGCTCATCCGGAACGCCGTGAGCTGCGCCGGGTGCTCCGTCAGGCCCAAGAAGTATTCGGCCGTGCCCACCAGCCCGGCGGCGAGCCCCCCGAACGAATGGGACAGGGCAGTGCGCTGCGGTACCGCGGTGAGCGGTACCTGGGAGAGCGGGACCCCGACGATGAACCCGGCGACGATCGCCAGCACGACCCAGCCGTGGTGCACGATCTCGGGCTGGATCCACGTGGCGAGGACGGCGACCAGCATGCCCGTGACGCCCGCTACCACGCCGTGGCGGGCGGTCTTGGGATCGTTCATCCAGTGCAGCGAAAAGATGAACAGCGCCGTCGCGACCACGGCGGCGAGCTGCGCGACGGCGTGCGTCATTGCTTCTTGAACATTTTCAGCATCCGGTCCGTGATCAGGAACCCGCTCACGATGTTGGTCATCGAGGCGAAGAGCGCGACCGCGCCGAGGATGCGGATCACCCTCGGGTAGTCGGCGCCGGCGACGACGAGCGACCCGACCACGGCGATGGCGGAGATCGCGTTCGTGAGCGACATGAGGGGCGTGTACAGCAGCCGGGAAACGCGGCGGATCACCCCCAACCCGATGAACGTCGCCAGCACAAACACGAACACCGTGGACCAGTAGTCGACCGGCACCGCCTCGGCCGCCGCGGTCTGGAGCAGCGAAACGTCGATCATGACTTCCGGACCTCCCCGGCATGGGTGACGCAGGTCTCGCGGATGATCTCGTCGGAGAAATCGAGATTGAGCCGGCCGTCTCGCGCAACGTGCAACAGGAAACTGGCGACGTTCCTCGCATACATCTGGCTGGCGTCGTACGGCAGGGTGCTCGGCAGGTTGACGGGCCCGAGGATCGCGACGCCGTTCCGGACCACGTCGGCGCCCGGCTCCGTCAGCTCGCAGTTCCCGCCCGTCTCGGCCGCCACGTCCACGATCACCGCGCCCGGCTTCATCCCCTGCACCGCCTCGGCGGTGATCAAGACCGGTGCGCGCTTCCCCGGGATCGCCGCCGTCGCGATCACGATGTCGGCGTCCTTCACGTGCAGCGCGATGAACGCTAGCTCGCGCGCGTGGGTCTCCTGCGACAGCTCCTTGGCATAGCCGCCTGCGGCCTCCGCCTGTTCGCCGATCTCGAGCTCCAGGAACTTCGCGCCGAGGCTCTCCACTTGCTCCTTCACCGCCGGACGCACGTCGAACGCCGACACGACCGCGCCGAGGCGGCGCGCGGT
>Ga0209802_1001225_pt1 | contig 19298 bp, 24 predicted proteins | sample GraSoiAngelo_129_FD_185886 | JGI IMG/M metagenome (GOLD analysis project Ga0209802, IMG submission 185886) | Grasslands soil microbial communities from the Angelo Coastal Reserve, California, USA - 14_0927_12_40cm (SPAdes) (version 2) | ecosystem: Environmental > Terrestrial > Soil > Grasslands ... | reverse complement strand
TCCCACGTTCGCGGAGGGCCGGCTCGAACCAAGGTTGATCAAGGAAATGGACGCCGCCCGGGAATCGGCCACGGCCATCCTGGACAAGGCGTTCACCGCCCTCCTCACCGCGGACGTCGACGCCGCGAACGAGGCCGTCGACGACCTCGCGAGGCACCAGAAACTGATCGATGGACTCTCCCATCATGTCGCCACGAGGAAAGGGGAGGAGCTCCTCGCCCTCGCCGCAATCGTAGACAGCCTGGGTCGGACGGCCAACTACGCCACCGACATCGCGGAGATCGCGATCGACCACGCCGTCTACCTAGGCACGTAAACTCCATAGGCCTATGGAGAATACGAGCGGAGACTTTGTCCCCCACGAATGAGGTGTATCGAACAATGGGTTCATCAGGGGGGTCCGCGACGCTCCGCGCGGAAGAAGTGGTACGACGGTTCTACGATTTCCTGGCACGAGGTCGACTGGTCGACGCCCTCAATCTGTTCACGACGGATGCGAGGCTCCGAGACGCCTCGGGGCGGGAGTCGGCCGGGATCCGGGCAATCACTTCCTCGCTCTTGACGTATCGAGTCCCGCAGGACATCGCGGTCGAACAGATGGAGCCGGAGGGCGGGGAGATTCGCGCCACCGTTCGATCGCCGAGCGGTCGATCCGTCGGCCGGTTCTCCGTCGCCCGGGGACGGATCAAGTCCCTTCGAATGGAACGGGCGTAGCTTCTCAAGGGCTCTTGACACGAGTCCGAGTCCTTGATCCACAGCTTGTGGGTTTCCCGACGCTGCCGCCGTTTGCCCAGCGGAGATTGCTCTCAGGTCTTGAGGACCTTCTCAAAACACTCGTCGATGCCCGCAAACTCGCTGACGTCCCCATTCCAGGTCGGAAGGATCCCGGCGTATCGGTCCTCGAAGTCCTGCAAGGCGTCGCTCACGGCGTACTTCACATGCTCGGCGTCCAAGTCCTTCGCGACCGCGGCCGCGATGGTGTGGAGGCCCCGGACGAAATGGACTGTGTAGGTCCCGTACCGAAGCTCGTCGAGATTTCCCGCCTTCGACGAAAGGGTCTGTTTCACGAACTCTTGGACCGCGACGAGCATCCCGCTCAGGATGTCTCGATCGAGGTCGGTCCGTAGCGTGTCGGAGTAGTGGCGGATCAGGATTCCGGCTTTGGTGATGATGAAGAGTTCCGAGATGCCAGACGAGGTGCCGAAGGCAATGCCGAGCGCCTCCGCGATCCGCGCGGCGGTGCGCTTCATTTCAATCTTGAGGACTCCCAGGTTGGCGCTTCGGTCGACGAGCGTGAGCAGGCTCACGTCCCCGGCCGCGAACTGCACGACCGCGACGTTCGCTTGATCGCCATCCATGATGATGAAGCTCGGACCGGTCATCTGGATGTTCTCGAAGACGCGGGCCCCGGACTGCGCGATTAGCGTGCTCATCGCCGAGAGGACGGCCGCGCTGACCTGGCCTTGGAAGTCGCTGGCCACTGTCAATCCGTTTCCGTCAGCAATCACGGAGCCGCGGATGCCGGTCGCCTTCCGACGGAACTCGCCCAAGATTTTCCCGAGTTGTCCTTCGATGCCTTCGTCCGAGAAATTGGAGAGGGCGGCCTTCCGTCGCGACTCACTTCGCTGCATCCCGTTCCCTCCCGGACCGGTCCAGGATCGCGGCCTTCTCGAGGAGCACCGAGCGGCCGGTATTCGACTTCTTCACGAGACGGAGTAGCGTGCCTTTCGGCGGCCGAACGATGAGGAACAGTTCGTAGGTCCCGTACCCCATGCCGCCCAACCAGACGACCAACAGCCCGGTTCCGACCGCCGCGGGGAGGCCGATGGCAATTGTGGAAGCGCAAATGAGCACCGTGAGGGCGATGAACGCGAAAGTAAACGCACCAAGGAAACGCTGAATCCGCTTTTCCATGATGAACATCCGGGCCCTTCGGACGTCTTTGTCCATCCGCGTGAAGGCGAGGAAAGTCATGGCGAGGAGACCCGTGATGGTCCCGAAGAATGCGAGGAAGCCGACGACCACCCAGAGATCTGCCATGGCTGGTGAACGCTCGGCTTCGGATTGCCTGTTTCAGGGCGATATATCTATCGCTTCGAATGTTCTCTTTTGTCACTAACTTCCGCCGCCGCCGGATCGCGCGTCTCCGGATAGCCGATCCCCGTCCTCCGGGAACTCTAGCTGTCGGAGACCGGCGAGGTCGTTTCGGTCTAGAGCGGCTTACCGCATTTCCGACAGAAAGCAGCGTCTTCCATTTCGAGATTGCCGCAATTTCGACACTTGACCTTCACCACTTCCTTCGGCGGCGCCGGATTGACTCCCGGCATGCTGGTTGCCCCGCGGGTGGCGGAGAGAGCCTGCTGCATGTATGTGTCGAGGATGTCGGGCGACATCCCCGCTCCGCCCCCAATGGGGCCCCCGCCTCCGCCCATGGCGGCGGACATGAATGCGCTGCGGAGCATCGTCCCTCCGAGCCCGATCAGGGTGAAACCGAATCCCCAAACCGCGAAGGGGAGATACCAGCCTCCGGGACTGACCAGCCCGGTCATATTGCTGCCGCTATCCGGCGGTGGGCTGATGTACGAATCGAGCTGGCCCGCGATCTCGGCCGAATACCGGAAGACGACGAGGCCCGCTCCGATTAGGATGAGTCCTAACACGACCATCCTGCCGCGATGGCCCGACCGTCTTCGCTTCGGGCGTACCGATCCCTCCGACACTTTGCGCGCCTCCCCCACTCCGCGATGACGGGATGCGCCGAGTAAGGATTAATCTATTCGGGAGTCGAACACAGAACGCGCGTCATTCGGGCCAGCGCCACGGCTCGAAATCGTATCCGACCCAGACGCTCTTCACCTGGGTGTACTCGCGCATCGTCTCGAATCCCATCTCTCTCCCGATGCCGCTCATCTTCATCCCGCCGAACGGGGAGGCCGGATCCACGAGCTTGTACGAGTTGATCCACACCATTCCGGCTCGGAGCTGAGCCGCCACTCCGTGAGCGCGGCGCAGGTTCTGTGTCCAGAGGCCCGCGCCAAGGCCGTAAGGGACCCCGTTTGCGATTGCCACCGCCTCTTCCTCTTTGGCGAACGGAGTGACCGTGATGAACGGGCCGAACACCTCCTCCTGGCAGATTCGCATCCCCGGGTCCTCCGCCCGCACGAGGGTGGGAAGTACGTAATAGCCGCGGGACGTCTCCGGCGTGTCCGGTCGTTTCCCTCCGTACAAAATCTCCGCGCCCTCGCCTTTCGCGACGTCCACGTATTCCAAGACCCGCTTCTGGTGATCCTTGGAGGTGAGCGGACCCATCTGCGTCTTCTCGTCCAAGGGGTCGCCGATGCGGAGGGATCGGATTCGCGGCAAGAAAGCGTCGAGGAACTTGTCCCAGACCGACTCGTGCAAGAGGATCCGGGATCCGGCGATGCACGCCTGGCCCTGATTATGGAACGCGGCGAACAGCGACCCTTGGACGGCCGCGTCCAGGTCCGCGTCGTCGAAGATGATGTTCGGTCCCTTCCCGCCGAGCTCGAGGAGCGGCCGTTTGAGGTTCGTTGCGGCCTCCCGCATGATCTGTTGACCGACCTCGACGGAACCGGTGAAGCAAATCTTGTCCACCCCGGGATGGCGCGCGAGGGCGGCCCCGGCGATCGAGCCCTTGCCGGGAACGACGTTTACGGCTCCGGGCGGGAAACCGGCCTCCTTCGTGAGCCGCGCGATTTCGAGCGCGCTGAGCGGCGTGTACTCCGCCGGCTTCAGGATCACGGTGTTCCCCGCGGCCAGTGCCGGCGCGATGTTCCAGGCGACGAACATCAACGGAAAGTTCCACGGGACGATCTGAGCGACGACCCCGAGCGGTTCCCGGAGGGTGTAGTTCAAGACGCCGCGGAAGGACGACGGAATCACGTCCCCCTGGATCTTCGTCGTCATTCCGGCGAAGTACTCGAACCAGTCCACTGTCCGCACCAAGTCGAACCGTCGGACGTCGCGGATCGGATGGCCCGAATTCTTGGCCTCCAATCGCACGATCGACTCGCCCTGGTCCTGGATCAGGCGCGCGAGCCGTAGCAGGAGCTTCCCCCGTTCCTTCGGGGTCAGGGCGCCCCAAGGCCCTTCGAACGCGGATCGGGCGGCGGCGATCGCGTCCTCGACGTCGTCTTCGCGCGCCTCCGCCACGCGAACGAACACCTCATCGTTGTGAGGATTGTGGACCGGAAAGGTCGCGCCCGAATGGGCCGGGACGAACGCGCCGCCAATGAAGAGACCACGTTCGTCGAGGTCCGTCATTGACGCTCACAGGGAACCCGACGGTAAAGAGATTTCGTCCGGAATCTAGACCGGAGGGCGGGTCTGGCGTGCCTGTGAAAGGTTATATAATGTAGCCAGCGGTGCCCGGCCGGGGGAGAGAGGATCCACGAGGGGTCAGATTCGAACGCCCGGTTTCTGATTGGCAAGAATGCGGCGACCAGCGCCGCGGCCGCGGGGTTTATCGCCACGATGGTTGCGACGGTCACGGGTCTGTGGTTCCCGGGGGTCAAGCTTCCGCAGTTCGACTTCAATACTCTCAACGGGCGTCTCGCGTTGGGGGATCTGACTTTTCCGGTCTCGTCGACGACGTTCGTCATCGGCGGCATCATCCACATGATCGACGGGATCATCTGGGCGTTGATCTTCGGCCTGATCATCAGTCCCGTCCTGGGAGTGCTAATCAAGCCCCTCCGGCCCATGACTCCGACCGTGAACCTCGTCAAAGGGCTCATCTGGGGCGGGGCGCTTTGGATCATCAGCTCGGCTCTTTGGATGCCTCTCCTGATCGGCGCGCTTCTGGGCCCCACTTTGACGGGCCCTTTCCAGCTTCCTTGTGGAGTCGGACCGTTCCTTACTTGCTTCGGACCATATGGGGTTCAAGCCCTCTTCACGAACTTGTTCTGGCACATGATCTGGGGCGTGAATCTCGGCCTCCTGTTCAATCCGATACGATCGACCTCGCGGGTGAGGTGGTAAACCATGCTGCGTGCTTTGGCGATCTACCTCGGCCTCCTCGTCCTCGGCATCATCTTGGCGGTCGCCGGGTGGGTTCTGACGCCGGGTGCAGCCTCTTTCGCGTTCCCAGGCCCCATCAACGTGACGGGGCAGTCGCTCATCGCCTTGGGCCTGACGTTCGTCGTCGTCGCCATCGGACTGCTCCTCGCCGGGGCGGAAGAGCGCATGACCGCGGCCATGGAGTGACCGTTCGCCTGGGCGCTCGGCCGCCTCTCTGCGGGGAATCAGGTCGCGGTTTGGACACTACGGGTTAGTCTAGTCCGGGTCCTCGGCTGGGAGGAAGTGGTCGAAGAGAAGAGGCGTCCCGCGACCCGGACGGAGCGGCCCGCGGACCGCGTGGAGCGGTTCGTGCCCGCGTTCGAGGAACGCCGAGGCGAAATGCGCGGTTAGTGCCTCGCCGGCCTCCAGGGCCTCGTCCAATCGGTGAATCGTGTCGGAGATCTCCCTCAACGCGAGTGCCTCTTCGCCGATCAATACGGAGGTCATGCGCAGATCGTAGCGCGCCTTCGCCTCGCGGAACCGCCGCACGAACTCTTCCGGAATCGGGCACAGCCCGTCGGTCACGAACAAGAGATCGTTGCCCGTGTGATGTCCCGTCTCAATCGCCTCGAGGACGTGGGATAGGGGCTTCACGAAGTCCGTCCCGCCTCCGAGGAAGTACGTCGCCACATCGAGGAGTTTCTCGAGCCGCGTCGACGGATCGTCCGCCGGCCACATCGAGACGATGCGGAGCGGATCCGCAGCGTCTCCGAACAGGACGACCTCGACCGGCCGGTGCTCGGCCAACGCGAGATGGGCCAGTGCGAGGGCCGACGCCTTGGCCCACACCTCCTTTTCGCCTGCCATGCTCCCGGAGTTGTCGATGCAGAGGTACACGGCGCGTGGTTCCTCCTCCCGCCGCCAAAGCTCGTAGATCAGGAGCGAGTGGGTCACGACCTTCGAATAGAACAGGTCCTCCCGTTCTTCCATCGCGAAGCTGGACAACTCCCCCGCGAGCGCCCGAGCCACATCCCCGCCTTGGACGAAGTCGACGACCTCCTGGCTAGCGCGCATCGCCGGAAGCGTTCGTTCCCGGAGCCCGAGCCGTCGGTATCGACCGAACAGCAACGCGATCATCCGAAGGCGTGGGTTTCGGATGACATCCCGCATCAGGCGCAGCTTGAGCTCCGCGGGCAAGTGTGTCTCCTGTCCGGGGCCGGCGGACCACGCCGCGACGAGCTCGGTGACGCTTTGCAAGTCCTCGCCGGCGTTTTTCAGGACTTCGCGAAGTCGCTGGGTCGTTACGCGTTTGGCCGACTCGGACGATGCATCCTCCGGCGCTTGCGGTCCGGTCGGTTCGTCCGGCGTTTGCGGTCCCCGGGCAATCTCATCGAGGAGCGCATCTAACACGAGCTCCGTCGCCAGCGCGGTTTCCGCGGGTTTCAATCGAGTGAAGGCGCGCAGTTTCTCGTGCTCGCGGAGGTCGAGGGCACGGCCCAAGAGATTCCGATTCCCCTGAGCCTCGGGCGTGATTTCCGCGGGAGACCGGAGCTTCACGAAGTACTTGTACAACGAACAGAACAGGTCGAACGCAAGCTCGTTCACGAGCGGCAGGTCGCTCTCGTTCAGCAGGAGACGGAGCCCCGCCGCCTTGGGGAGGATCTCCTCGAACGCTTCTTCGTCGAACGGGTCGTGGACGATCGCGCTCCTGGAGATGGCCGGTCCGGAGGGGCCGAAGACCGCCATTGGCACCGCCTAGGCGCCGTCCAGGTATTGACGCTTCGCCTGGGCTTCGTAGCGGTCGGTCTCCTCCAAGAAGAAGACGAGCTGGGATTCGTCCGCCTCTCGGCGTCGCAGCCGTTCGCGGAACCCTTGCAGCTCGGCCTTCGCAGTCCGGAGTTTGCTGAGGAACTCGACGGCGGCCATCGTCTGATCCCGTGCGTCTTCGAGGCCTTGGAGGTTCGTGAGGGCGACCTGGAGCGCGTCCATGATCTCCCGCGCTCGCTTGTCGTGGGGGTTCGCGACATCCAGGACCAGGCCGCGGACCATCGGCTCGGACGCGGGATCGTCCCACAGGACGTTCGCGAGCACGGCCAAGTCGTCCTCGACCGCGTAAGTCCGGCCCTGGAGCCACGCCTTCGCGCGGATGATCGAGAGGCTTTCCTTGTAGCGGCGATCGGAGAGGGTGAGCCCTTCGCCCTCGAGCCGGCGGCGGATTTTCGCGATCGATTCGAGGAGCGGGCGGTCGAACTCCACCGCGGCCACGGCTTCGCGAGCGGCATGAATCTCGTCCAAGGTGATCCGCGTGGTCAGGACCGGAGGACGATTGTCGGCCATCATCTCGAGCAAGTGGCCGTCCTCGGCGATGTACTCGACCCGGTAGCGGAGGAGGAACCGGTCGTACAGGGCCGACAACGCCTCCTCCTGCGGAAGTTCGGCGGAGGCCCCCATCATGGTCTCCAACGGGCATTGGATCACTTCGCCGTCGTTGTAGAATAGCCGTTCGTTGATGATTGCGAGTAAGCTGTTGAGGATCGAGCTGTTCGCTTTCCACAACTCGTCCAGAAAGGCGAAGTGGGCCTCGGGCAGATATCCTCGCGTGATGCGCGAGAATCGGTCTTGCTTCAGGGCCGAGATCGACACGGGGCCGAACAACTCGTCGGGCAGTGTGAAGCGCGTCAAGAGACGCTCAAAGTAGTGCGCCCCTTGGATGGACCCCGCCAGCATTCGGATCATCATGCTCTTCGCGGCCCCTTTCGGCCCGACGAGGAGGATGTGCTGGCGGGACAGGACAGCCAGGATCAGGCCTTCGATTTCCTCGCGTCGTTCGAAGAGACGGCCTTCCATCTCCGTCTGGAGAGACTGGAATCGTGCGGGTTGGACCATGCGCGGGAACGCTTAAGCGCCCGGGGTGCTCAAATCCCTTTCGACGGCGCTTCCCAGGTACGGATCGGGCAGGCTCGCGATTCACATCTGCGCGTGGGCGGCGAGGAACGAGACGAGTTCTCTCTGGCTCCCTTCGCGATCCAAGCGGTTCAGGATTTCGAAGTACCGCGTCCGGTCATGGTGTCGGAGGAAGACCAACTGAAGGAGCAGGTCGCGCTCGATCTGGAACTCTCGGTGCTTGCGTGGATCCTCGATCACAAAGCCGGTGTGTCCGGTGGCTTGGTAGCTCACGAGGCAGCTCTCGACCGCCATGAGGAGACTCGGTTCCCGACCGATCGTTTGCGGGACCTTTCCCTGGTCCGGGAGATGGAAGTAAATCGCATACCGGTTGACGAGGGGGCTGGGCATGGACCCGGACCGGAAACGGTCTGCGCGAACGTCTACTTGAGCCCGAACTCCTCCAACGGCGCGGTCGGAGTCTTGCCCAGGCGAATGAGCTCGGGCAGCTGCGGGTTCCCGTTCTCCCACACGAGGAGCATGGACCGCTCCGGAGCCCACAGGTTGTGCGAGATGTCCGCGGGCATCGCGGTGCAGTCCCCGGGCTTCATGTGAAGGTACGCCAGCAAGATGCCCGTGTCCCGGTCGCGGACTTCCATCGAGATCTGTCCGTTCAACAAGAGGAACCATTCGACGCGGTCGTTGCCGTGGGTGATCGGCAGGATGTATTCTTCCGTCGTCGGGCAGAACAGGCTGTACTCGACGGCGGAAACGATCTCCGGGTTCCACGTCACGTCGTTCCGCGCGAGATACTCGTACAGATTGAGTAGCCCGAACCGCTCCGCGTATTCGGGCTTGATCTTCATCTCGCCGTCCTTCCCGCGAAGGTCCTGGAACGCCTCGTTGACCGGATGAGTCTCGTCCGTTCTTTGGGTCTTGATCATCGTCGTTGTCACGATCCGCTTGCGGAAGATTGCAGGGTGGGGACCGCCGCGCTTTCGGCCGAACGGACTGCCGGTCTCTCGCGGAGCGGCCCACGGATTGAAATCCGGCGGGACCCAGTCCTCGAGGATCGCCTTGAAGGTGGCGGAGATCTTCTCGTTCGGGAACATCTCGCTATAGTGCTTCCCAGACTTCTGCCACGCGTCGTTGTACTTCCCGAGGAACATGTCGACGCCTTTCTCGTAGAAGTTGAACGTCCCGAAGACCTCGTCGAACTTCACCATCCCGTAGAAGAAGTTCCAACCGATGTCCCGCTGGACCGCGCGCATGAATTCTCCCACGGGGATGTGATACTCGCCCCCCGGATAGCGGATGATGGTGAAGTACGCATTCCGCTCGAACTCGTAGCCGCCGAGGCGGAAGGTCTTGTACCCGAGGTCGTTCGCTCGCCCGGACTCCACCAACGCTTTCTGTTGCGTGACCATCGTCACTCCTCCGTGAGACAGATGTCTTCCCATGCGTATGTGAGCCACTCGCTGTGCTTCGTTTGCAAGAGGACCAAGGACTTCTTCGGCGCGCGCATCCGGTAGGCCACGCGAGCCGGCAAGGAGGCCAGGCTGCCGTCGCGGAGGACCATGTGACCCATGTCCGTGCCCGAGACGTTCTTGTGCGGGCCGGGTTTCAGTTGGTCTCGCGGCTCGATGTAGTCGACGCGCACTTCCCCTTCGACGAGCAAGAGGTATTCGTCATGCGGCATGTACCACCACGACGCGTCTTCGCCTTCGGCGCGGAAGCACGCGAGTACATAGGGCCCGTTCTTGCCGATCACGACCCGGTCGTACGACTTGGGCCACGTCGCCCCAATCTCGTAGATGTTCGACATCGCGTACCGGATCGGCCGGTCGTCAATCAGGAGCAGGTTTCCCTTCGTGTACTTCGCCATGCTCCCCGTCATCACCATGTCGTTTCCTCCCTCGCAGATGCAGCGTAGGCAGGCTTCTTTAACCTTGCGCCGACTCGCTGCGCGGTCTGCATGGAGAGCGCGTTGCGTCGTGTGGTCGCGGACTTTATTAGCTTCAAGACGTCTCGCGCAGTTTGATGGAACCGCCATCCTCCCGGACTCGGTTGGTCGTCGCAGAGAGTAACCTGCGGGGGTTTCACGGTCTCACCGTCGACGCGTTCGGCTGCCTCCTCCGCGGGGGTCCTGGCCACCTTCCCAACGTGCTGCGAAAAATCGTCGGGGGGCGTGGGAAAACGCTCAACGTGGCATCACCCGAAGATCTCTGGCGAGACACTTTTCGCAAGTACATCCGGGCGAATCCGTTCCTCTCGTTCCGAGAAGTTCACCGGAAAACGATTCAGGATTTCCTCAAGACCCTTGAGATCACGAGTGATGTCGAGGGATGCGTCGATGCGGTGTTCGATGAATATCGGAGCTCGAGCGCATACCCGGAGGTATCGGCCGTCCTCCGGGACCTCGAGCAAGAGGTGCCGGTTGCGGTGGTCTCGAACATGGACACAACCGCATTGTTGGGCGCGTTGCAGCGGAACGGTCTCACGTTCACATTCATCATCACGTCGGACGAGGAGCAGCGGTACAAGCCGGACCCTTCCCTGTTCCAGAGGGCAGTCCGCTACTTGGGTCTCCCCGCCTCGAACGTCCTTCACGTCGGAGGTTCGTACGCCGAGGACATCGTCGGCGCCTCGTTGGCCGGGATGTCTTCCCTCTTGATGCAACGACCCGGGGCGCCGGAAGAGCCGCGCGGCGAAGCGACGGGGACGGTCCACGATCTCGTGCAGGTGCGCGACTTCATCCGGAGCTCCTGGAAAGGATCGTAGTTCCCGTGGCCCCGGGTGGATTGCGAGATTACCACGCGGCCTCCAGGATTTGCAGGGCATCCTGTGCGTCGCGCAGCGGGCGCGGGTTGCGGCGGACCGATTGACTTTGGAGTGCGTCTGCGGCAACGGCAGGCAGGTCGGTCTTCGGGATCCCGAGGTCCCGGAGGCGATGAGGTAGCCGGAATTGACGAATGAAGTCCGTCACCGCCCGGCAGACGGCCTCGGCGGCCCTCGGTGAATCCGCGGCCTTCAACCCGAACACGGGTGCCAACTGCGCGTAGGCCGGTCCGGCGACCGGGAGATTGAAGCGCATCGCGTGAGGGAGGATGATCGCGTTCAACACTCCGTGCGGCGCGTTATACCGCCCGCCGAGCACGTGGCAGAGTCCGTGATGGACTCCCATTCCCGCGCGCGCGAGTACCAACCCCGCCGACATCGATCCCTCGAACAGGTGGTAGCGGTGCGCGAGGTCCTCCGGCCGCGCGAACGCCTTTGGCAAGTGCTCCACGAGAAGGGTTGCCGCCCGAACGGCCATTGCTCGCTCTTCGTCGCCCGCGTCACTCGAGTAGAGGCCCTCGACACAATGGGCGAGGGCGTTGATCCCGGTGCCCGCGGTGAGATCGGGCGGTGTGTCGATGGCCAGCTCGGGATCGTACAGCACCAATCGAGGCCGGATTCCAGGATTCCGGACGACCTCCTTGCGACGGTGGACGACATCGGTTGTGCCGAAGACGGGGGTGACTTCGGATCCCGCGTATGTGGTCGGGATTGCCGCGACCATCCAACGAACGTCGCCGGCCGTGGCTTCTCCCGCCAGGCGGTAGACGGCCGCCTTCGCGGTCCCGATCGGACTCCCCCCACCCAGCCCAATGAGCGCGTCCGCGTTCTGCGAGTGCGCTTCGTTCGCGACCTGCTCCGCGGTCTCGACGGGAACGTGTGGGCGCGCCCCGGAGAACATTCCGACCATCATCGGCCCGAGCGCGTTGCGAATCGTCTGCCCGACCCGTCCGGAGGCGAGGCTCGAACCCGTGACCACGAACGCTCGCTTGCGATCGAGTCGACCCAGTTGGGAAGCGATCTCGTCGACGCATCCGGGAGCGAGCACGATGAACGTTTCGCCGTCCTGGCGGGTCACGCGCGGAAGATCGGTACTCGAGGTCCCACTCATCGCCAGGCCCGCTGACCGCTACACGATCGGAGAACCGGGGGACGGCCTTAGGGCTTGCGCTTCCGAACTAAGGCATAGATGCCGACCAGAAGGGCCACGACGGCGACGCCGAGCGCGGCGTAGCTCACGGTCGAGAGAGTGTTCAGCGTGTCGGCGACGGACGGCTCGACGATCACCGTGCCAACCATCCCGGCCCACGATCCACCGATGTCATAGGCGTGGACTTTGCAGAAGTACGTGAACGTCCCCGCGGTGGGGAAGGTGTGCGAGAAGGCGGGGCCGGGGAAAATCGGCATCACGGGCGGGGGACCGGGCGGGTTGAAGCTCGGGCTCGAATCCCACGCGGGTGAGCCTCCCGAAACGGGCCCCGTGATCGTGTGCGGCTCCGTCGGATTCGCGAGCCTCCACTGGACAATCGTTCCCTGAACAACCGTCAGGTCCCCCGGGGCGAAGGCCTGCACCGCGTACACCGAGTCTCCCCACCCGGCGGTCGCGGGGACGGTAACCGTCGAAACCCCGGCAGTGACGGTCAAGTTGCCCGCCATTCCCGGATGGATCTTGCAGAAGTAGTGGTATGTTCCCGTGGCCAAGGTGCCCGTATCGAGTTCGAACACGGAACCTGGAGGGAGGAGTTTCCCCGGTCCCATGTCGGCCAGTGCCCCGGCTGGGGTGAAGGCAGGACTCGAATCGTAGGCGAAGCTGCCGTTCGACAACGTCCCGGTTGAGGTCACCGTGTGAAGGCCTCCGGTCAAGTGCCAGGTGATGGTGTCACCTGCGATGATCACGATCGTGCCGGGGGTGTAGCCGTTGAACCAGACGACGCCTCCGGGCGCAAGGGGGGCTCCCACGGTCACGCCACCGACGTTCACGTCGTGGCTTGTCGCGGCGAAACTCCGCGAGGAGGAAAAGAAGAGGATTACGAAGATCGCGACGGACGCAATTGCAACGAGCCTCAGCACATGAATCCCTGGTCTCTTCACAAACCGCACCACTTCCGGAGGCATCGCGCTGCTATACTTAAGCGTGAACGAGAAGACATCGTGCAATTAGGGGCCGATCGCCCGACCATGCCGTTCACCCTCTGGAGTCGCGCGCGATCTCAGCAAGGGCCAAATAGACTGCGCGCGATACGATGCAGCATGAAGGCGGCTCGGCTTTTCTCGTACGACAAGCCACTCAAGGTCGTTGATGTCGACGCCCCGCGAATCAAGAATCCGAGCGAGGTCTTGGTTCGGGTCACGGGCGCGGGCGTATGCCACACCGATTTACATATCGTGGAAGGCGTTTGGCGGGAGAAGGTGCAAGTGACCCTGCCGTACACCTTGGGCCACGAAAACGCCGGCGTGGTCCAGGAGGTCGGCGACGCCGTGACCTCGTTCAAGAAAGGCGAGAAGGTCATCGTGCATCCGGTCATCACGGACGGCACGTGCCGCCCCTGCCGAATCGGAGAGGACATGCACTGCGAGAACCTCGTGTTCCCCGGGATCACCGCCGACGGTGGGTTTGCGGAAGTGCTTCGCACTTCCGAGCGGTCGCTGGTGCGGATCCACGACCTCGCGCCGGATGACGTCGCCCCACTGGCTGATGCCGGGCTCACCGCGATTCGCGCGGTCAAGAAAGCCGCGAGCCGGACCACCAGCGGCAGTCACATCGTGGTGATGGGCGTCGGCGGTCTGGGTCACATCGCGCTTCAACTGCTACGCTGCATGACCAACGCCGTTATTATCGCCGCCGACGTCGCCGAAAGCAAACTTCGGCTCGCCGAGAAAATGGGGGCCCATCGTGTCGTCGACGCCCGCCGGGATCCCGTGAAGCAGGTCATGGACATCACCGCGAATCGCGGCGCCGACGTCGTGATTGACCTGGTCGGGAACGACCTGACCCTTGCGAACGGGATGAAGATGCTCCATAAGGGCGGGACGTTGATCATCGTCGGTTATGGCGGGACGCTCAGCGTGAAGGCGATCGATGTGATCTTCTCCGAATTCTCCGTCCTGGGGAGCCTCGTGGGCAACTGGGACGAGCTTCGGGAGCTGATGGAGCTGACCCGCCAGGGGAAGGTTCGCGTGATCACGCAGAAGGGCAAGCTCGACGAAGTCAACGACATCCTCGAGCAACTCAAGAAAGGGACCCTCGAGGGGCGAGGCGTCGTCATCCCCTGATGACTCGGCCATCGGAGTCGTCTACGGCGATACCGGCTTTGGGCCGCGCCGCAAGGGGATCTTTGGCAGGAACATCGGCGTCTTGCTCGCGTACTCCCGGAAACGCTCCCCGAATTTCTCGAAGAGCTTGGCCTCTTCCCGCTTCGCTTGCCGATAGTACAGCACCGCGAGCAACGGCCACAGGATCGCGGTGGCGATCGTCGGCCAAACGAGGAATTGACCGAGCGTCACCAGCATGAAGCCCAAGTACTGCGGATGCCGGATGACGGTGTAGATCCCATCCGTGACGAGGACGTCTCCCCGTTGGAACACGATTTCCTTCCACCCCTTGTAGATCAGGAGGATGCCCGCGATGACGACCGGCGAGCCAACCAGCTGGCCGACGGCCCACACATATCCGACGAACAGCGGTGAGAACGGATACGCCGCGCCGGAGAGGAGATAGATCGTCAGGGGGAAGCCGTACATCTCCGAGAAGAGGGAGATCATGAAACCCATGTACGCGCCGTGGGCCTTCCAGGATTCTTTGAGTCGGACCGGGGAGAGGGCGAGGAAGAGGCCGACAAGAAAGATGTTCAGAAGGGCGACGGTCCAGAGGCCCGAAGGAACGGGCGAGCTGGTGATGCGTGGGAAGGCGCCGTAGAAATAGGCGTAAATGCTGGCCACGACTTGGTCGAACTGGTACAGCCCGACGATGATCAACGAGACAATCGCAGCCATGGCGGCGATGATCCGCTTGTTGAGCGCCGAAGGTGGTCTCTGGCTCGGCGTCGACGGAGGCGACGTCATTGTGTCAGGGGCCCGGATTCGAGGACGAGCCGCCTAGGCCTCCTTCGCCGCCTCCTCGAGGTAGTACTTTGGAATCGGTGTCATCGTCGTTTCCAGAATCTCCGGATACCGGCGCTTCCTCTCCGGGAGCCAGGCGACAACGAGCAGGACCGACCCGATGAAGAGGATTGGAAGCCCGACGAACTCCGCCGTGATTGCCGGCTGGTGCAGCGCGACGATGAACCACTGCGGCAGGCTCGCGATCACCGCGCCCGCGACGCACAGGAGCCAAGCGAAGAACCCGAGTGGGATCAGGTTCATCCCGTCGTCACGGTTCATGCGCGCGCCCCCCGCTTCTTCTCGTATCGGGCGTACCACCACATGATCCCGATGAAGGCGAATCCGATCACGATCTGGCCGAACAGACTCGCCACAGCCCAGGGCCACGGTGCGATCAGTTGCAGGTTCCCGAACGGCGCCACACTGACACCCTGGAGCGGTTCGAAGACAGGTCCTCTCGCGTCGGTGAAGAGCCCGTACAAGACGGGACCGCCCACCGGGATCGGGAGGGTCGTCGGGGCCGCCGGGATGTTCCCGACGTTTTGCACCGCGACGCCGACGTGCAGGTGACGGAAGCTCGGTTGGATCGAGCGGATGACCAACGTCGCATTGAATTGGGTGTTCGGTACCATCTCGAACGAGGACGCGCCGATCCACCCGCCGTTAATGTAGCGGCCCACGGTCCCATAGTCGAGGCCCAGCCGGGTAATCCAGAACAGATCCCCGCGCACGGCGGAACCGCCAATGTACCGGAACGACCACGTGATGACGAGGTAGTCTCCGGTTGCCAACCCAGGGTCCGGCGAAGTGGGAATCGTTGGATACGCACCGGAGGAACTGATCACACCACTGTAGGCGAACCGAGTGCCGCCGAGCGGCAGGGTCTGGGTCGTGTAGTGTGTGTACACCGGCGGAGCGAGGACCCGAATGTTCGCATACGCCACCTCCCAGTCCACGGAGGTCTCTTGCTCGTGGGCCCGTGCGCCCGTCGCGAACACGAGCACGCCGGTCAAGACCATCCCGATCGCGAGAGCGATGGCGACGAATGAGTGCTTCACGTCGCTCACCTCCCCATGCCGCCGGAGCCGTGGCGTCCTTCGAGCTTCGCGTAGAACTTCTCCGAGTTCTTGAGCCACCTCAACACGAAATAGGCGGTGGCCAGGCCGGCGATGACCCACGACGCGGTCCCAACGATGGCGTTCACGCCGGTGTCGTACCAGACGTCGGGGAACGTGGCCCCGGCAATTGGCAGGACCACGGCGTCACGCCCCCGCCGGCTCGGCGAAATGTCTCGTCGTTTTTCCTATGGCGTAGAAAATCGCCTTGAGGAAGATATACGTAAATCCGGACCACACGACGCCCATGATGCCCATGAAACCGGTCATGATGATATACGGATCATAGAACGACCGATAGGGCAGGGGCCACGTGAACTGCTCGGCGATGTACGCCGGGATCGGCGCCTTCGGGATCACCATCCGGATCACGGACCACATCGGCATCACATGGTTCGTCGCCGCGGCCAGCGGATCCGGATAGACCACGTTCGTCAGCAGGAACGGCACGTTCAGGAACAAGAAGTGGCCCGGAACCACCAAGACACCCGCGAGGAAGCACGAGATCAGAACGTACAACCCCATGTGCTTCCGGAGACCGAACAGGACCAAGGTGAAGTCCGTGGCCATGGCCGGGAGCAAGTACGACGGCAGCTGGACGAAGTTGAACGGATAGTTGTTCATCCCCACGTAGAACAGCTGGATCATCAGGTTCCGCTGCAGGAAGAAGAACATGAGGACGAGCGTCGCGCCGAAGTAGACCTTGAAGAATTTATTGAACACGTACGAATAGACCGGGAAGTGGACCGCGACGAGCCACGTATAGACGAACGGCGCCCAGGCATAGTCCTTCCAATCGAGCCAGAACTCCCAGTCGCCCACGCCGATCTGCGAACTCACGGAGAGCATGTTCTGCGAAAAAATCAGGGTCGCCGTGAAGGCGATGAACGTGATCACCCGGGTCGTGAAGATCGGCTTCGCTACGGTTGCCTCTTCAGTTGCTGTGGCCATGGGCCTGCCTCCTACCTTCGCGCGGCGGCCGGACGTCCTCCTCGGACCGCGACGGCAGTCGGGGCCGGAACCGACGTCGCGACGAGCTGCTGCGCCTTCCCTTCCAACTGGCCGAGTCGGGACAAGACCCGGACCACCTCAGGCACTCCCACGGCATAGATGAACATGAACGTCAGGACGAAATTCCAATGGGTCGGCATCGAGAAGAACTCTTCCCGGAACAGGAAGATGTGGCCGATCTCGTTGGTGAGCATCGAGCCGAGCGTAAAGCCGAACACCGTGATCGGGAAGACCCAAAGCGTGATCGGGATGTCCCCGCGGATGTACGGCTGCGCCTTCTTCAGCGCATAGAATTGGAACACGATTGCTTCGAACATCATGAGGGCAAAGAACGGCCCGAAGATCATGAGGTGGGGCGGCGTCCACGTCGAGTCACGAACGAGGAACGAGTGTTGCGCCGGATCCCAAATCACCGGGATCGCAACCGCGTTATACGTGACCGCTGTGATCCACCACATCCACATGAGGTTTCGAAGCGCCCTCCCTTCATCCGCAATACTGAAGACCGGCTTTCCAGTTGACGTCGCCATCGCCATTCAGACCCTCCCGCCGCTCCGCATGCCAACTTCTGACATGCCGACCAGGGAACTCTCCGTCAGGTCATAAGGGTTTCCGTAGGCGTTCGGGAGCCCGCCCCCGGTGGCCCGACCCCTCGGTCCGGGTTCATCCGGGAGGGCGAGTCCGCCGCTCCCTGAATTTGAGGAACGCGCCCGCAAGGGCCACGAGAGCAACTCCTAGGGGCGTGAGATATAAAGGCCAGACGTCCGACTGGGCTTGCACGAGATTGAAGGCGAACGTGACATTCACGCGTACGGTTTGATCGTTCCTCCAGTAGACCATGTACGGTTCCTGGACCGGAGCGGTCCAGGCCCCGCTCACCGAGCTCGAGGTCGTGTTGTAGAATACGTCGTATCGTCCCGGGGGATGGCCGTGAATTTCGAAGTACACCGGAGGGCCGGACCCATTGTTGACAGCCCACGAGTAAACCAAAGTGTCGCCTTGCCGCACCGGGAACCCCATGTCCGCTAAATAGGCATGAAGGGTGTAGTTCAACGATCCGCTCGGAGTGAGGACGAAGGTCCCCTGACCGGTCAGGATCCCAGACCCTGTGCCGTTCGCAGCGACACGGGGCGTCGCCAGAGTCGCGGCGGCAAGGGATAGGGCGACCAGCACTTCAATGCGAATCCTCACCCGACACCTCACAGAAGAAGGCGGAACGTCTGACTGAAGGCTCGCGTCGGTCCCTTATACATTCCCTTTTCGCCACACGGTCTAACCCGCCGAGCTAGATGTTGCTTGTGGTTACAACGATCGGGCGAAGACGACGTCAACGCGGCGAGAGACAATGGTTTAAAAACGAACGTCGATACCCCCGTGAGGGGGAGAGGCAATTGGTCTCAACAGACATCGTGGGCTTGGGTCTCATTGGATTTTCAGTGAATTGTCTGATGGTTGTGTTCAACACAATCGGAATCGAGAAGAAAGATACTGACAAGCTAGGTGGGGGATGGGGGCTCGCGCATCTTTCCCTTGGCGCGATGATGATCCTTGTCGGGGTCTCGACGTACATGACGAATCCCACGACCGTCGACGCGATCTCCGGCTTCTTTGGGATTGCGTTGGTTTTCTACGGTTTCTTCTGGGTATTCCTCGGAGCGAGTTTGGTTCGCGGGGCCGACCTCCGGCCCATCGGCCATGTCTCCATCGGATTCGCGATCGTCGACCTCTGGTTCCTCAACGCATCCTTGAAGTTCAGTGCGGCTAACGGCGGAAAATACGTGAGCCTGACAATCCTCCTGGTGGTCCTGACGGTCGTGTTCTTCGTGCTCTACGCCGGAGTGCACGGAAAGGCAGTGGCGTTCAAGGTGAACGCGGTCCTGCTGATCATCCTTGCCCTGCTGGGATTCTACCTCGCGTTCAGCTTGATATATCCGGGCGGGTACGTCCCGTTCTAGGGAAACGAGGCCACATCGAATCGTCGCGCTCTCAGACTAGCCTAGCTACGATTACCCGAGGTCCGCGATCCCGGAAGCCTATGGCTGTTCCCGATTGAGTCGGGACTCGAGGAGGGCTCGGCACATCTCGGCGTTGAGGCTGAAATTGGCCCTCGCTAATCGCGCCTCCTTCAGAGCGGAACCGAATCCGTCCCGCTTCGGAGGATTTCCATCGAGATCCCAAACGACGAGCGGTCCCCCACTGGGTTTGATTCTCTCACGGAATCGCACGTACCGGGAAACGCTCCTGACATCCTCGAAGTCGGAAATCGAGACCGTGCCCCTTGGCGACGTCACAAAGACCGAGTCTCCATCGGAAGCCACGTCCTGCTGCGAG
>Ga0209802_1001219_pt1 | contig 19377 bp, 17 predicted proteins | sample GraSoiAngelo_129_FD_185886 | JGI IMG/M metagenome (GOLD analysis project Ga0209802, IMG submission 185886) | Grasslands soil microbial communities from the Angelo Coastal Reserve, California, USA - 14_0927_12_40cm (SPAdes) (version 2) | ecosystem: Environmental > Terrestrial > Soil > Grasslands ... | reverse complement strand
GCCGGATCGAGTCGAGCGTCGCGTTGGGCAGCGGGGTGCCCGCCTTTTCCACCGCGCTCATGCCGCCGAATTGCTCGTCCCAGTCGAACGCCGCGCCCATCGCGCCGAGCACCTGCAACGTCGCCTCCGTGATCTCGGGGCCGATCCCGTCGCCCGGGATCAGCGTCGCCTCTCGCGTCACGGCAGGCCCGGCGTCAGGCTCTTCACCGCACGCGCCAGGGCCGTCCAGGGGTCGTCGCCCTCGCCACGGGCGACCGTGCGCCAGCCGACCTGGCCGGTGCGCACGTCAACAAGCACGATCGCGAGCTCCGCCGTCCCACCCGCCGTGGGGGCGGTGGGGTAGATCGTCCGACTGTCCGACCGTCCGACCGTCCGTCGATACACCAGCGCCGCCGGCACCACCACGAACCGGCCTCCGGAGCCCGCCACCGCCGCGAGGTTGCGCAGCTGGCTCCGCAGGGGATCCGGTACCAGCTTGATCGATTCGACCCGCAGGATCGCCGTCGCCATCTGGTCGGGGTCCGCGACTACGCCGGGCGCGCGGTGGGCCGCGCGCCGCACGTCCTCGGGGAGCACCCACGACACCTCCGGCGCGCGCGCCTTGAGCAGCGCGCCAATGATGCTGTCGCTCTTCGTGAGTGCGACGCGCCGCGCGCCGATCTGTGACGTCCAGTGCAGCGAGTCTTCGGCGACGATGAGCGTGAGCGGCAACAAGCTCACCGGCTGGCCTGCGATTCCCGCGGTTGGGAGCGGCAGCGTGGGTGCAGGGACCGGGTTTTCGCTGGGTGACTTGCTCCCGCACGCCAGAAGAAGAGCCACCACACCCCACGCCCCACGCACTAAGTAGTTGTTTTTTAGGGGTTTAGTCACGCCGCCCAATATCGGTGGCGGGAGCCGGTTTTTCAAGCGAGCGTGAGCCCGCCGTCCACCACGATCACCTGTCCCGTGATGTGACGCGCCGCGTCGCTGCACAGGAACACGATGACGCGCGCGATGTCTTCGGGCTCGGCCACGCGCCCCAGCACCGACTCGTGCTCGGCGCGCTCCAGCACCTCGCGCGGTAGCGTGGTCAGGAGCTCGGTCTTCATGAATCCGGGCGCCACGGCGTTGACGTTGATGTTGGAAGGGCCGAGGTCCACGGCGGCCGACTTGGTGAGGCCGATGAGCGCGGCCTTGCTCGCGGCGTAGTTCGAGATCCCGAAACCGGGCCGGAAGGCCTGGTGGCTTGCGACGTTCACGATCTTGCCGAAGCGCTGCGCGCGCATCGGCTGGGCCACGCCCTGGATGCAGTTGAACGCGCCCGTGACGTTGGTGTCGAGCACCTCCTGCCACGCCTCGGGGGTGAGCCGCCACAGCGCGCCGTCATGCGTGACGCCGGCGTTGTTGACGAGGAAGTGGACGCCGCCCAGCCGCTCGCGCACGGCGACGACGAACTGCTCCACGTCCTGGCGGCGGCGCACGTCGCAGCGGGCGCAGTACACCGGGACGCCGAGCGCGCGGATCGCGGTCTCGGTGAGCAGGGCCTGGGCGGCGACGTCGCGCCCCGGCAGGTCGAGGTAGTTGAAGGCGACGGCCGTGCCACGCTGCGCGAACTCCATGCAGGTGGCGCGCCCCAGACCCGTGGCGCCGCCCGTGACGACCGCCACGCGCCCCTGCACGGTCTCCGCGAGCCGCCGCGCCTCCGGGCGCTCCTCCACGACGGCCGCCCCGGCGGGCGCCACCTCGCGCGCGGCCAACGTCCAGGCAGTAGGGGTCAAGGGTTTCGAACCTATGTTCGAATTTGAACATCGGCAAGCCACGGCGTAACTTAGCCCGCATGAGGCGACTCGCCTCCGTGCTCCTGTGGGGCGGGATTTCCGCCCTCGGGGCCGCCGGGTTCGGCGCGCTCGCCCTCTCGCGCGGCGAAATGGTGAACGCCGCCTGGCTCCTCGTTGCCGCCGTCTGCACCTACGCCGTCGCCTACCGCTTCTACTCCCGGTTCCTAGCCGCCCGCGTGTTCGGCCTGGACGAGCGGCGCGCCACGCCGGCCGAGCGGTTCAACAACGGCCGCGACTTCGTGCCCACCAACAAGTGGGTGCTGTACGGGCATCACTTCGCCGCCATCGCGGGAGCGGGTCCCCTGGTGGGCCCCGTGCTCGCGGCCCAGTTCGGGTTCCTGCCGGGGACGATCTGGCTCGTGATCGGGGTGGTGCTGGGGGGCGCGGTGCAGGACTTCACGATCCTGTTCTGCTCGCTGCGACGGGACGGGAAGTCCCTCGGCCAGATGGCGAAGGAGGAGGTGAACCCGGCCGCGGGCGCGATGGCGATGCTCGCGGTGCTGTTCATCATGATCATCCTGCTCGCCGTGCTGGCCCTCATCGTGGTGAACGCGCTCAAGGCGTCGCCCTGGGGGCTGTTCACCATCGCCTGCACGATCCCGATCGCGCTCTTGATGGGGTGGTGGATGAAAGTGTGGCGTCCGGGGCGCGTGGGCGAAGCGTCGGTCGCGGGGGCGGCGCTGCTGCTGCTCGCGCTGGTGGGTGGCGGCTGGGTCGCGACCCACCCCACGCTGGGCCCGGCGTTCACGCACACCGGGGTCGCCCTGACCGCGATGATGATCGGGTACGGGTTCGTCGCGTCGGTGCTCCCGGTGTGGATGCTGCTGTGCCCGCGTGACTACCTCTCCACCTTCCTCAAGATTACGACGGTGCTGGCGCTCGGCGTGGCGATCCTCGTCATCCTGCCGCCGCTCCGCATGCCGGCACTGACGCCGTTCGCGACGCTCGGCGAGGGACCGGTCTTCGCCGGCAAGCTGTTCCCGTTCGCGTTCATCACGATCGCCTGCGGCGCGATCTCCGGGTTCCATGCGCTCGTCGCCTCGGGGACGACCCCCAAGATGCTCGCCCGCGAGCCGGACGCGCGCATGATCGGCTACGGTGGCATGCTGATGGAGTCGTTCGTCGGCGTGATGGCGATGATCGCGGCGTGCACCCTCGACCCCGGGGTCTACTTCGCGATGAACACGACGCCCGCCGCGCTGGTGCAGGCGTCCGACGTCTTGCGGCACGCCGGGTTCGTGGTCCCTCCGGAGACGATGCAGGCGCTCGCCGCGCAGATGGGCGAGCAGTCCCTCATCGCCCGCACCGGCGGCGCGCCGTCGCTCGCCGTGGGGATGGCGCAGATCTTCGCCGGCGTGACGAGCGGGCTCGGCGGCAAAGCTCTCATAGCTCTGTGGTACCACTTCGCGATCATGTTCGAGGCGCTGTTCATCCTCACGACGATCGACACGGGGACGCGGGTCGGCCGCTTCATGCTCCAAGAGATCCTGGGCCACGTCTGGCCCAGGTTCCGCGAGACGTCCTGGTATCCGAGCGTCCTGGCGTCGAGCGCGCTGGTCGTCGCCGCGTGGGGCTACTTCCTGTACCAGGGGGTCGTGGACCCGCTGGGCGGGATCAACTCGCTGTGGCCGCTGTTCGGGATCTCGAACCAACTCCTGGCGGCCGTGGCGCTGTGCGTCGGCACGACGATCCTCATCAAGCTGAACCGCGCGCGCTACGCCTGGGTCACGCTCGCGCCGCTCGCCTGGCTCGTCACGGTCACCATGACGGCGGGATGGCTGAAGGTGTTCTCGACAGACCCCAGGCTCGGCTTTCTCGCCCACGCCGCGTCGCTCGTGGGATCCGCCGACCCGAACGCCCCGCGCCTCGTGTTCAACGACCGGCTCGACGCGGGTATCGCCTTGCTCTTCATGGTCATCGTGACGCTGCTCATCGTGACTTCGCTGTGGGAGTGGTGGGCGGTCCTCACCAGGCGCAAGCCCGCAGTCACGCGGGAGGCGCCGTATGTCGAAAGCGCGTATGCGGCGGGAGACTGAACGGGAAGGGGGAACGGGGAAGGGGGAAGGGGCCCTGCCCCTCCCCGCACGGGTCGCCCGCGTGCTGCGCCGGATCATCGGAGCGCCCGATTACGGGGCCTACCTCGAGCACTGCCGCACCGCCGGCCATCCGCCGCGGCTCACCGAGCGAGAGTACCTGAAGGAGTTCTTCGAGTCGAAGGGAAAGGGCGTGCGCTGCTGCTAGGAGGCCAGGCTCCCACCCCTCCTTGATACCCCACCGCGCGGCCCGCAAGTTGAGGCTGGCGCCGGAACCGTGCGGGGAATCCCGCGCCGGCTCCACCTCCGGAAGGTCGGCTGATGCAAAGCTGGATGGCCGAGCTGCACGGAGGACGGCGACGGCAACTACGAGATCTACGTGATGAACGCGGACGGCAGCGCGCCGACCCGGCTCACGAACAACGCGGCGAGCGACTAGCTCCCGCGCTGGCGGCCGTAACGCTGCAGGGCCCAAGAGGGCACCAAGCCGCGGGGCAGCCGTAGCGGTTTGATTGCGGATTTCGCATTGCGCAACATGAGGTGACCGCGGGGTCGCCGGTCGACCGCGCGGAACCTGCCAGGGGGGAGGCTTCCATGCTCGGTGTGCGCCAGTATGCCTTAGCCGGTTCGCTTGTGCTGCTCTCCCTCCTTGCCTGCGATCGGGACCCGCCGCTCGCGCCCTCGACAGACGCGTCGTTCAGCGCCAACACCCCGCCCTCGGACGCCGGCGCCGCCCCCGTGTCCGCGAGCCAGATCAACGTCAGCTGGACCGACAATACGCCCAACGAAACCGGATTCGAAGTCCACCGCTCGACCACAGGGCCGGACGGGACGTACGAGGCCTTGTCACCGCCCACGGCCGCCAACGTCACGACCTACAGCGACATGGGGCTTACCGCGTCGACCCAGTACTGCTACAAGGTCCGCTCGCTCCGAACGACCGTGCCGAAGACGACCTACACGGCGTTCTCCAACGTGACCTGTGCGACCACGTTCGGTCCCCCGGCCGCCCCATCGAACGCCAACGCGACGCCGCCGTTCAGCAACGCGGTCGACGTCACCTGGACCGACAACTCGGGAACGGAAAGCGGGTTCCGCCTGGACAGCGCCGCGACTGCCGAGGGACCGTGGAATCCCGTGGCGACGACCGGCCCGAACGTGACGTCGTACCGCGACGGGGGTCGCGCGAGCGAGCAACAGGTCTGCTACCGCGTGATCGCGTTCAATGCGTACGGCGAGTCGGCTCCGTCGAACGTGGACTGCACCGTTCCGCCGGCGGCTCCGAGCAACCTGACGGCGACGGGGACGCCGGACCGGGCCATCGATCTCGCCTGGGTGGATAACTCCAAGTTCGAGGATGGCTACGAGGTGCACCGCGCGGGCGCGGACCTCGTCTGGAGCGTGATCGCCAGCCTCCCGGTGGACGCGAAGAGCTACCACGACGCCGCGGTGAGCCCCGACACGCGCTACTGGTACCGCGTGCGCGCGACGAAAGACGGGGGCTACTCGGACTTCTCGACCGCCGCCGACGCCTTCACCGCCGGCTCGCCGCCCAGCGCCCCCTCGAATGCCCGAGCCGTTCCAAACGGCAGCACGGGCGTCGTCGTGTCCTGGACGGACCAGTCGGTGAACGGTGACGGGTTCCGCCTGGAGCGCGCGACTGATGGCGGGGCGACCTGCGATGGCACACCTACTGCCTGGGCCACGATCGGCACGAGCCCCTGGAACCAACCGTCGTTCGTCGATGCCGGGCTCACGAGCGACCAGCACGTGTGGTACCGCGTGTTCGCCTTCAACGGTAAAGGCGAGTCCGGTCCGTCCAACATTGCTTGCACGGCACCGCCTCGCGCTCCCACGAACCTCCAGGCGACGGCGGTGGCGGGTCTCGCCATCGACCTGACGTGGCTCGATAACTCGGAGGTCGAGGACGGCTACGAGGTGTGGCGGGAGTTCACGGACTGCAGCTACTACTACGGCTGCTACAGCTACTACTCGCCGATCGCGACCCTCGCACCGAACGTGACGAGCTACCGCGACGCAGGGCTCAATTCCGGGGAGACCTACTTCTACTACGTGGTCGCCTTCAAGGACAGTGGGTACAACCGTGGTTACTCCGACCCGTCGATTGTGGCCTCCGCGACGGCTCAGTGAGATGCGTCGGGGGGGGACTGATCGGCGCAGCGCTGACCCTCGTCGCATGCGCCGATGAGCCGCTCGGCAGGGCGGTCCCACCCGAGCTCGACGCGGCCGCGGTCCTCGTGAACGAGCACAACGTGCTGAGCGCGATCGTGTCGGTTCGCGCTCGGCATGCGGACAACGTGATCGTGCGCTACCGCCTCTTCGACGCGGCCGAGGCGGCCGCGAGCGAGACCCCCGCGGTGCCCATTACAGATGAGACCGCGGCGATCCCGGTGCTCGGGCTCCTCCCGGAGAGCCGCTACGTGATGCGCCCACTCGTGTCCGGAGCGGGCGGGACGGTAACGGGCGACGCTCTGGAGCTCACGACCGGGGCGCTCCCGTCCGACCTGCCCAGCTACGTGGCGAGCGGCCTCGACCCGTCGCCAGGATACGTGCTCTTCGCCGCCGGGAAGTATGCGGTCGTGATCGACAACGCGGGCCGCGTCGTGTGGTATCGCTACTTTCCCAACGGCGCGGGGCTGAACTTCATGGCGCAGCCGACCGGCCGCTACGTACTCCGTCCCCCGGCACCGGACCCGGCGGCCGTGGCGCCGTGGGTCGAGCTCGATCCGTTGGGGAACGTCACCCGCACGCTGAGCTGCGCCCTCGGCCTCCGGCCGCGGCTGCATGACATTCTCCTCGAGGAAGACGGCAACTACTGGATCCTGTGCGACGAGACGCGGTCGATGGACCTCACCGCCTTCGGCGGCGTCCCCGATGCGGGCGTCACGGGCACCGTCGTGCAGCACGTCGGCGCGGACGGGGCCCTCCTCTTCCACTGGAGCCCGTTCGACCATTTCGAGATCACGGACCTCGACCCCGCAGCGCTTACCGGCGCGACCGTCAACTGGACCCACGGGAACGCGATCGACATCGACCGCGACGGCAACCTGATCGTCTCGTTCCGCAGCCTGGACGAGATCACGAAAATCGATGGGCGAACGGGGGCCGTGATCTGGCGCATGGGCGGCCGGCGGAACGAGTTCACGTTTCTCGACACTCCGACGCCCGCGTTCGCCCACCAGCACGGCGCGCGGGCCTACGCACCGGGAGCGCTGCTGCTGCTGGATAACCTCGGCGACCCCGCCGAATCCCGCGCCGAGCATTACGTGGTGGATGACGCGTCGCACACCGCGCGCCTCGCGCAGTCGTACGGCTCGACGCCAGCAGTCGTCACCCAACTGGGCGGCAGCGTGCAGGATCTGGGCGGTGGACGGACGCTCGTCTCCTTCGGGACGGCGGGCCGGGTCGAGGAGTACGACGCCGCGGGGCGCGTGATGTGGCGCATCGAGGGGAACCCCGGGTACGTCTTCCGCGCGGAGCGGATCCTGTCACTCTACACGCCGGGCGTGGGCACGGCGCGCTAACCCCCCACCACCGCCATACACTCGATCTCCACCCGCGCCCCGAGCGCGAGCCCGCTCCCGGCGACCGTCGAGCGCGCCGGCGGATCCTTCGGGAAGTAGGTCACGTACCCCGCGTTCATCGCGGCGAAGTCCTTGATGTCCACGAGAAACACCGTGCACTTTACGACTCGCTCGAGCGAGCTGCCGGCGTACGCGAGCGTCGCCTTGATGTTCTCGAGCGTCTGCCGCGTCTGGCCCGTGATCCCCGTGTCCGCGAGCTGGCGCGTGCCCGGCACGACCCCGATCTGGCCCGAGAGATACAGCATGTTGCCGACCCGCACCGCGGCCGAGAACGGCAGGCCGACGCCCGCGCCGGGCGGTTGGATCACTTGACGGTCCTGGGCGCGAGCTGCACCGGCGCTCACGACCAGCACAACGCTTAACAGCGCGACTCTCATGCCTACTCCTTTCATAGGGACCCGCCCCGCCGCGCGATCATCGGCCACACGAGCGCCAGCGCACCGCCCGCCGCGGCGCTCGCCACGAACGCGGCCGCCCCACCGTACGCCTGGAACACTCCGCCCAGTACCAGCCCGCCCGCGAGCGCGGCGAAGCCCGTCAGGCCGTGATACGCCCCGAACCCGCTCCCCTGGCGCGCACCCGCCGTCCGCGCGACGAGCGCGCGCTCCGGACTCTCCGTCAGCCCTGACACGACGCCCAGCGCGAGGAACAGCCCCCACGCTTGCGGCGTCGTGCGCGCGTACGCCATCCCGGCGGCGAGCAGCGCGTAGCACACCCACCCGATCCACATCGTCCGCTCGGCGCCGAGCCGGTCGGTCCACGCCCCGCCGAGGAAGCTCGAGGTGGATCGCACGACGTGCAAGGCCGCCCACAGGAGCGTCACCATCGCGACCGACACGCCGAGCTGCTGGGAGCGGAGGATGACGAGGGTGTCGGGCATGCGGAGGAGATAGAAAGCAGAGATGGCGAAAAGAGCCGGCGGTAGAGGGGGGTCGGGCGCGGTAGGCGGCGGTAGCGGATCCGCAGCGGCTCCCTCACCTACCGCCCCATACCGCCTCTTACCGCCCCTTACCGCCCATACCGCCAGCACCAAGACCAGAACTCCCGGCGCCAGACTCCAGGCGATCACCCGCCGCACGTTCGCGGTTCCCGAGGCGAGGAGCCACCACGCCAGGAGCGGGCCGAGCACGGCCCCGGCGTGATCGAGTCCGCGTTGCAGGCCGAACGCACGACCACGAAGGGGTGCGGGTGTCACGTCTGCTATCAGGGCGTCGCGCGGTGGGGTGCGGAGCCCCTTGCCGAGGCGATCCACGACCCGCAGTCCGATGACCTGCCACGCGGCCGCGGCGAACGCGATCACCGGCCGCACCAGCACGGCGACCGCATACCCGAGCACGACGAGGCGGCCCCGGCGCGCCGGCCGGTCGGCCAGCCGCCCCGCGCCGAGCTTCACGAACGCGGCGGCGAAGTCCGCCGCCCCGTCGAGCGCGCCCAGCGCCTGCGGCCCCGCCCCGAGCACTCCCGTGACGAGCGCCGGGAGCAGCGGGTAGATCATCTCGCTCGCGAAGTCGTTGAGCAGGCTGACGGCGCCGAACAGCTTGACCTGGCGTGGCAGCCGGGCCGCGGCCGCCGACGCGACCGGCGCGCCGGCCGCGCTAGCGCTCATTGAAGCCCAGTCCCCAGCGGATCAGCGTGACGGGGAGGCCGCCGTAGCGCAGCACCGCGTCGTGGAACTGGCGCAGCGTGAAGTCTCCCCCGCGCGCCACGCGATACTCCTCCCGCAGCTTCAGCAACTCGCGCCGCCCCACCGCGTAGCACATCGCGTACGCGGGCTCGGCACAGTAGCGCCGCACCTCGGCCTCCGCGTTCGTCCGGTCCATGCCCAGCGCGGTCAGCCGTTCCACGCTTTCGTCGAAGCTCATCCCTCGCGTGTGCAGCCCGACGTCGAGCAGAATCCGCACGGCCCGCCACAGGAGATGCAGCCGCTGGAACAGCTGCTCCTCCTCCGTCCGGTAGAACCCCTCCTCGCCCATCATGTCTTCGCAGTAGAGCGCCCACCCCTCGACGGTGACGGGCGTCCAGATGTTCTTGCGCACATCCGAGGCCTGCGCCTGGGCGTGTACGAACTGGAGATGGTGCCCGGGATAGCCCTCGTGCAGCGCGGTCGCGGCGAGCTCCCAGCGGCAGTGGTCGCGCAGGATCCGCTCCTGCTTCGCGGGCGGCAGCGCCGGATCGGGCACCGTCACGTAGAACCAGCCGGTGCGGTCGCGCGAGTACGGCCCGGGACTGTGGTAGGCCGCGAACGGGATGAGGGGCCGCATGAACGCCGGCGTCGGAACCACGTCGAGCCGGGCGTCCGGCACGGGTGCGAGCCCGCGCTGCTCCACGAACGTGCGTGCCCGCTCCATCTCGCGCGCGTATGCCCCGACCAGCCCCCCTCCGTCCAAATGGTCGGCGCGCAGCCGCTCCACCACGTCGCGCCAGTGCTTCCCGTTGCCCAGCCGCGCCGCGCGCTGCGCCAGGTCCGCCTCCACCTCCTCGCGGAGATGCAGTCCGTAGCGCCACAGCTCCGGGGCCGTGTCGCGCAACGCGTGCTCGTAGTGCAGCCGGAAGTTGAACGGGTCCTCGCCCAGCGCGAAGCGGTCGGAGGCCGACTCGAGCCACCGCTCGAGATCGTGCTCGAAGTCCGCCAGCGCGGCGCTCGCCCGGTCCGCGGCGGCCTGCAGCCGCTCCGCCTCGCCCCGCCCCGGCACCGGCAGCGTCGTCGCGATTTCCTTGACCAGCAGCAGGCCCCCCGCCGTCATGCTGAGCGCCGTCTCGACGAAGAGTCGCACGGGCTCGACGAGCGCCGCCCGCGCGTCGTCCAGCAGCTGCGGCACGTCCTCCAGCCGCGCCGTCAGCGCGCGCACCCGCTCCGCGGGGGTGCGATCGTTCCGCAGCAGCAGGAAGTGCAGGCCGCCGAGCAGGTGGGAGAGCCAGAAGGCCGGGTCCTTGGCCTGCGGGCGCTCGCGCTCGAAGCGGGCGAGCGTCACTCGACCGTCGTTCAGCAGCGCCGTGCGGTCGATCTCGTCGTCGAGGCTCTCGGCGGAGGCTTCTTCCAGGGCGGAGCCGATCGACTTGAGCGCGGCGAGGTGGGGGCGGAGGGCGTCGGGGCTGAATCGCCCGAAGCGGTCGTCGTAGGCCGTCAGCCCCGCCTGGGTGGCCGCCACCGGATCGAGATGCCACCGCAGATCGAAGTACGAGCGCGCGATCTCCCGGAGCGCGCTTACCGCCATGCGACCTGCTTCAGCAGCCGATGGCACTCCTCGTCGGAGAGCACTCGGTCCGTGCGCTTCGCCGCCTCGAACAGGATGCGGCACGCGGCCTCGTCGTCCGCGTCGTAGCCGTGCGTCTCCAGCCAATACTTCACGTTCGACAGCCCCGAGACCGGCGAGATCTCGATCTTCTGCGCCAGCCCGAACTCCTCGGCGGGGACCGAGCTGTACACCCGGTTCGCGAGCCAGTCGTGACCCTTCTTCTTCGCCTTGATGATCGCCGCGGCGTGCACCCCCGTCCCCGTGCGGAACGCGTCCGTCCCGACCACCGGGTAGTTCGCCGGGATCGGCATCCCCACCGCCTCGGCCACCACGCGGCAGTACTCGGGCAGCTTCGACAGGTCGCGGGTGTGCGCCCCCAGGAGGCTCAGGTTCACGATCAGCAGGTCCATCTCCGCGTTGCCGACCCGCTCCCCCACTCCCAGCGCCGTGGCGTGCACGCGGTCCACCCCGGCCTCGATCGCCGCGAGACAGTTGACGAGCCCCATCCCGCGATCGCGGTGACCGTGCCAATCGATCTTTACGTCTTTGCCCCCTACGATTTCATCCTTTACGAATCGTACCAGCGCCTTGACGCCATCCGGTGTCGCATGTCCGACCGTATCCGCCAGACAGATCCGTGTGGCGCCGCAGTCGATCGCCGCGCGGTACAGCGCCTTCAGGGTCTCGGGCCGCGCCCGGGTCGTGTCTTCGGTGACGTACATGACCGGCAGGCCGTGCTTGACGGCGTACGTCACGGCTTCCTCGGTGGACTTGAGGATGCGGTCGAGGGTCCAGTCCTCGGCGTACTGGCGGATAGGGGAGGAGCCGATGAACGTCGCGGCTTCGATCGGGATGCCCACCTCTTCGGCGACCCGGACCACGGGCTCGACGTCCGCGATCACGGTCCGCGCCGCGCAGTTCGGGAAGATCGGCAGCTTGTGGTCGCGGATCTCCCGGGCGAGCACGCGCACCTGCTCCACGACCCGGGGGCCCGCGCCTGGGAGCCCGATGTCCGCCGCCACGATGCCGAGATCGGCCATCAGGTGGAGGAGGCGCTTCTTGACCTCGAGCGACGGGTCGCGCACCGACGGCGACTGCAGCCCGTCGCGCAGCGTCTCGTCGTTCAGGTCCACTCGGGCCCGGGACCAGTCGAACGCAGGGCCGGCCCGGTTCCAGTCGTAGATCAGCTCGCGCTCCTCCATGGCCCTAGTGTCGCGTGGCGGCTGGGCTAGGTCAAGGAAAGGCGGTACCCTTATGGCCATGCACGAGGTGATCTCCGGCCTGCTCGGCCACGACCGCGTCAAGGCGGCGCGTCAGCACATCGAGCGCACCGATGACGTCACGCTGGCGCGCCAGGCCACGCTGTCCGCGATCCCCGCCCCGACGGGAGCGGAGGCGCAGCGCGCCGCCAGGGTCGCCGAGTTGTTCCGGGAGGCGGGGCTCGGGGACGTCAGGATCGATGAGGCCGGGAATGTCTCCGGGTGGGTCGACGGGAACGGGGGAACCCTAAAGGACTCCCTGACGGTCGGGGGGAAGGGGGAAGGGGTTGCTCCCGTCGTCCTGTCCGCGCATCTGGATACCGTGTTCGGGCCCGACGTGGACGTCTCGGTCGAGCGCCGGGGCCGGCGGCTCGAGGGGCCGGGGATCTCGGACAACGCCCGCGGCATCGCGGCGCTCGTCGCCGTGGCCGAGGCCGTCGTCATGGCGCGGCTCCGGACCGCGCGGCCGATTCTCTTCGCGGCCACGGTGGGGGAGGAGGGGTCGGGGGACCTCCGGGGGGTGAAATACCTCCTAAACGGGGGAAGGGGGAACGGGGAAGGGGGAAGGGGCCACCCCACCCCGGCCCCCGCCGCGTTCATCGCGCTGGACGGCGCGGGGCTGGAGCGGATCGTGCACCGGGCGCTGGGCTCGCGGCGCTACCACGTCACGTTCCGCGGCCCGGGGGGCCACTCCTGGGCTGCGTTCGGCGTCGCCAACCCGGCGAACGCGGTAGGGCGCGCCACCGCCTTGCTCGCCGATCTCCCCACGCCCCACGCACCACGCACGACCTGCGCCGTCGTCCGCCTCGGCGGCGGGACCGGGTTGAACTCGATCCCCCAGGAGGCCTGGCTCGACCTGGACCTGCGCAGTGAAGACCCCAAGGCCCTGGCGCAGCTCGACGTCACGGTGCGCGCCGCCCTGGCGCGCGCGACGGACGACGAGAACCGCCGTCGCGCCCCCGCCACTCCGCCGCTCGGCATCGAGATCCAGCTCCTGGGCGACCGCCCGTCGGGCGTGACGCCGCGCACCCATCCGCTGGTGCAGGCGGCGATCGCCGCGAACCGGATCCTCGGCAAAGACGCCGAGCTCGCGAGCGCGTCGACCGACGCCAACGTGCCGATCGCCCTGGGCGTGCCCGCGATCGCCCTGGGCGCGGGCGGCAAGGCGGGCGACGCGCATCTCACGACCGAGTGGTACGAAAACACTGAAGGAGCGCTCGGCATCATCCGGGCGCTCCTCGTGACGGCGGCGGTGGCGGAAGTGGAGTAGGTGCTACCCCCGCACCCGCTCGTTGAGGAGCCGCACCACCCGCGTCACCATCGAGCGCGGCGAGAACCGCGCCGTGACCGGCGTCAGCTTGTTCATCAGTCCGGGGATCACCATCCGCTTCCCCTTCAGCAGGCCATCGTAACCCGCCTGTGCCACGCGCGCGCCGCCCATCACGAACGGCAGCTTGAAGATCCGCACGTTGTCCATGTGCGCCGCGGCCTGGAAGCCGGTGTGCGTGGGTCCCGGGCAGAGGCACGTGACGGTCACGCCCGTCCCGCGCAGCTCCTCGGCCAGCGCGTCGGAGAACGAGATCACGTACGCTTTGGTCGCGTAATAGACTGCCATGAATGGGCCCGGCTGGAACCCGGCCGTGGAGGCGACATTGAGGATGCGGCCCGCGCTCCGCCCCAGCATCGCGGGGAGAAACAGCTTGGTGAGGTGGGTGAGCGCGGTGACGTTGACCTGGATCATCCGGAGCTCCGTCGCGGCGTCCGTCGCGAGGAACGGACCGGTCACCCCAAACCCCGCATTGTTGACCAGCACGTCCAGCTCGACGTCCGCTGCCCGGAGGGTGCGGAAGATCTCCTCCGGCGCGGCCGGATCGGCGAGGTCGGCCGGGATGACCGTGGCGCGGATGTTGTGCGCGCTCCCGAGCTGGGCCGCCAGCTGCTTCAACTTGTCGGCGCTGCGCGCCACGAGCACCACGTCGTGCCCGTCCCGCGCGAACAGCTTCGCCAGCTCCAGGCCGATGCCGCTGGAGGCCCCGGTGATCAGCGCTCTCATAGCCCGCTCACAGGTTGCGGTGGTGACCCCTTACAACCTAGCTCTCTCGGCGGCTGGCGACCGTTGGTTCAGCCAGCCAGGCTGCCGCTCAAGACGTGCAGCGCTTCCAGAGCCGTCCGACTGTGGCGCGTCGGGAGGAGTTGCGAAGAGTACCTGTGCCGGACCACGCCCGCCCTGTCGATCACGTATGTCACCCGGCCCGGCACGAGGCCCAACGTCTCCTCCACCCCGTAGAGCTCGCGCACGGCGCCGCCCCGGTCGGATAGGAGCAGGAACGGCAGCTCCTGGCGCGCGGCGAACCGCTGGTGCGAACTCACGGAATCCGAGCTCACGCCGATCACCTCGGCACCTTGGGCGGTGAACGCCTCGTAGCTGTCGCGGAACGCGCGCGCCTCGAGTGTGCACCCCGGCGTGGCGTCTTTGGGGTAGAAGTACAGCACGACGCTCTTCTGGCCGAGCAGATCACGCAGCTGGACCGGCTTGCCCCGCTGGTCCGGGAGCGTGAAGTCCGGCGCGACATCTCCGACGCGCACCTTCCGGTGTTTCGTCAACGTTCCCTCCCCGTTCACCTCGTACAACCTATAGTCGCAGCGCAGCCAACGTTCCCTCAATGTGCTGCCGATCCCCCTGGCACGCTCTTCGCCTTGTGCATCAGGAGGAGCAGCGGCAGCGACAGCACGAAACACGCCCCGAACAACAGGAACAGCTGCTCGAACGAGAGCATCAGCGCCTGCCGCGTCACTTGGCCGTTCAGCACCATCAGCGCCTTCGAGTCCGCGAGCGGTGCGGGCGTGCCCGTCGCGATGAGCCGCGCCGTGATGCCGGCGAGCCGCTCGCGCGTGACCTCGCTGAACGCCGTCACGTTGGCGATCAAGTCGGCGCGGTGGATCGCCGTGAAGCGCTGCACCAGCGTCGCCGAAACGGCGATACCCACGCTCCCGCCCAGCTGGCGCATCAGGTTGAACAGCCCGGTGCCGTTCGGGATCTTGCTCATCGGCAGGTCGGCGAGCGCCAGGTTCGTGAGCGGGACGAAGATCAGGCCGAGCCCCACGCCCCGGAAGATCAGCGGCCAGAAGAAGTCCGCCATCCCGCTGTCGGTCGTGAAGTGGGCGTGCTTCCACATCGAGAGGGCGAAGATCGCCACCCCGGCGAGAATCGACAGCCGCCCGTCGAACTTGCCGGTGGTGCGCCCCATAGTGGCCATCGTAAACGCGCTCGCGAGCGCGCCCGGCAGGATCACGAACCCCGTCTGCTCCGCGGTGAAGTTCTGGAGGTTCTGCAGGTACACCGGGAGCACGAACACGGTCGCGTACAGGCACACGCCGAGCACCAGGCCGAACACCACGCCGACGGCGAGCTGCCGGCTCTTCAGGATCCGGAGATCGACCACGGGGTGCTCCGTCGTCAGCTCATGCCAGACGAACGCGACGAGCGAGACCGCACTGATCACCGCGTAGGTGACGACCTCGCGCGACGTGAACCAATCGAGCCGCTCCCCGCGCTCGAGCATCGTCTGCAGCGTGCCGATCCCGGCGGCGAGGAGCACCAGCCCGACGTAGTCGATCTTGTCCGCCTTCACCTGGAACCGCGAGTTCTGGATGAAGCTGAGCGACAGCGCCAGCGCCAGCATGCCGATCGGAATGTTGATGTAGAAGATCCACGGCCACCCGAAGGCATCGGTGATGTAGCCGCCCAGCGTCGGGCCCAGCGTCGGGCCGACCATCACGCCCACGCCGAAGATCGCCATGGCGGTGCCGTACTCCTCGCGCGGGAACTCCTCATAGAGGATCGCCTGCGACGTGGACAGCAGTGCGCCGCCGCCCAACCCCTGGATGATGCGCCAGAACACCAACGACGCGAGTGCATGGGCGTTGCCGCAGAAGAACGACGACACAACGAAGATGGCGATCGAGCCCGCGAAGTAGCGGCGCCGCCCGAAGTACGCCGACAGCCACCCCGTGATCGGCAGGATGATGACGTTGGCGACGATGTAGCCGGTCGACACCCAGGCGATCTGGTCGAGCGTGGCCCCCAGGTTCCCCATCATGTGGGGGATCGCCACGTTCACGATGCTCGTGTCCAACAGCTCGAGCACCGACGCGAGCGACACCGTCACGGCGATGATGTAGCGGTTCTTGTAGCGGTCGGCGGCGACGCTCCCCAGCGCCGGCAGCGGCAGAGTAGCCGTGGCCACGTGTCCCTACTTGGTCTGGATGGTGACGTCCACGCTCATCCCGGGCCGCAACGGATGGGCAGGATCGACATTGTCGGGTCGGATGCGCACCGGCACCCGCTGCACGACCTTGGTGAAATTCCCGGTCGCATTGTCGGGCGGCAGCAGCGAGAACCGCGCGCCCGTCGCCGGCGAGACGCTCTCCACGTGGCCGCGGAAATGCGCCCCGGGATACGCGTCCACCGTGAAGTCCACGGGCTCACCCGGCTTCACGTCCGCGATCTCGGTCTCCTTGAGGTTGGCCGTGAGCCATACGTCCTCGAGCGGCACGACACTCATGAGCGGCTGGCCCGGCTGCACCAGCTGACCGACCTCGACGCTCTTCTTGCTCACGACGCCCGAGCTGGGCGCGCTGATCCGCGTGTAGGAGAGGTTCAGCGCCGCCTGATCGCGCGCCGCGCGCGCGGCTGCCACGCGGGCATCCGCTCCCGCGAGCGCCGCCTGCGCCGCGGCGAGCGCGGCGTCCGCCGCGGCCGCGGCCGCCTGGGCCGCATCGAGCTGCTGCTTCGAGACGATGTCCTGCTGCGCCAGCGGGAGCAGCCGGTCGAGGTCCGCACGCGCCTTCTTGGCGTTCGCCTCGGCCTGGGCCACCTGCGCCTCCGCCTGGCCCACCCGGGCCTTGTTGGACACGCCCGCGAGCGCCACCGCCAGATCGGCCTCGGCCTGCGCCAGCCGCACGCGGTAGTCCCGGTCGTCCAGCACGACCAGTGTGTCGCCCGCCTGCACCCGCCGGTTGTCGTCCGTTCGCACCAGGGCGACGAACCCGCCGACCTTCGGGAGGATGGGGATGATGTGCCCGTCCACCTGCGCGTTGTCGGTCGAGACGTGGCTCAGGTTGAACCACCAGCGCCGCGCCCCGAGGCCGACCAGCCCGAGGAGCACGACGCCCATGATGAGGAACACGGTGCGACGCCTGCCGCCGGGGCTCGCGGCCGGGGCGGCCCCCCCCCCAGCCGGCGTGGGCCGAGCGGCGCCGGCCTGTTCTTGAGTCTCGGGTTCCATGATGGTCGCCATAGGTCTTCTATCCGTTCGGATGCTGGGTTAGTGAAGTGTGCTGGCCACGCCGACCGCCCGCGCCAGGGCCACGCGGGCGCTGGCGGCGGCGAAGCGCGCGTCGATGTCCGTGTCGCGCGCACGGATCAGGTTGGACTGCGCGTCGATCACCTCGATGTTGCCCGCCACGCCCGCCTTGAAGCGCTCGCGCGCCTGCGCCAGCTCGTCCGTAGCGAGGCGCAGCCGCTCGGCCGCGACACTTTGTTGCGCTTCGGCCGAGCGCAGGTCCAGCAGCGCCGCGTCCACGTCGGCGGCGATCTGCTGCCGCAGGTCGCGCTCCCGCACGCGCGACTCGCTCACCGTCGCGTTCTGCTCGGCGATCCGCGCCTCGCGGTGGAAGCCGTCGAGAATCGGCACCGTCACCTGCAACGCGACCTGCCGCGTGGAGATGGCGCTCGGCATCGTGAGGCCGTTCACCCCGTAGTCCGCCTCCAGGTCGAGCCGCGGCAGCCGCTCCGCCCGGATCGCGCTGCCCGTCTGCCGCGCCGCCGCGCCGCGCGCGACTTCGGCTTGCAGGTCGGGACGCCCTGCGAGCGCGGCCGCCACGGCCGCCTGGCGGTCGCCGGGGACCTCCGCGTTGGCGAGGCCCGCAGCCAATGTGTCGGCGAGCTCGAGCGGAGTCGCCGGATCGATGGCGAGGGCGCGGGCAAGGGCGATCCGGGCCCGGTCGAGCTCGTTCCGAGCGATGATCGTGAGACCCTGCGCCGTCACGAGCTGGGTGCGCGCGCGGGTAACATCGATCGCGGCGCTCACGCCCGCCCGCTTCTGCGCTTCGGCGAGCGTCACGAGCTCGGCCGCGATGCTGGAATCGGCCCGCCGCGCCGCCACCACGGCAGCGGCCCGGGCGGCGCGCAGGTAGGCGGCGGCGGCCGTCTGCGCCGCGCTTTCGACCGTGGCGCCGCGCTCCGCGCGGCTCCCGTCCGCCTGAGCGCCTGCGGCGCGCACGCGTTTGACGCTGGACCAATCGAACACAGTCTGCGTGGCGCGGACGCGCCCGTCGTAATTGTCGAACGGCCCGATGAGCTCGGGCAGCCCCGGCTGTCCCGGTGGGGTCGGAAACGAGATTCCCAGCGACTTCGAGTTGAAGGTGCGGTTCACCCACGCCCCCGAAATCGCGAGCGACGGCAGCAGCGCCGACCGGGCCTGACGCACCCGGGCATCCGCCTCGGTCGCGCGCAGCGTGGCGAGCTCCACCGGGGTCGCCTGGCCCGACGCCACCCGCACCGCGTCGGCGAAGGAGAGGCGTAGCGGCGCCGGGGTCGCAGGCTGCTGCGCCCCGAGGAAAGAGGGCGCGGCGACGAGCCATGCGAGAACGGCACTCAGCCGACGACTACTGCTGAGCGATGCCATGGAGGTACAAGTCGATGTGGGTGTCGAGGTATTGCTGCACGTTGAAGGCCTCCGGCATGCACGACGCGAACGCGCGGCGCGCCACGGTGGCGTGGATCAGCGGCGACATCGCGAGCTTCGCGGCGACCATCACGTCCACCGGGCGAAATTCGCCGTTCTTGATACCGCGCTCGATCACGCCGGCCATCAGGCGGTGCCCGCGGGTCACGACTTCGTCGTAGTAGAAGCGCGTCAGCTCCGGGAAGGTGGCGGCTTCGGCCATCATCAGCTTCGGGATGCCGGCGAGCGCCGTTTCCCCCACCAACCGCCAGTACTCCCGTACCAGCCGTTCGACGAGCTCGCGGGCGCTGCCGGTGAACGCGCGCGCCAGGGCCTCGCCCTGAGCGATGACGGGCACGATCGTTTCTCTGACCACGGCCTTGAACAGCGCTTCCTTGCTGTCGAAGTAGAGGTAGACCGTGCCTTTGGTCACGCCGGCGCGGCGCGCCACGTCCGCGAGCTTGGTCGCGGCGAAGCCCTTCTCGACGAACACCTCGAGCGCCGCCGCGAGCAGCTCGGCGGGCCGCTCGTCCTTGCGGCGCTGCCAGCGAGGCTTCGCACGACGCTTGCGTTGGGTGACGGCCTGGGCCACAGAAACCTCCAGAATTAATTACTGAACGGTCAGTAATTAATCGCTGTTCCCGCGCCCGTCAAGGTTTGTGGAACACGTTGCCACATCAGAAGTTAGCTATCTGGCGG
>Ga0209802_1001217_pt1 | contig 19385 bp, 20 predicted proteins | sample GraSoiAngelo_129_FD_185886 | JGI IMG/M metagenome (GOLD analysis project Ga0209802, IMG submission 185886) | Grasslands soil microbial communities from the Angelo Coastal Reserve, California, USA - 14_0927_12_40cm (SPAdes) (version 2) | ecosystem: Environmental > Terrestrial > Soil > Grasslands ... | reverse complement strand
CTTGCCGTCCGGCATCTGCTCGAGGGCTTCGCGCGACCCGCTCACCCCGATGAGTGATTCCACCTTGTCGTAATACGGCTCGAGGTCCTTGTAGCTAAGCGGCCAATCTTCGCCATAGCCGTCGCGACTCGCGGCCTTAAACTCGTAGTCGCTATAGCGGTAGCTTTCGCGCGCCCAGCAGAATGTCTTGCCGCCCACTTGCCGGCCGCGCACCCACATGAAAGGTTTGTCGAGAGGAAACGTGTAGGGGTTCTCATGGTCGTCGACGAAAAACTGATGGCTGAATTCGTCGCACGCGTAGCAGAGCCGTTGGATGGGCTGGCGCTCGAGCAGCGCCTGACGATTACCGAAGCCGCGAAACTTGACCTGATACGGGCGGACGTGCTCGGTGAAGTCGCGCGTAGGTAGGCGCGGCGGCCCGGCCTCCAACATCAGCACAAACATCCCCTGCTCTGTAAGCTCCTTGGCTACCCAGCCGCCACTCGCGCCCGAGCCGACAATCAGGGCGTCGTAGACTGTTTGATTGCCTGGCATCACTGCGCGCAGAAATCCGCGGCACATTGTGTCACAGTGAGTGGATAGTCGGCAACTCGGAAACTGAACGGCTGCCGAGAAATATCGTTTCAATCGTGCAAAGAGTTGGATTTGACAGAATCGTGGGTTGCAGACATAATTGTATGTACGTCAATCCTGTGGAGGGCATACAAGCCCGGCGAAGAACGCGGGCTACACGGATGGCGCCAAAATATATTTTTGTAACGGGCGGAGTTGTTTCCTCACTGGGAAAAGGCGTAGCGGCCTCCTCTATCGGCTGTCTCCTCGAAAGTCGCGGTCTCCAAGTCACTCTGCAAAAATGCGATCCATACCTGAACGTGGATCCAGGCACCATGAGCCCGTTCCAGCACGGCGAAGTGTTTGTGACCGAAGACGGCGCGGAGACGGACCTCGATCTGGGGCACTACGAGCGCTTCACGCACGCCAAGCTTTCCCGCGACAATAACTGGACCAGCGGCCGCATCTACGAAACCATCCTGACCAAAGAGCGGCGCGGCGATTATCTCGGCAAAACCGTGCAGGTGATCCCGCACGTCACCGACGAGATCAAAGCCAGCATCCGAAAAGTCTCGGACGGCGTGGACGTGATCATCGTGGAGATTGGCGGTACGGTCGGCGACATCGAGTCGCTTCCCTTTCTCGAAGCCATCCGCCAGATGCGCCTGGAGCTGGGAGCCGAGAACACGCTCTTTGTGCACGTGACGCTGGTGCCGTTCATCGCCGCAGCGGGCGAGCTGAAAACCAAGCCGACGCAACACAGTGTAAAAGAGATGCTGAGCATCGGAATTCAACCGGATATTTTGCTTTGCCGCAGCGATCGTCACATCCCGGCGGAATTGAAAAAGAAAATCGCGCTGTTCTGCAACGTCGCGGAGTCCTGCGTTATTTCTATGGAAGACGTGGACACGATTTACGCGGTCCCCGCGGAACTGAGCAAGGAAGGATTGGACACGCAGATTCTGCGACTGCTCCGACTGGAAACACGGCCTTCGGACATGAAGCCGTGGCTGGACCTGGTTCACCGCCTGCATCATCCAGCCGGGGAAGCGCATATCGCCGTTGTCGGGAAATACGTGCAGCTCGAAGATGCCTACAAAAGCCTGCGCGAAGCTTTACTGCATGGCGGCCTGGCGCACAACCACAAGACCGTCCTGCACTGGGTGGAAGCCGAAGAGATCGACTCGCCGGAAACAGCAGCGAGACGATTGCAGGGCTACGATGGAATTCTCGTGCCGGGTGGCTTTGGCAAACGCGGGATTCAGGGAATGGTTTATACCATTCAATACGCGCGCGAACACAAAGTGCCTTTCTTCGGGATTTGCCTGGGGATGCAGTGCGCGACGATTGAATACGCGCGCGACGTCGCCGGATTGAAGCAGGCAGACAGCACGGAATTTGACCCGCAGACGCCGTACCGCGTGATTTACAAACTGCGGGAATTGCTGGGCGTGGACGAAATGGGCGGCACGATGCGGCTGGGGGCGTGGCCGTGCAGGTTGGAGCCGGGTTCCTTTGCGCATAAAGCATACGGAAAACTCGAGATCAGCGAACGGCATCGGCATCGGTACGAATTCAATCGCGACTTTGAGAAAACGCTGGTCGCCGCAGGATTGAAGATTACCGGGCGGACGCCGGACGAAAATTACGTGGAGATAGTCGAGGCGTCGGACCATCCGTGGTTCCTCGGTTGCCAGTTCCACCCGGAATTCAAATCCAAGCCGCTCGAGCCGCACCCGCTGTTTGCGGCGTTCATTGGCGCCGCGCTGGAACACAAGAAACAGCGTTTGCGCCTGGCCTCCGTCAGCGTCCCCGAACGCCAAACGGCGCCTGCCATGCGGGCCGCGCCACGCGCCACAGCCTAAAGAAGGCTTAAACTGGGTTTGCAGCTGCTTTGGGCGCACCAGCCATCACTCCTCTGGCAAACGTCCAAAATGCGTTGGCGTGTATGGTATCTTCAATAAACTCCATGACTGCACCTCGCGAAATCGAACTCGGCAAGCTGCGCCTGGGCGGCGGCAATCCGTTGTTCCTGATTGCCGGGCCGTGCGTGATCGAGAGCGAAGCGCACGCCCGAATGATGGCGGAGGAAATTGCCAAGATCGCTGCCGATGCAGGGGTTCCGTACATTTTCAAGGCTTCGTACGACAAAGCCAACCGTTCGTCGGTGAAGGCATTTCGCGGTCCGGGACAGAAGGAAGGAGTGCGCATTCTGGGCAAGATCAAAAAAGAATTGAAGCTGCCGATCCTGACTGACATTCACGACGTTTCGCAGGCACAGCCCGCTGCGGAGGTCTGCGACGTATTGCAGATTCCGGCGTTCCTGGCACGGCAAACGGATCTGCTGGTCGCCGCGGGCAAAACGGGGCGGATCGTGAACGTGAAGAAAGGGCAGTTCTTGTCGCCGTGGGAAATGGCCAACGTAGCAGAGAAGGTGGCGAGTACGGGGAATACAAAAATCATTCTCACGGAGCGCGGCACTTCGTTTGGTTACCAGAATCTTGTTGTGGATATGCGTTCGTTCCCGATCATGCAAAGGACGGGATACCCGGTGGTGTTTGACGTGACCCATTCCGTGCAGATTCCGGGCGGGCAAGGCCACTCGAGCGGAGGGCAGCCGCAATTTATTGAGCCGTTGGCGCGCGCGGGCGTGGCCGCAGGCGTGGACGGGATTTTTCTGGAGACGCACGACAATCCCGCGGCAGCCTTGTCGGACGGGCCCAATGCGCTGCCGTTGTCGCATCTTCTCGGCCTGTTGACGAGATTGAAGGGACTCAGCACCGTGGTCCGCCGGTGGAGCGCTCGATGAGTCTCGAGACCGCGCGGCGCGTGCTGAAAATCGAGGCGCAAGCGATTCAGGATGTTCTTGCGCGGCTCGATGCCAATTTCGAGAAGGCCGTGAGTGTCTTATTCGCCTGCAAGGGGCGCGTAGTGGTCAGCGGGATGGGCAAATCCGGCCTCATCGGGCGAAAAATTTCCGCGACATTTTCGAGCACTGGCACGCCGTCGTTTTTTCTGCATCCTGCCGAGGCGCTGCACGGCGATCTTGGGATGCTGGCGCGCGGCGACGCCATGCTGGCAGTTTCCTATGGCGGCGAAACACAGGAAATCATCCAACTGCTCGAAGCGCTGAAGCGCCTGGAGATGCCGCTGGTCATACTGACCGGTGACCCGAAATCGACACTCGCGGAAGCGAGCGACGTAGTGCTGGACGTCAGCGTGAAGGAAGAAGCGTGTTCGCTGAATCTTGCGCCGACGGCGAGCACCACGGTGGCGATGGCTGTGGGCGATGCGCTGGCGGTTTCGCTCTTGGAGCGGCGCAATTTCAAGCACGACGATTTTGCGGCCTTGCATCCGGCCGGCCGTCTCGGCAAGAAATTGCTGCGGGTCGAACATTTAATGCATTCGGGTGCTGCGTTGCCACGCGTCGCTCCAGGAACGCCGATGCCGGACGTTTTTCACGAGATGAGCGCGAAGGGTCTGGGCATGACTACCGTAATGGATGCCGACGGACGCCTGGCGGGGATCCTGACTGACGGCGACCTGCGGCGCTTAATGGAAAAACATCGCGGGGCGGTTCTCGAAATGCGTGCGGTGGATGGCATGACCAAAAATCCACAGACCATCGGGCCGCATGTGCTGGCCAGCGAAGCATTGAATCTGATGGAAAAGAAAAAGATCACCTCGGTCGTGGTGATGGATGCAGCGAAAGGCGTTCTTGGCGTCGTGCACTTGCACGATTTGTGGACGCTGGAATTGATGTAGCAACACAAGAAAAAAGATTTAAAGCAAAGATCACAGAGAATGCTGAGGACACGGAAAAGAAAGGGAGAGAACATTGGCAAAGGGCGGAAGGATACCGGAGAAACTGGCGAAGAAGGCGAAGCAGATTCTGGTGCTGCTCATGGATGTGGATGGGACGCTCACGGATGGCAGCGTAACTCTGGCGTCGCAACAGGACGGCCACGCCCTCGAAGTCAAGACCTTCGACGCCCACGACGGGCAGGGACTCACGCTTGCCGTCACGGCGGGCCTACGCACCGGCGTCATCACCGGACGCGGCAGCGCGGCGCTCCGGCGCCGGTGTAAAGAGCTGGACGTCGAGTTTGTTTATGAAAAGCAGGGTCATAAAATCGCGGCCTACGAAGATATCTTGCGCAAGACCGGTGCGAAGGAATCCGAGGTGGCCTTTCTCGGCGATGATTTGCCGGACCTCATGATCATGCGGCGGGTTGGGCTTGCGGTGGCTGTGGGCAACGCCGCCCCGGAAGTAAAACGCGTGGCTCATTACAGAACGAAAGCCCCAGGCGGCAAAGGCGCCGCGCGCGAACTCGTCGAACTCATTCTCAAATCCAAGGGAATTTGGGAAGAGATGATCGACAAGGCCCGCGCGTAGAGGAGTGGCGATTCATGTTGCATGCCTGGCATGATGTTTCCCCGGGAAACGAACTCCCGCGCGACTTTGTGGCGGTGATCGAAATCCCGCTGGGCTCCAACGTGAAGTACGAGTTGGACAAGCCCAGCGGTCTCTTGAAGGTGGACCGCATCATCCACTCCGCGGTGTTTTATCCGGCGAATTACGGCTTCATTCCGCAAACTTATGCCGAGGACAACGATCCCCTCGACGTGCTGGTGCTGTGCCAGGAACCGGTGCAGCCGCTTTCGCTGATCAAAGCACGGGCCATCGGCGTGATGACTATGATCGATTCCGGCGCCAGCGATGACAAAATCATCGCCGTGGCGACGAACGATCCGGAATTCAACGGCTACGTGGAAGCCAAAGAGCTTCCGCCGCACCGTTTGCTGGTCCTGAAGCGCTTCTTTCAGGATTACAAGCAACTGGAAGGCAAGCAGGCGCAAGTGGAGGACATTCGCCCCGCATACGCCGCGGCTAACGTGATCGAAAAAGCGTTAGCGCGTTACAAGCAGGAGCGCGAGCTTCTTCGCGCGAAAGGCAGGAGCTAAACTCCCCGGATTTGCTGGTAAAATCTTTTTGCATGAATTAGGGAAACCTGGCATGAAGCGATTCCTAAAATGGTTTGCCGGTGGCCTCGCCGTGCTACTCCTCGCAGCGTTCGGCGTGCTCTTTTACATGGCAGGCAGTCCGAAGGACGTGTACGGCATGGTCCGTTACGCCCTGCCGCACATGCATCGGGGCACGCTGAGAGTCGGCAGCGACGCTCCGGACGCACGCTTGGTGGCGCTGGACGGCGCGAGCCATTTTCACATTCGCGAACGCCTCGGGGCGCGCCCGTTGGTTCTGGTGTTCGGCAGTTTCACCTGACCACCTTTCCGCCGCCAGGTTGGCGACATCGTTCAGATTTATAACGACTACAAAGATCACGCCGATTTCCTGACCGTTTACGTGCGCGAAGCGCATCCCACCGACGAATGGCAGATGAAATCCAACGTGACGGATGACGTCTGTTATGTGCAGCCAAAAACGCTGGAACAGCGCGTGGCCATCGCGAATGATTTCACCAAACGATTCAAGTTTTCTCTGCCCTTCGGGATCGATGACATGAGCAACGCTGCCGACAACGCCTACTCCGCGTGGCCGGAGCGCATTTACATCATCAACGAAGGTGGTCACATCGCCTATCGCGGAGGAATAGGGCCGTTTAACTACAAGCCTGCCGAAGCGCGCGAATGGCTGGCAGCGCGCTACGGAGCCGTGAAGCACGAATCCTCCAGTGCGCCCGCTTCGGCGGTGCCGCCTCCGGCGCCAGCGCCAGCGTCCGCACCCGCATCCGCGACAAAGTAAATCTTGAAGTGCTGAGGTTCGTGCGCGTCGCTATCGGACGGCTCGCCCTCGGTGACCTGCCGAAGGGAGCAACGCGCTCGCTCGCGCCGGAAGAGAAGCAGGCTTTGGATCGCCCAAGTGAGCCGCGCGCCAGCCGCAACTTCGATTGACAGCCTTGCCGTCCTTGTATAACTTGCCCTCATGTCCTCACCAAGCCAATCCGTTCCCTCGTCGCCTGACGCCGGAACGGGCGTGATCATCGAGCGGACCGGCGATGTCCTCGCGTTTACGCTGAACAATCCAGTCCATGGCAACGAAGTGACCGGGGCGATGTTTGACGCCATGCTGGCCGAGCTGCTTTCCGAAGCCTCGGAACAACGCGGTCGTGTGCTACGCATCCGTGCTCGCGGCAAAGTGTTCTGTAGCGGGCGCGAGCGCGCGGGCAGAGATGCCGCCTCCATTCGCAACGAAACGGCTCGGCTGATTGAATTCAAGCGCGCTTTGCGCACCTCCCCACTCATCAGCGTCGCCGAGGTGCAAGGCGACGCGTTTGGCTTCGGCTTCGGCCTGGCGATCGTCTGCGACTTCGCGCTGGTTGCAGAAAATGTTTCGCTCGCGTTTCCCGAGATGCGTTCTGGACTCGCTCCCTCGGCCATCATGGCCTACCTCGGCGAATACGCTCTTCCCCGTTTCGCATTTCCGCTCGTTCTATTCGGCGATCCCATCAGCCCGCACCGCGCGCTCCAAATCGGCCTGATCTCCCAGGTTTGTCCACCCGAGCAATTAGCCGGCGAGGCGAATGCCCTCGTCCAACGCATTCTTCGTCTCGACCCCGCCGCCGTCCGTCGCTGCAAGGAATTCTTTCTCGAGGCGCAGCAAAATTCATTCGAGCACAACTGCCGGCGCGCCATCGAAGCCCTCACGGAAGGCAGTTTGGCCCTCTTCGCCAGGCAGAAGTGAGTGGGCCCCTCTTGGCGGTAAACGCTGGCGCTCGCCTCGACCGTCTCCCGATTTCTTCGTTTCACCGCCGCATCCTGACGCTGATCGGCATCGGTATGTTCTTTGACGGTTTCGACGTTTACGTCGCCGCAACCGTCCTCGGGGCCACGCTCAAGACGGGTTTTTCCACGCTGAACCAGAACGCTCTGTTCGTCTCCGTGACGTTTCTCGGGATGATGCTGGGATCCTTCTTCACTGGTTTTCTCGGCGACCGCTACGGCCGGCGTTTCACCTATCAGGCCAATCTGGTCATTTTTGGCCTGGCCTCCGTCGCTGCCGCGTTTGCGCCATCAATGCTGATATTAATTGTGCTTCGCGGCATCATGGGGTTGGGATTGGGCGCGGAACTGGTTGCAGGTTTCTCCACCATGACCGAGTTTGTGCCGCCGCAAGCCCGGGGCAAATGGGTGGGCACGCTGTCGGTCCTCGTGGTGACCAGCTTGCCCTTCAGCGCCCTGGCGAGCACGCTGATCGTTCCTCAATTGGGGGCTCGCCTCGGATGGCGCACCATGTTTGTGCTGGCCGGACTGGGCGGGCTGGTGGTGTGGTACATGCGCAAAGGGCTGGTGGAATCGCCGCGATGGCTGGAATCTATTGGCAGAACGGAAGAAGCAGAAGCAATTATGAAGTCGATCGAAGAAGAGGTCGCCCGCGAGCATGGCGCTCTGTCGCAGCCAATTCTGTCCAAGCCCGGGCCGCCAACGAGGACGGCTGCCGCGTTGCTCAACCCCGTGCTGCTCCCGCGCATGATCGTTGGCATCGTCACGTTGATTGTGGCGAATACGCTCATCTATGGCTTTGTCACCTGGCTACCCACATTTTTTGTCCACCAGGGACGCAGCATCGCGCGCTCCTTTCTGTACTCCTTCATTATGTCGGCAGGCGCCCCGGTCGGGTCGGTCATCGGCATGCTCACCGCAGATTCCTGGGGCCGCAAACCTTCGATCATCGGTGCCTCGGCGATGACTATCCTTGTTGGCGGCATCTATCCTTTCATCCAGAACCCCGTTTTGCTGCTGGCCACCGGCTTTCTTCTGGTCGTGCCAATCTATGTGCAGGTCACTTTGCTTTTCGCCATTTACATTCCGGAATTATTTCCCACGGACGTACGCATGCGAGCGGCGGGAATTTGCAACACCTTCGGACGTGGGGCAACCATTGTTACCCCCTTCATGGTGGTCGCGTTGCTCCGTTCGTACGGTATCGGCGGAGTCATCAGCCTGATGATCGGGCTCCTCATCGTGCAAATCCTCGTGGTCTTTTTCTTCGGGGTGGAGCCGAAAAATCGCCGTCTCGAAGAAATGGACTCGGAATCGTCCGTCTCTCCCCTTCCTTCCGCAGTTTGATTTTGAATCGATTTAGGCATGCGGAATCGAGGCATTCGCACTAAAATACGGCGCGTCGTTCTCTGGGAGGCTTTATGAAAAGAGGTGGCGTGACTGCTGTTTTCTTTCTATTCGCGATTGTCCCTGTGCGGGGACAGGCGAAACTCTCTGTGAAATGGGAGGAGCTCACCGCGGCCGATTTCCGGCAGGCGATTCAGCAATCCAAAGGAACCTGCCTGCTCCCGTTTGGCATTCTCGAAAAGCATGGGCCGCATCTGCCGCTGGGAACCGATCTTCTGAATGTTCGTTACGCATCCCTGCACGCCGCCGAGCAGGAATTCGCCGTGGTCTTCCCGGAATACTATTTCGGGCAGATTTTTGAGGCCAAGCACGAGCCCGGCACCGTCGCTTATAGCCTGGAGCTTCAGTTGAAACTGCTTCAGGAAACCACGGACGAAATGGCGCGCAACGGCTGCAAGAAAACCATCATCGTGAATGGCCACGGCGGAAATGAGCACCTGCTCCCGTACTTCGCGCAAGCGCAGATGGACAAGCCCAAGGACTACGTCGTCTACGTCCTCGACGGCGAACGCAGCCGCCCCGGCGGTCCTGCGAAGAAATCCACCGGCATCGACTACCACGCGGGCGAGAACGAATCCTCCAACACGCTATACACCCATCCCGAACTCGTTCACATTGACCGCGCCGCCAGCGAATCCGGCGCGGACCTGAAGCGCCAAAATCTCCCGGAATTTCTCTACACCGGCATTTGGTGGTACGCACGTTTCCCCAATCACTACTCGGGAGATGGCTCGGTGGCCACCAACGAACTGGGTGAATGGAACGTGCAGGGTTGGATTTCCACAATTGTTGATGCCATCCGGGCCGTCAAAGCGGATGATGCCAGCCTCAAAATCCAGAATGAGTTCTACGAAAAGAGCAAACATCCCCTCGATACGCGCCCATGAAATCAGGCATGGACCTGTTCGGCTTGTGCCGGAAAGAGGGTAGTTCAGCGAGCCTGGAGAACCTGGGAGAAGCAGCAGCCCTCAGCGTGCCTTGCCGAGCTGCTCCGCCCAGCGGCACAACACTCCATAGTGCGGCTGCTCGACATCGATAAATTCGATGCCCATGCCGATGCGGGGCTTTACGATGCGCACCATTCCAAGCGCTTCCATTTTTTCATTTTTCCTTGTCAGCGTGATCCGTACGCGCGTGTTGGAAGGCAGCGGCTTGCTGGTGCAAACAAAAATTCCACCCATGGACAGGTCGGAAGTCACACCTTCCGTCCGCGATCCGCTTTCCAGATCCAGCACGAGTGCGTCCGCAGCAAAAGGATAGCGGATACAAAAGCGGCGGTCCCGGACCGTAATGCTCCGGGGGTCGCCATTCGATGCGCGGTCGTCCATGAAAATAACGTTGCCCACAGTCAGGCCCCGACGGCCAGCAACCGGCCGTGATTTGCCCGTGGTAAGTTTCGGCTTGTCCCAGTGTGCCCTAAAATCAGTTCGTCCGCGGTGTTTTCAAAATGTTGTACCGCGAAAGAAACAATACCCAACAGGTGGTCCATGGCGGAGTTGTCCTTCTCGCGCTATTACTTGGAACGACAAACGGCTCCTTCTCCAGCCTGTCCCGGATTCACGTGCATGTTAGCCTGAAACTTGAGCTTTTCTCATAACGCACCATGAGCACTCTATCCGACGGACTCCGCCAGAGCGACCGCGTGAGCTTCCGCATGCCCGTCGAGGCATCGTGGGCCACTGCGGCGGGCGCCACGTTCACGCAGACGGCCGAGACTCTTCTTGTCAGCAGGAATGGGGGAGTGCTGCGGGTGAGCGAAAGACTGGATGCCGGCCAAGAGCTGCACCTTCGCCGCCACCTCGAAGGCGACCACTGGAAACGCGCGCGCGCGCGCGTGGTCGCGGAGATTGATCAAGACCCGAACGGCTTTCTCTACGCCATCCATCTTCTCGAGCCGCGCGCGGACTTCTGGGACATCGACTTCCCTTCCCCACACAAAGCCGAGGAAGCTCTCGCCCGTCTTCTTATGGAATGCAGCTTCTGCCAGCGCCGCGAAGTTGTCTATCTGAACGAACTGCAACTGAGATCGTTCGAAGTTCGCAAATGCGTTGCGCGCCTTTGCCGCCACTGTGACTCGCCTTCGATCTGGATCGAATCCCTCTCGGAAGTTGCCACGCCGGAAAATGGTGCCGCACGCACGCCCGTCGAGGAACGCGTCGTTCCCCGCCGTAATCGTACACGCGTCAAAGCACGCGTCCTGGCGTGCATTCGCCGCCGCGGCTTTGCCGAAGAAGTCGTGGTCTGCGAAGACTTGTCGAAGGGCGGTCTCAGCTTCCGCAGCAGGAATCAGTACGGCGAAGGCTCGCGCGTGGAAGTGGCCGTGCCCTTCACTCCCGGCAGTGGCACTATCTTCGTGCCAATCCGCATCGTCTTCTCGCAAGCGATCCCCAGCGCGGGCCTGTACCGTCACGGCGCCGCCTACATCAAGCCTCCCCTTGACGTTTAGCCAAGTATTTCCTAAAAGAAAAGCAACATCTGAATGAGGACAACGGCGTTTCTGTCGTCCTGAGCTCATCCGATGGGCATGGGCGAGGAATCTCAACCGACGTCCCAACACAAAATGTGAGTTGCGATCCTTCGTCAGTTCCGCTTCCGCTATACTGTTCGCGAACACCAAATGGGGTAGGCAGCCAATGTTTCACTTTTGTTTGGCGAGGGACTCCCGATGAAATTGCTTACTTTCGATTGCCGCAGCCGGGAAGACCGCATCGGCGCGATTGCCGCCGATGGCACGATTGTGGATTTGAATGCCGGTTATGCGTTGTATCTGCGCAATGTGCAGCAGGAGGGGGCTTTTTATCCCTTGGCCGACGCGCGCGTCCCGGCCAACATGCGCGGGTTATTTGAAAATGACGATCGCGGACTGGACGCCGCACGCACCGCGTTGGACTATGTCGTGAAAGAAGGCGCGGAAACGGGACCGTCCGGAGAAACGCTTCGGTTTCAGAAAAGGGACGTACGGATCAAGGCACCGATTCTTCCAAAAAAGTTTTTTCACACCGCGGGAAATTTCCGCGAACACCACGAAGATGCGCAGAAATCCGGCTTTTCTCATCCCATTTTGCCGTGGATCGTTTTCTTTCAGAACGTGGATGCCATCATCGGTCCCGACGAAGCCATCGTGTACCCGGAACATCTGACGCAAGAATTGGATTACGAACTGGAGCTTGCGCTGGTGCTGAAGAAATCAGGAAAGCATTTTGACGCGGCGCGCGCGGCCGACTACATCGGCGGCTACGTGATCTTCAACGACATCACCGCGCGTGATATTCAACGCGTGGAAATGAAATCGGGCGTCTTCAGTTTTTGCAAAGGCATCGACACGTTTTGTCCGCTGGGACCGCACATCGTCACCGCAGACGAAATCCCAAATCCGAATAATCTTTCCATGCAGTTGCGCGTGAACGGCAAGACGCGCCAGCAATCGCACTCCAGCAAAATGTCCGTCACCGTGCCGGAAATCATTGCGCACTATTCGCCGATGGGATATTCCGCGGGCGACGTGCTCTCTACGGGAACCGTCTCCGGCGTGGCGGCGTTCAGCGACGACCCGAAATCGCTCTATCTGAAACCGGGGGACGTGGTGGAGTGCGAAATCGAGAAAATCGGCGTGCTACGGAACCCTGTGGTTTCTTACAAGGAATTGCACGGCGGAAAGGCCGCGGCGAAAGCGTGATTCGACCGATGGGGGAAACTTCTGCGCATTCGCAAAACGGTTTTTGGATCAGCGAGCTGAACCGCCGTCCCGAGGTGCGAAAAGACTTTGTGTCGCGGCACCCGGTGAAATTCTACGACACGACGCTGCGCGACGGCGAGCAGAGCGTGGGCGTAGTCCTCACGCCCGCACAGAAACTGGAAATTGCCCGTGCGCTGGATGAGCTCGGAGTGGGTCGAATCGAAGCCGGTTTTCCCCGCGTTTCGGGGGAAGATGCCGAAGCATTCAAAGCAATCGCCAATGCCGGATTGAAGGCGGAGATTTGGGGATTTGGCCGCGCGGTGAAGGCGGACATTGACGAATTGCTGCGGCTGGGCTCGCGCGCCACGGTCATTGAAACCCCCACGAGTGCAATCAAGCTGAAGGCTTACGCGCTCACAGTGGAAGAGGCGAAGCGCCGGGCCGCAGAAGCGATAACCTATGCGCGAGAGCATGGCGTCAAAGTTGCTTTTTTCACCGTGGACGGGACGCGCACGGAATTGGAAACGCTGCGGGCGTTTTACAAGAACGCCCTGGACGCTGGCGCCGAGGAACTCGTCGTCGTCGATACGATTGGCGCGTGCGGCCCGGAGGCCGTGGAATTCCTCGTGCGCCAGGTGCGCGAATGGGTTGGGCCACAAGTGCCGCTCCATTTTCACGGGCACAACGATTTTGGAATGGCGACGGCCTGCGCCGTTGCGGCTGTGCGCGCCGGAGCCGAATGGATCCAGGGCACGATCAACGGGATGGGCGAGCGCGCCGGGAATGGAGACATCGGCGAAATTGCCATGGCGCTGCAAGGACTGTACGGCGTGCCGGTGGAACTGAATCTAAGAGACATTCGCAAGGTTTCCGCGTTGCTGCGGCGGGCGACCGGGCACCAAATCGAACCGTGGAAGCCGGTGGTCGGTGAAAACCTGTTTATGCGTGAAAGTGGCGCGGTAGCCAGCCAGTTCCACATCCCGGAGGCGATCGAGCCGTTCTCAGCGGAGTTGGTGGGAGCAAAGCGCGAGATCGTGCTAGGAAAAAAGAGCGGCATCGACAGCATTGCGATCAAAACAAAGGAGTTAGGCCTTTCCTTGACACCTGAGCAGCAGCAGACGGTCCTGGCGGCGGTGAAGCACGCCGGTGTCGAGAAGCGCGGGCTGATCACCGACGCGGAATTCCGGTTCATCGTGCATCGAGTGCAGAATCCAAGTTAAGAGGTTCTAACCCCTACACGCCCCGTGACGACGAAAAGAGTGCGCAACGGATTGATTGCAAAATAGTTGCATGGCGCCCGTGGCGCAAAAGTGTGTGCAAGTGTTTGAAAAAAAAGGGGATAGTCGGAAAACACATTGGAACGATCGCGGCACAGAAAGGAAAAGGAGTATTGCAGAATCGGATTGCGCCAATGAATGCGGGGGCAGGGTTACAGATACAAGGGGGTGTCGGACCAAGCCGTCGAAGAGCTGGTGCAAGACTGGCCTTGCCATGGGAATGAAAATGGGCCGACGCAGCGCTCCGGCCCACCGTTCAATCAAATCTGCTTAGGGGATTCAGCCTAGAGCAAAAAGCCTTTTGGTTCCCAAGAGGAGGAACCCAGCACCCAGCAAAAGAAGGCTCGAAGGCTCGGGCACAGTACTAGTAAGAATTGGAACGTCGACACTGAAAGCGCTACCGCTGCTTGTGATGGAAATCACGGAACTGAGGGGCGTCGTCCCTATGTTGCCGCCTACATCACCCGGAATCGTGGTCCAGTTTACAACTAAGTTGAGTTGTGTAAGGCCACCGCTGGATGAGGGGGTGAAACTCGTGATGGTCCCCGCAAAGTCCACCACACCGTTCTCCTGGATTTGGATCGAGCCAGTCGAAGTATCGAAAATAAGGGAGAAGGTATCGGCACTTTCACCAGATATGTTTGACGTCACCCCGATCCCCGTACTGCTGAAATTCCCGCCGTTGGCCACCACGGTCCCCGTACAGGTAATGGATCCGCCGCATGCAAAATCAATGTTGTCCGCCTTAGCTGGTGACGAAGCCAATACGGCCATGATCAAAAACACCGAGAATACCAGAGTACGTTTCATCAAGATTCTCCCCTTGTTTGGTTACCCAAGAACCCTAACATCTGCAAGAGCTGAAGCATATTGGGTTCCATACATCACGCAAAGTTAAATTGCACATTTTGTGCGACTTATCCAGTAAAGTGTCATGCCGAAGACCTTGTTGAGGCAACATTTGTGTACATTTCGTGCAACGCAAAGGTGCAAGGCAGTTACAAATTTGTCCGGCCTTTACATGGCCGTTTTTTTGCTTCCTAGGAAAGGGAAGAGCGGAAGAAAGAGAGCATGAGGTACCCGGCGATGTAGGAGAAGGGAAAGAGCTCGAGGGAGTAGTGGCCGCAATGGAGTTCGAGGGTACGAGGTTTGGCACCGTGGCGGCGGAGGGAGTCAAGCATCTGGCGGGTGAGTTCGGGGAGCATGGTCGGGTCGTATTTGCCATAGACCAAGAAGGTGGTGCGGCCGGCGCCCATGCTGCGTTCCACGTAGGGCATAGGGCTAATGGGAGCCCAGAACTCGCGCAATTCCTCGACGGATACATGGTTCCTAAGACCCTCCCAAACGTGATTGGTGGTCATGCCCTGGCTGACGACGTCGGCGTAGTAGGTGGAGACGTGGAAAAAGCCGCCGGCGCGAATGGCGGGATCGTGGACCAGGGTGATGTAGCCGATGGACGAGCCAATGCTGGTGCCGAGGATTCCGAGCTTGGTGTAACCCTGTTGCTCGAGCCAGCGGAGGCAGCGGCGGGCGTCCTGGACGGCTTGGCGGTTGGCCTGGAGAGTGAGGCCGATGTTGGGGCCGCAGATTTGATCGGCGCGCTCGCAGCCATGGGCCATGCGGCGGTTGTGGTAGGGCAGGCTCAACTTCAGTGCGGTGATCCCGAAGCGGGCAATCCATTCGCAGAGGCCGTCCTGGCCATGCCATTTGGCATTCCAGTTGGGAAGGACGAGGACCGCGGTGCCTCGTGCCGCCTTGATCGGGGGACGCCAACTGCGGGAGGCGGGCCAGAGCCGGGCGTGGACGGTATTGTTTTCGGGCCAGGGGGATTCGATAGAACTGGTGAAGGTGAGGACATTTTCGGAGTCGAGGCGGTAGTCGGTGGCCGGAGTCGTGGCGTACCAGTCGTGGCTGTTTTCAATGGCCTTTTGCGTGTATTGGCGGACGAAAGCGACGGGATTGGGATCGTGGGGGGAGCCGCCGATGTGCTCGAGGCCCCAAGAGAAAGGCTGGACGCGGCGATTGTCGTCCGTGCTCCAGCGACGATGCTCGTAGCGGCGGATTTTGCGTTCGAAGAAATTCATTTGTGAGTGATCAGAGATCGGAGATCAGGGATCAGCAACACCAGTTTACCGTTAACGATCGAGGAAGAAAAATGGTAACGGCCCGGCATTAAAGGGGATTTCAACACAGAGGACACCGAGCAGAAGGCGTTAGGGATGGGGCACGCGGAAGAAGTGGTTTGTTGAGAGCGCAGGATGGCTGTGGGACAGTAGTAAGAGCGGCCGCGAAGCGGTCGACTTCACGCTCGACCGTAAGATGGTCAACGGAACTGTGGTCATCGCCGGCATATTTTTTTTCCTTTTTGGGATTGTGATTGGGAGCTTCCTGAATGTGTGCATTACGCGGATTCCGGAAGAGATTTCCATCATTTCGCCGGGGTCGCGCTGCCCCCAATGCGGGACGCCGATCAAGCCTTATGACAATGTGCCAGTGTTTGCATGGATGTGGCTGAAGGGCAAGTGCCGGACATGCGGCGCGCCGATTTCCGTGATGTACCCGCTGGTCGAACTGGCGACGGGGCTACTGTTTGTGGCGGCGTTTCTGGAGTATGGGCTGACACAGGCGACGGTGAAGTGGCTTTTTTTCGCGTGCTTGATCCTGATTTTGACGGTAACGGATTTGCGGGTCCGCCTTTTACCGGATTTGGTGACGTGGCCGGGATTCGCGGCGGGACTACTGTTTTCAGCGTTTGTGCCGCCCAACACCGGATTTGCCGCGAACTTGAGCTGGCGATTGCTGCATCAGCGCTTGCAGGAAAATGCGGCTGGTTTTCTGGATGGACTTCTGGGAGCGGCCTTCGGAAGCTTTTTGTTGTGGGGATTGGCGGTGGTTTACAAAGCGGTGCGCAAGCGCGAGGGCATGGGCATGGGCGACGTGAAGATGATGGCCATGGTGGGGGCGTTCGTGGGCTTGCGGGGAACATTTTGGACGATTCTGCTGGGAAGCCTGCTCGGGAGCGTGATCGGGTTGAGCGTGGTGGCTGGGCTGTATCTAGGAGGTTGGAAAAAAAGATTGGCGGAACGCGCGAGCCGGAGAGGTCTTGGGAAAGAGAGTGCGCTGCGGTGGACGATTGCGAGTCAGTGCCAACTGCCGCTGGGAACATTCCTGGGCATCGGAGCGCTGACCATCGTGTATGGAGGGCCGTTACTGGCGAAAAATTGGCCATCGCTGAGAGAGATCTTCGGATAGGAAAGAGAGCTGACCAGCAGGTCCGATGCTAGACACATTGCAAAGCGGAAACAACACGCAGCATCTGTGGGAGATCGCTGCAGGGCTGGGTTTGGGGCTGCTGGCGATAACCGGGCTGATCGTGTATCTGATGCGGAAGTCTTTTCAGAGCAGACGCGAAGAGTACCACGGGGAATCGGGGGAGAACTCGCCACGTACAGAGAACGCTTCGGCGTTCATGACGGCGTCGATGCAAGGAGTGATTCAGCAACTGCGCGAGCAGGAAAAAGAATTGGAGCGGCTGCACAAGATTGAAAAAGAGCGCGCTGAACAAACCGAACGGCTGAGCGAGGAAGTCACGCGAAACATGCCTGCGGGTCTGGTGGTGGTGAATGCGACGGGGATTATTTCCAGTTCGAATCCCGCGGCAGAGCAGGTTCTGGGAATTCGAGGATTGGGATTCCGGCGCTACAGCGAAGCGCTGGGAGCGGCTTCGGAGCTAACCAAGCTCCTGGCGGAATGCCTGGCGACGGGAAAGATCTTCCGGAGAGAAGAAGTCGAGCACGTGCCTCCGGCGGGGGACACACGGCACCTGGGTGTAACGATTTCGCCGATTCAACGCGGTGAAGGAAAAATCAGCGGGGCCATCTGCCTGCTGACAGATTTGACGGAATTGGCGGCGCTGCAGCAGCGCATGCAGCTCAAGGAAAACCTGGCGGCGCTGGGTGAATTGTCCGCGGGAATCGCGCACGAATTCAAAAATGCGCTGGCGACGATATCCGGATATGCCCAGTTAATTCCGGAGGCTTCCCCAAGCGAGTCCGCAGATTACGCGCGGCGCATCGTGGAACAAACCCGAAATATCACACACGTTGTGGCGGAGTTCCTGAAATATGCGCGCCCGCTGGAAATTCCGGATGAGCGGGTGGAGCTGGAAGAGGTGGTGCAGCGCGCCGTGGCGGAAGTGGCGCAGGCGCTTCCGCAAGTGAAAATCGAGTGCAAAGGGGCCTTTGGGGACGTGGCCGGAGACGAAGGGTTAATCAGGCAGGCGCTGCTGAATCTGGCGCGGAACGCGGCGGAAGCATGCGCGGCCGCGGATGGTGGCGGGCGTGTCGTGGTTCGCGGCGAAGTGATTGAGGGCGAAGAGGCGGGAGCCCAGCGCATCACCGTGGCGGATAACGGGCCGGGGATCGCGGCGGAGGCTTTGCCGAAGTTATTTCGGCCATTTTTTACGACGAAGACAAACGGAACCGGACTGGGACTGGCAGTGGTGCAGAAAATCATCCTGCAGCACGGCGGACAGGTGGAAGTGCGGAACTGCCCAGAGGGCGGGGCCGCGTTTATAGTTACGCTACCGCTACAACGAGGAGTAGCGGAAGCAGTAGAATCTAAGCAAGAACGCATCTAAGAAAGAGCCGGGGAGTTCGAGCTGCCCTGGAAGGATGAGACACAATGCGAATGAGAGAATGGATGAAGGCGGCGGTGATTGTGGCGGGACTGTGCCTGGCAGGCGTGCCGAGCTACGCGCAGCAACAGAGCTCTTCGCAGCAGGCAGGCGACCCGGTAGCGGACGCCGCAAGAAAAGCGCGTGAAGAAAAGAAGAACGCCCAAAAACCGAAGAAGGTTTTTACAGACGATGACGTGAAGCACTCTGGAACTGCGGGTCAAGAGAAGCCGGCGGAAACGGGTGCCGGTGCTGCTGCTGGAGCAACGAACGAGGGCCAGGGCGCTACTGGCAGGACGGCGACAGACACCCAAAAGGCCGAAAGCACGGCGAAGAAAGACGAATCAACGCCGCTGGAGGATCCCAACAGCGAGAAAGCATGGCGGAAGCGATTCAGCGAGCAGCACGCAAAGATTGTCCGTGCGGAAAAGGAGCTGAATGTCCTGCAACGCGAGTTAGAGAAAACACAGGTGCAGTATTACGCGGATCCACAGAAGGCCATGAATGAACAGAACAATCGCACGGAGGTCAATGAAAAGCGCGCAAAGATCGCCGACAAGAAAAAGGAACTGGACCAGCTCCGGCAGGAATTGGATGACATGGAATCGGAATTGAGGAAATCCGGGGGCGATCCCGGATGGGCGCAATAAAAAAAGACGAAGTTGTAAGTCGTTAGTTATAAGTTTGCAAAGAAATTCATCGTTCTCCAGCTACTTCTGCGAATTGACGGCTTCGAGCATGGACATTCCCCCCAATAATCCGCCAATCCTTCCCGTCTTTGAGCCAGGTGTGTGTAACACGGAGAGTGTGGGGCGCTCCCTTTCCGTCCTTATCCAGCCATGCATACGTGAGCCAGTAATACAGCACTGCTACATCCCCGGTTATCTGAATCTCCGCTGGCTTGAATTCAATGACCTTGGGAGTCAATCCCTGTGCTCGTTCAGAATGATTGGTGACACTCGGTAGAGTGTCAGGATGAGCCAAATCAGATGGGATGAGCTTTCCGAGGCGCGCCAGCTGGCGCGCCTCGGAAAGAGTTTAAGCCGGGCGGCACAAA
>Ga0209802_1001216_pt1 | contig 19387 bp, 21 predicted proteins | sample GraSoiAngelo_129_FD_185886 | JGI IMG/M metagenome (GOLD analysis project Ga0209802, IMG submission 185886) | Grasslands soil microbial communities from the Angelo Coastal Reserve, California, USA - 14_0927_12_40cm (SPAdes) (version 2) | ecosystem: Environmental > Terrestrial > Soil > Grasslands ... | reverse complement strand
CATATCTGCGTTGCGGCTTGCAGTGACAGCGATCGCGTCGCTGGTCGGGGGAGGCGGGGTGCCCAGGTCGCCGGACTGATCCGGATAGCGCGCGAGCCATTCCAGGAGCGCCCACAGTGAGCGCGCCTCGGATGGGCTCGTGGCCTCGACGCCTGGTGCCCACATGACAACGCGGCCTCCCGAGCGCAGGCAGTCCCACGCCTCCGAGGCGGCGAGGCGGGCAATCTGGTCGGCGACCTCGGGCGTGGCCGGCGATGGGTCGCAGAAGATGCCCAGTGTCTGCACGCCCGGTGGCTCGAATTCGCGGACGATCAGCTCGCCGTGGCGGGCGCTCGAGCGCCAGTGGATTCTGCGGAGCGGGTCGCCGGGCCGGTACTCGCGGACTCCGAACATCTCGGTCCCGGAGCCCGCGCGCGGCGCGGCAAGACTCGCCTCCACCTCCCTGACGTGCAGACGGTCTGCCAGCGAGGTGAACTGCGGGAGCACGAGCGCGAGCTCCGAATCGACGCTCGGGCCGCGGCGGTGGAACAGGCCCAGCGGGTCGCCGCTTTCGAGCACCCAGTTGCGGGCGCCCACAGGTCCCCGCTGGAGCGGTCCGACAGTGCGCTCGGTGGTCCACCCCTGTCGCGGCACAAGGCCCGCCGCCGCCGCAAGCATCACCGCTCCCACGGAGCCAGAAAGGCGCGCCGGCCCGCGTGAACCGCGGCCGGTCTCGATCCGAATCTCGACCTGCATCCGGTCGCCTTCGAACACCGGAACGATCGGCCCGCTGCCCAGAATCGCGTCGGGCAGCTGTTCCACAGGGGAGCCTTGGCCGGCCTCGGAGGAGCGAATATGGAGCGAGCCACGTAGATCGCGATTCCAGAGTGTGTAGAGGAACGCGGAGACGACGAGCGCCATGATCCAGTACGCGAGCAGGAACAGCCAGGCGACCTCGGATGTGCTGCCGTAATAGAAGACCGCGGCGGCCAGTATCAGCGCGCCAAGGAGCCGTGGTGTGGGTCTCAGCGGCGCTCTCTAGTGGTGCCTCAGTGGTGGGAGTGGCACCGAAGCGATCACGTCTTCCAGGACCCCGGCCGCCCTGGCGCGACCCCGCATGCCGAGCCGGTGCGCCAGCACGGGAGCTGCGAGCAGCTTGACGTCGTCGGGTAGCACGAAATCCCTGCCTTCAAAAAGGGCCCAGGCCTGCGACGCGCGCTGCAGGTACACGCCGGCCCGCATGCTGGCCGGAAGGGAGACCTCGGGCCGGGAGCGGATGGCGTCCATGAGCGACACGATGTATGTGCGGATTGCGGGCGCGGCGACCACGCGCAGGCATCCCTCCTGCAGCTCGACCACGTCGGCGAGGCTGACCACCGAGCCAAGATCTGCGATCGGATCGCCGTGCTCGCGGCGCGCGAGAACCTCCATGGCCTCAGCGTCGGTCGGGGGACCCATCTCGGCGGCGAGGATGAAACGATCGAGCTGCGATTCCGGCAGAGGATAGGTGCCGTGGAACTCTCCGGGGTTCTGCGTGGCGATCACGAAGAACGGCTTCTCGAGGGTACGGGTGACGCCTTCGATCGTCACCTGCCCCTCCCCCATCGCCTCGAGCAACGCTGACTGCGTGCGCGGCGTGGCGCGGTTCACCTCGTCAGCGAGCACGATGTTGGCGAAGATCGGCCCGGGTACGAACTCGAACGTCAGGTCCTTCTGGTTGAAAACGCTGGAACCGGTGATGTCCGAGGGCAGCAGGTCGGGCGTGCACTGGATTCTCCGGAAGGTTCCGCCGACCGAGGTCGCCAGGGCGCGCGCGAGCATCGTCTTCCCAGTGCCGGGAAGATCCTGCAGGAGGACGTGGCCGCCCGCGACGAGCCCAGCCGCGGCCAGGCGCACGACCCGCTCCTTGCCGACGATGACGCGGTGGACGTTCTCCTCGATGCGCCCGAGCAGCTCTGCGGCACGCCGCGGCTGCAGCTCAGGTTGAGATGCCATCGACACAGGGCAAGTCTAGTTGCCGGTCCCTGGGATTCCGAACGTTTGGCGCCACACGTGCGTTTGCTCGCGCGGAATTACGAATGTTTGACGCCAAACGCGCGATATCGCGAATCAGCCCTTTACGTAGCTGAGCTTCTCCGCCACCTTGCCGTCTCGCACCTTGAACAGGTCTATGCCGCGGACATGCCCCGAGCCCCAGTCGAACCGCCACCGGACGGTGGCGCGATCGCCGGCGACGACCATCTCCTCTGTTTCGAAGCGGGCGGTCGGTGAGTCGTTGAAGAACCGGTCCCAGAACGCACGCATCGCGGCCTGGCCGACCACCTTCTCACCATCCGGCACCGGCAGGGTGTTCTCGAAGATGCAGTCGTCGGTCATCAGCCCCATCACAGCGTCGACGTCGTGCCGGCCGAACGCCTCGTTGAACGCGGCGACTGTCTCTGCAGTTCCGGGAGCCATCAGCCCTAGCCGATCATCCTGGCGATGACCTCGGACAGATTGGGCCCGCCCTTGCCGAAGGGAACCGAGTGCACTCGATGCGCGAACACCATCTCGGCCACGGCGCCAACGTGGGTCGTATTCACCTTCTCGGCGCTGTCGTACGCAGCCTTGGCCTGGGCGGCGCGAGCGCAGACGAGATCGGAGCGGTGGCCGTCCACCTCGAGGGCGATGGAGATCTGAGCGATCAGCCGCAGGATCTCGCGCGGCAGCTCGACCTCGGGAAAGGTCGCGATCGCTTCCGCGATATGCGCACGAACATCCTGCTCAGACTCCGCGTGCTGCTGAACGAACTTGTGAGGGTCGTCCTCCCAGACGGATCGCTTCTCGACGATGGCGACCCGCTGGTCGAGGTCGCGGATGCCTTCCACGTCGACGCACAGTCCAAAGCGGTCGAGCAGCTGAGGCCGCAACTCGCCCTCCTCCGGGTTCATGGTCCCGACCAGGATGAACCGCGCCGGGTGCGATACGGAGACGCCCTCGCGCTCGACAGTGTTGACGCCCATGGCGGCCGCGTCGAGCAGCACGTCCACGATGTGGTCGTCAAGGAGGTTGACCTCGTCGACATAGAGGATGTTGCGGTTGGCCTCGGCCAGCACTCCCGGCTCAAAACGGCGCGAGCCTTCCTTCAAGGCGGCCTCGAGGTCGATGGTCCCGACCACGCGGTCCTCGGATGCGTTGATCGGCAGCTCGACCACGCGCATGCGCCGGGTTGTCACCGGCAGCTCGCCACTCGCCGCGCGGTCGCGGCAGTCCGAGCACCAATCCTCGGGGTCGTCCGGGTGACAGCCGAAGTGGCAGCCTTCGACGACCTGCTGATCCGGGAGCAGATGCGCCAGCGCACGCACCGCGGTCGACTTGCCGGTGCCCTTCTCGCCGCGGATCAAGACGCCCCCGATGGCGGGGTGAATGGCGTTGAGCACCAGCGCCAGCTTCATGTCGACCTGGCCGACGATGGCGGTGAAGGGATATGAGTAGCGATCTATGGCCATGGGATCTGAATACTACCGGCCGCCTCTGCCGAGCTCTCTCTCCACCGCTGACGCGATTTCGTCACGCGACAGGTCGTACAGGCCGTAGTAGCGTGCTCCCATGCGCTCGGCGAGGTCGGCGCACGCGTTGATGGCGTAGGTCTGGTACATCGGCGCCACGCGCGCGAGATGCTGGACCGAGGGTAGGTGACTGTAGTCACGTGCTGAGTCGATCACGAGCGCATCGATCGACTCGGCATCGATCATGCCGGCCACCTTCTGCGCCTCGACCAGGGGCTCCTCTTTGAACATCGAGATGTTGCCGCGGCCGTCGCTGATCAGCACCAGGAGCGGCCGGATGGTGGGGTCGCGCAGCAACTCGGTCTTGACGACCTTGTAGCCGGCCATCAGCCCGTGCGTGAGCGGCGTGGTCCCGCCCACCGACAGCTTCTCCAGCCGCCGCCGAGCCAGCGACACGCTCGACGTCGGCCGCAGCACCACCTCGGCGGTGCGGTTCTTGAAGATGACGACGGCAACGCGGTCGCGGCGCACATACGCGTCCTGGAGGAGCGACAGGATGGCGCCCTTGGTGGCGGCCATGCGCTGTTCGGCGTCCATGGACGCGGACGCGTCGACCACGAACACGATCAGGTTGCCGACCTTGCGCTCGCGCACCTTCTGCCTGAGGTCGTCGCGCTCGAGCTTCAAGCGCTCGCCGTGTTTGCGACCGCGCTCGACCTGCATCGGCGCCGCCGCCCGCACCGTGGCATCGATGGCGAGGTCGTTGACCTTCGCCTTCGGCTCGGCGCGGACGTAGCGACCTCGGCGGTCCGGCGTCTGGCTCGCCGACCGCTTGCCGCCCTGCTTGCGAACTCGGCGCTGGCGGGGCAGGTCGATGCGCCGGAGGTTGAAGGTCTCGGTCGCGTCCGGGGCTGACTCGTGTCCGCTCGAACCACCGGTGGTCATGCCCTGGTCGCTCCCGGCCGACTGCTGCCCGCCGTCGGCTGCGCTAGAGCTCTCTTCCGCGGTCGCCTCGGCCGGCGCGTCGCTGTCGGAAGCCTGCGGGTCACCGGCCTGGCTCTCGGCCGGCTGCGAACCCTCCTGCTCCTCCCCACCCTGCGGCGATGTGTTGTCGTCCTGGTCGCGCCTGACCGGCTGGCGCGCGCGATGCGCGAGGGCAAGCGTGGCGGCGTCGTAGATGTCCTCGCGAGTCGGCGTCACGTGCCGGCGATATGCGGCCAGGGCGCGCGCTGCGTGGTCGATGACCACGTCGGCGCGGTGGCCGAGCACATCGGCCTCGAGGCAGATGGACGAGATCAGCCGCGCCTGGCCGTCGCCGATGCGCACATGCCGCACCGCAGCGATCGCCTCGCCCAGGGCTCTCGACAGGTTGTGGTCCGCGGCCGCGAACTCGTTGGCAAACTCGTGATCGCCTCGTTTGAAGGCGGCGTCGCGCTCGGCGATCAGCACGCGTTCATCAGGGTCGCGGATGCCCTCCACGTCTACGCAAAGCCCGAAGCGGTCGAGCAGCTGCGGGCGCAGCTCACCCTCCTCGGGATTCATCGTGCCGACGAGGATGAAGCGCGACGGGTGTGCGAACGAAACCCCCTCCCGCTCGACCACGTTCACGCCCATCGCCGCGGCGTCGAGCAGCACGTCCACCAGGTGGTCGTCGAGAAGGTTGACCTCGTCGACATAGAGAATGTTGCGGTTGGCCTCGGCCAGTACCCCTGGCTCGAAGCGCCGCGCGCCCGCCCGCAGCGCCGCCTCGATGTCGATGGTGCCCACGACCCGGTCTTCGGAGGCGTTGATCGGCAGCTCGACCACTCGCATCCGGCGCTTGTAAGATGGCAGGAGACCCGCCTCGCGCAAGCGGCTCCGGCAGTCCGCGCACAGCGCCTCGCGGTCCTGGGGGTCGCAGCCAAAGTGGCAGCCTTCGACGACATCGTGCTCGGGCAGCAGCCGGGCCAGGGCCCGGACCGCCGTCGACTTGCCCGTCCCCTTCTCCCCGCGGATCAGGACGCCGCCGATCGTCGGCACGACGGCGTTGAGGATCAGGGCCAGCTTCATCGAGTCCTGGCCCACGATTGCCGTGAAGGGAAAGACGTGACGGTCGAGAGCGATGCTCACTGCGTCAAGGATAGGTGGGCTTCGTGGCCCCGACCGCGCCTAGGCGGGAAGCAGCGCCTTCACCAGATCCCGCTCCTGCAGGAGCTCGTCGGTCGTCTTCTTGATCCGGTCCTTCGCATCGCCATCGTGCTGGAGGTCCTGGACCACCTCCCAGTTCCAACTGTCTGAGCGCACCGGAAATCCGAACTGCAATCCCTCGGGAATGCCGTATTCGCCTCGGCTGACCACTGCCAGCGAGTGCCAGTCGCCCCAGGGCGTCGCGTTGACGATGCTTTTCACAGAGTCGAGCACGGCGTTCGCGGCTGATGCGGCGGACGACGACCCGCGCGCCTCGATCACCGCCGCGCCGCGCTTCTGGACGGTCTCGATGAACTTGCCTTTGAGCCAGCCATGGTCCTTGATCACGTCGAAGGTAGGGAGGCCGGCGATCTTCGAGTTGGCGGCGTCCGGATACTGCGTTGTCGAGTGGTTGCCCCAGATCCCCATGTTGGTGACGACGCCGACCGGAACGCCTGCCTTTCGGGCCAGCAGCGTCCGGGCACGATTCTCATCGAGCCTGGTCATCGCAAACCAGCGCTCAGGTGCGACCTCGGGCGCGTTGGACCGCGCGATCAGGCAGTTGGTGTTGCACGGGTTACCGACGACGAGAATCCGGACGTCGCTCGCCGCGGATGCGGCGATCGCCTTTCCCTGCGGGCCGAAGATCCCCGCGTTGACGTTCAGGAGGTCGCTGCGCTCCATACCCTGCTTGCGCGGCACCGCACCCACGAGGAGGCACCACGACGCTCCGTCGAAGGCCTTCTCGGCCTTCGAGGTGAGGACGATGTCGTGCAGCAGCGGAAAGGCGCAGTCGTCCAGCTCCATCGCGACGCCCTCGAGCGCCTTCATCGCTGGCTCGATCTCGAGCAATCGCAGGACGATCGGCTGCTGGTCGCCGAGCATGTCGCCGGCCGCGATGCGGAAGAGGAGCGAGTAGCCGATCTGCCCGGCGGCGCCGGTGACGGCGACCTGGACCGGGGCCTTGGATCCGTCTGTGCTCGGCATCATGGCCGCATCATGCTAGCCAATCACGCGAGCTCGGACGGAGGTGGCTCAGCCGCCCCCGCAGCTGCGTGGCTGCGGATCGAAGTAAGCAGCGAGCCCGTCGCGGCGGACGACGGCGCCGGCGATGAGGATGATCGATACGACGACCAACGCGACTATCACCGTAATCCGGCGCCCCATCGAAAGTTGGAACGCCGCGCTATTCCTATCGGTTTCGGTCTAGCGGAACCCTTCGCCTTCCGGTTCGAAGAGGTCGTCCTCGGCCAGGCGACGCGCGAAACATAGAAACCCGGTGTGCGCAACCATCCGGTGGGAAGGCCGCATGGACCGTCCCCGCACGGTCCAGCCTCGCTGAAGCACCTCGAACACCTCCAGCATGCCGAAGCCGCGCACCTCTCGCAGGCAATCCAGGAAACGCTGGACCTGGCTCACGTTCGGGCAGTGGGCGAACACGATGCCGCCCGGTCGCAGGGCGCCGCGCGCGGCCGGCACCGCCTGCCACGGCTCGGGCAGGTCGAGCAGGACGCGGTCGACATCCCGCTCCTCGAGTCCGGCGTAGACGTCGCCGAGCTTGAGCTCGAGGTTGGGAGGTAGCCCACCCATGGTCTCGGTGATCGCTCGTCTCGCGGCCTCCAGGAAATCCTCGCGCTGCTCGTAGGAGATGACCTGGCCCTCCTGGCCGACCGCCCTCAGCAAGGCGAGCGTGAGCGCGCCCGTTCCGGTGCCCGCCTCGAGCACGCGCGCGCCCGGGTGGATGTCGGCGCCGACCAGGATCGCGCCGAGGTCCTTGGGGTAGATCGGCTGCGCCTGCCTCACCCGGCCTGTCACCTGCTCGGCGAAGGTGGGCCGCACGGCCAGCAGCCGAGCCCCCATCTGGGTGGTGATGACGATGCCTTCGGGCCGGCCGATCAGCTCGTCATGCGCGATGACGCCCGAGTGGAGAGAGTGACGCTCGCCGGCCTTGAGGCGCACGCGGTGGCGGCGGCCGGCCTTGTCGATCAGAACAATCTGCTCACCCGCTTTCAGCGGGGTCATTCAGGCTTATGGGCGCGAATCAGGCAGTGCCAGTAGGCATGAAACAGCTTGCCGCTCCTGCGTTCCGGATGCAGCTGATCCCGCGCCTGTCCTTTCGACGACTCGATCACGGTCGCCAGCTCTGCCGCCAGCTCGCCGGGGACCCGCATGGTGTTCATCCATTCCTGGTAGTCCCAGTCGAGCTCGCGCGACTTGGCCATCTCCACCTCGAAGCCGGCGGCTTCCAGCTGCACGCGCCACTCCTCGACGGTAAGCGACAGCACATGCGAGGGATCGCGGCGCTTCTCGACCTCGTGCAACACGTCTCGCGCCGGTGTCGGCGGCGCGCAGTCGACGAACGCCGCGTCTCGCCCCGGCCTCAGCACGCGAAAGGCTTCGCGAACAAAGGCTTCGAACTGCGGGAAGTGGTGCGGCGCGGCCCGCACCACGTAGATGTCGAACGTCTCGTCGGGAAACGGAAGCGCGGATGCGTCGCCGATGACCCAGTCGGCATTCTCGATCTGTCGCTCGCCGGCAAGCCGCTTCGCCACGTTGAGCATCTCGCGAGTGAGGTCGAGGCCCACGACGCGACGGACGAGCGGTGCCAGCGCGAAAGCCGTGTTGCCGGTGCCGGTGGCGACGTCAAGGGCGAGGTCGCCAGGTAGGGGCCGAAGCAGGTCGATCACCTCTTGCAGGCGATCTGCGCTCGTATGGAACGTCGATCGGGAGTAGTTGGCAGCGACGGGCCCGAAACTGGCGCGTGGATCCGGCACAGCGTGAGTCTAGTCAGGAGGTGGCGCGGGCGTGCTACGGCGTGAGCGAACGAACACGACCGCGGCGACGGCGGCAAGGATCAGGACCGCAAGCGCCGCATAGAGAAGCGGCGTCGAGCGGATCGAGTTCACCAGTCTCGTGCCGAACACCGCACCAAGCAGCAGGAACGCCCCCGCCCACACAGCGCTCGACACCGCGACGCTGACCGCGAAGATCCCGTACGGAAGCTCGAGGATGCCTGCCGCCAGGGTCAGCGGCACGCGAAACCCAGGTATGTGGCGGCCGAAGATCAGCGCCCAGGGACCGTAGCGGCGGAACCAGTGCTCGGCGCTGACCATGCGCTCGGGGGTGAGGTGAAAGTACTTCGCCAGGCGATGCTCGAGCAAGCGCCTGCCATAGCGGCGCGACAGCAAGTACAGGTTGGTCGCGCCAAGGGTGACGGCGAGCATGAAGCCCAGCCAAGCCGCGAACAGCACCGGGAATTTGTATGGAAGGCTGTGGCCCACATAGAGAAGGAAGGCGTCGCCAGGGATGAAGAGCGGAATCCCCGACTCCTCGATATAGATCAGCACGAAGCCGCCGAGGTAGCCGAATTCCCTCAGCAACGCCCCGATCGACGGGTCCGCGTCGGGGAGCTCTCCCGATACGTCGTGTTCGACTAGGAGGCCCATACCCACGATCACGAGGAGGAGCAGCACGACGCCGCCGGCCACGCGCAGGCCGACCGGAATCCGCCAGCCGGTCCAGGGCTTCGCAGCTTTCACGATCGGTAGAAGTCGTACACGAGCTTGGCCCCAATGATGACGAGCGCCACCCCGGCTACAGGCTTCAGCCACCCGATCCGCTCGATCAGGTTCGATCCCACCAGGGTGAACAGGAGCAGGCAGATGGCGGCCAGCAGCACGCCACCGGCAAGCACGGGCAGACGGTAGGCCGACGGGACTCCGCTCGCGACCGACGAGATGGCGAGCGCATTGTCGAGCTGCAGCGCCACATCGGTGAGCGCGATCAGGAGTACGGAAAGGATGATGGTCCTGGCCATTGGTGCCTCCACTCGCAAACGATTCCGAGTAGAGGTCTTGCCGCGGACTCCGGTCCGCTGCAGTCCCGGGCGCCCGGCGCCGTCTTGACGGGACCTGCGGGAGTGGCTACTCCCCCCTACGTTTCGTCACCGAGTATACGGACACTTCGAATCTGCGCCCTGCGGCTATCGTTTGGCGCATGGCGAAAGCGATTGCCACCTGGAGCGGCCACAAGGTCAAGTTCGACATCGAGTCTGCCTCCGGGCACTCGGCGACCATCGACGAAGCGCCTGTTTTCGGTGACGACGAGGCGATGCGCCCGACGGAGATGCTGCTGGGCGCGCTGGGCAGCTGCACCGGCATCAATGCCGTGCTGCTCCTCAAGAAGTTCAAGCAGCCGCTGAAGTCGTTGGTGGTCGAGGTCGAAGGCGAGCAGAACAAGGATTGGCCGCGAGCCTTCAAGAAGATCGAGATCACCTTCGTCGCGACATGGGACGGCAAGCACGACAACGCACTCGTGGACCAGGCGATCGATATGGCCTGCAATCGCTATTGCCCGATTCACGCCACCCTTGCGCACGGAACGCAGATCGAACACCACCGTAAGGACACGCACAACTAAATGGACCAAGTGGAGGTGTAGGCCGGATTTACTCCGGCCGTCCCCAGGCGGGTCAGCTTCCAAACGCCTGCTTACAACGTGCTACTCCCCCCCACGGGCGAGGCCTGCCGAGCCCGTTCACTCTCAAGGCCCCAGTAGAATTAACCTCGTTCCCAAAAGCCCCTACACCTGAGGCTGCTTCGGAAACTTGCTCGAGAGCTACGTCCCGCTTCTCATCTTCGTACTGATCGTTCTCGGTTTGGTAGGAGCGCTGGTCACCCTTAGCTTCGTGCTCGGTCCGTCCAGACCTTCGAAGCGCAAGATGGCGCCCTACGAGTCCGGGATCATTCCTGACACCCCCGCGCAGCGCCGCATCTCGGTGCGCTTCTACCTCACGGCGATGCTGTTCATCATCTTCGACGTCGAGGCGATCTTCTTCTACCCCTGGGCGGTGCTCCTGCGCCAGCTCAAGTGGTTCGGCCTGATCGAGATGCTTGTCTTCATGGGCATCCTGGGCGTCGCCCTCGCCCACATCTGGCGCAAGGGAGGCCTGGATTGGGAGTAGAAGAGCTCGTCGCCTCACTCGGCGACAACATCCTGACCACGACGATGGGCAAGCTGATCGGCTGGGGTCGCGGCAACTCGGTATGGCCCGCGCAGTTCGGTCTTGCCTGCTGCGCGATCGAGATGATCGCCACGGCGACGGCCGGCGTGGACATCGCTCGGTTCGGGTCAGAGGCCTTTCGGGCCTCGCCGCGCCAGTCGGACCTGATGATCGTGTCAGGACGGGTATCGCAAAAGATGGCCCCGGTCCTGCGCACTGTCTATGACCAGATGCCCGAGCCGAAGTGGGTGATCTCGATGGGCGCCTGCGCGTCGACCGGCGGCGTCTTCAACAACTACGCGTTGCTGCAGGGCGTCGACAAGATCGTCCCGGTCGACGTCTACATCCCGGGCTGCCCGCCGCGGCCCGAGGACCTGCTGAACGCGTTGATGATCCTGCAGGAGAGGATCAAAGCCCAGGGCATCGTTCCGCTGCCGTGATCGACTCCGCGCTCGTGGTCGACAAGGGGGTCACGGCACGTGACGAGTGGATCACTGTGCCGGCAGATCGAATTCGCGATGCGCTGTCGGCGTTGAAGAAGGACGGATACCGCCTGCTCGTCTTTCTCACCTGCGTGGACCATCTCGTCGACGCTTCGCGCGAGTTCCCCGCGCGTTATGAGCTCGTCTACCAGCTTCGCGATCTGGACAAACCAGCCGACCTGCGTTTGCGGACATTCATCGACGGCGATCCCCCGCGCATTGATTCAGTGCACGACATCTTCCCGCCCGCCAACTGGGACGAGCGCGAGACATACGACCTGTTCGGCGTCGTGTTCGCAGGTCACCCCGGGTTGACGCGGATCCTCATGCCCGACGACTGGGTCGGCCATCCGCTACGGCGTGACTATCCGGTCGGCGGCGAGACCGTGGAATTCTCGGAGGAACACGAGATCTGGCAGACGCCGCCGGACGAAGCATGATCGAGTCCCCGGGCGTCACCGTCACGAGGACGGGCGAGCACGGAGCCTTCGGCGGCGAGCTGCTCACGGTCAACTTCGGGCCGCATCACCCCTCGACTCACGGCGTGCTGCGCCTCATCGTCGACCTCGACGGCGAGCAGATCAAACGCGTCGAGCCCGTGATCGGCTACCTGCACACCGGCATCGAAAAGCAGATGGAAGCCCTGCGCTGGCAGCAGGGCGTGGTCGTCACCGACCGGCACGACTACCTCTCCCCGCCCATCAACAACCTTGCGTACGCGCTCGCGGTCGAGAAGCTGATGGGGGTCGAGGTCCCGCCGCGGGCCAACGCCCTGCGCGTGATCATGTCCGAGCTCACCCGCCTCTCGTCGCACCTGGTGTGGATGGGCACGAGCGGCCTCGAGTTGGGCGCCATGTCGATGCTGATGTACTGCTTCCGCGAGCGCGACCTGATCATGGACCTCAACGAAGAGATCTCCGGCTTCCGGATGCACACGTCCTACATCCGCCCCGGCGGCGTGATGGCCGACGCGACGCCGAGATTCCTCGAGATGCTCGACAAGTTCATCCGCGAGATGCCGGGCCACGTCGACGAGTACGAAGACCTCCTGACCATGAACCCGATCTGGCGGTCACGCACAATCGGGATCGGCGTGCTGCCGGCCGAGGACGCCAAGGTGCTCGGGGCGACGGGGCCGATGCTGCGAGGTTCGGGCGTAGCCTGGGACCTGCGCAAGGCGATCCCGTATTCGGGTTACGAAAACTACGACTTCGAGGTCGCCGTTTCGAACGACAGCGACTGCTACGGCCGCTACCTCGTTCGCATCAAGGAGATGCGCGAGGCGGTGAAGATCCTGCGGCAGGCGCTGGACAAGCTACCCGACGGGCCCGTGAACGTCGACGACCGCAAGATGCTGCCGCCGCCTCGCGAAGAGCTCGAGACCTCGATGGAGGCGGTCATCCATCACTTCAAGCTCTTCACCGAGGGTTACTCGGTGCCTCCAGGGGATGCCTACGTCGCTGTTGAGTCGGGGCGGGGCGAGAACGGCTGCTACATCGTCAGCGATGGGACCCACAAGCCGCGCCGGGTCAAGTTCCGCTCGGCGTCGTTCGTCAACCTGCAGGCGCTGGAACGCATGGCGCTCAACCACATGATCGCCGACATGATCGCCATCATCGGCACAGCCGACACTGTGCTCGGGGACTGCGACAGATGAGCACAAAAGGCACGTCTGACGCCAGAGGTGCGGAAAACGGGGCGAGGAAGGGCTCGGCTGACGCCAAACGTGCGGAAAGCCCGCACGGAACGAACGCGCTTCCGGAGCACGTGCTGGACGAGATACGCGAGCTTCCGGCGAGATATCCGCAGCACCGCTCGGCGGTGATGCCGGCATTGGACCTCGCGCAAGAGGAGCTCGGCTTCCTCTCGCCCGAGGCGATGAGTGAGGTGGCGGCGGCGCTGGACCTCGACCCCGGCTATGTCGAGGGCGTCGCGACCTTCTACACGCTGTTCCACCTGCAGCCGATCGGCCGGCACCGGTTCTACGTATGCACCAACCTCAGCTGCTCGCTGCGCGGCTCGAGCGATATCGTCGAGCACGTCAAGAGCGCAATCGGCGTGCGCGAGGCCGGCGAGGTTTCGAAGGACGGGCTCTTCTCGTACGAAGAGGTCGAGTGCCTCGGCGCATGCGAGTACGCCCCGATGATGCGGCTCGACCACGAGTACCACTACGACCTCACCCCGGTGACCATCACTTCGCTGGTGGCCGAACGGCGGGCGCCGTTGTCCGCCGCGGCAAAGGCCTCACGGAGCCGGACCCGAGTAGCGGCGCCGCCGGACAAGGCACCACCCAAGAAACGCGCTCCCAGGACCAAGAAGATTGGCTGAGCTCCGCGGTTCGTTCGGCGTGGCGCGGAATCATCTGCTGACGCGCTGGTTCGGCACGGAGGACCTGCACCGTCTCGAGGTGTACGAGTCGAAGGCCGGCGGCTACGCCGCGCTTCGCAAGGCCCTGCTCGATATGAAGCCGGCCGACCTCGTCAACGAGGTGAAGACCTCCGGCCTGCGCGGACGTGGGGGCGCGGGCTTCGCCACAGGTGTCAAGTGGAGCTTCATCAACCGCGACGCGCCGGGGCCCAAGTACGTGGTGGTCAACGCCGACGAGTCGGAGCCGGGGACCTCCAAGGACCGTTACATCATGGAGAACTCGCCTCACATGCTCCTCGAGGGCATCATGATCGCGGCCTACGCGGTTGGCGCCAACCAGGCCTGGGTGTACATCCGGGGCGAGTACGACGGGCCGCATCGGATGCTGGTGGAGGCGATCGCGGAGGCTCGCGCGAAGGGCTACCTCGGACCCAAACCGATGGGCGTGAACTACCCACTCGACATCCAGCTCTACCGCGGCCACGGTGCCTACATCTGCGGCGAGGAGACCGCGCTGCTCGAATCGCTGGAGGGCAAGCGCGCGCAGCCGCGCTCGCGACCGCCATTTCCGGCGGTCAAGGGGGCGTGGGCCAGGCCGACGCTGCTCAACAACGTCGAGACCCTCTCGACAGTGCCGTGGATCATCAACAACGGCGGCGCCGCCTATGTGAAGTTCGGTACCGAGAAGTCACCCGGCACGCGCCTGATGTCGGTGAGCGGCAACGTGCGCAAGCCCGGCGTCTACGAGGTGGAGCTTGGGCAGACCTTCCGCCACGTGATCATGGAGCTCGCGGGAGGGCCACCGGAAGGCCGCAGAATGAAGGTCTTCTGGCCAGGAGGCTCGTCGGCGCCGGTGCTGCCTGAGTCGATGCTGGATACGCACACCGACATGGAGGCCCTGGCCGCGGCGCGCTCGATGGGCGGATCGGGCGGGGTGATCGTGATGGATGACTCGCACTGCGTCGTCAAGGCTGCCTCCCGCCTATTGCGGTTCTACGCCCACGAATCCTGCGGCAAGTGCACACCATGCCGCGTGGGCGGCGACTGGGCGGTCAGAACGTACGACCGCATCCTCGCGAACGAGGGTTCGCAGGTCGAGCTGGGCATTCTCGAGCGGGTCGCCGACGGGCTGCAGAACGGCCGTTGTCTCTGCGGGCTGGGCGACTCGGCCGGGTGGGTCATCGATTCGACATTCCGCCATTTCCGCGAGGAGTACGAGGACCACGCGCTGCGGCACACATGCAAGGTGGGGTCAGATGCCTGACGTCAATGTGACGATCGACGGCCACAAGATCGCCGTGCCGGCGGGCACCTTGGTGGTCGAGGCAGCCAAGCTCCTCGGCATCGAGATCCCTGTCTTCTGCTACCACCACAAGCTGGAAACGGTGGGCGCGTGCCGGATGTGTCTGGTCGAGCTGACCCCAGGTCCGCCCCGCCCGCAGACCGGATGCACGACCCCGGTCGCCGAGGGCATGGTCGTGAAGACGCTGAGCCCGATGGCCGTGCAGGCGCGCGCGGACATCCTGGAGTTCGAGCTGGTCAACCATCCGCTCGACTGCCCGGTCTGCGACAAGGGCGGTGAATGCCCGCTGCAGGACTTCACGTTCCGTCACGGCTATCCGACGAGCCGCATCGACGGCCCGCGGCTGCATTTCAAAAAGCCGATCCCGCTGTCCGAGACCATCGCGTTGGATCGCGAGCGGTGCGTCCTCTGCTATCGCTGCACGCGGTACTACGACGAGGTGGCGTGGGAGCAGGAGCTGACCGTCGGGCAGCGCGGCGTTCAGTCGTTCATCACCAGCCAGTTCGACCAGCCGCTGCAGTCGATCTTCAGCGGCAACATCATCGACCTCTGCCCCGTCGGCGCACTCACCTCACGCGTCTGGCGATTCGAGTCGCGACCGTGGGACATGACCCACACCGAGACCGTCTGCTCGAAGTGCGCGGTCGGCTGCAACGTCAACCTGTGGCAGCGCCGCGGGCAGCTGGTGCGCGTGACCTCGCGCGAGAACGATGACATCGACGAGGGCTGGATCTGCGACCGAGGCCGGTTCGACTACGCCGACGTCAACGACCCCTCGCGACTGCGCACGCCTCGTATCAACGGCGCCAAGGCCACGTGGGCGGATGCGCTCACCGCAGTGGCCGGTGGCATCAAGGGCAAGGGAGCGAAGCTCGGTATCTCGCTGCCCAAAGACATCACCAATGAGGAGGCGTTCCTCTTCCGCCGTCTTCTCGAAGGTCCGTTGAAGGGTGCGCGGGTCAAGATGCACGGCCGCACCGCATTGCCGGCGCCAGTGGGAGCCACGCTCCGCATCAAGGACCTGGACGCAGCGCGGGTGATCGTCATCGTCGCGTCGGACACGGAGGACGACGTGCCGATCGTCAACCTCCGAATCAAGAAGGCGGCTTCGAAGCGCGGAGCGCGATTGATCGTCATCCACCCGGACGGCGTCGACCTCGACCGCGACCCGCGAACCATCCACATCCGCAACGCCCCCGGCAAAGCCGCGGCCGAGGTGCGCAAGCTGGCCACGCACGCGCTGTTGAAATCCCCCGGTGGCCCGGTCGCGATCCTTTACGGCGACGGGCACGGCAGCGAGGAGATGGCCGACCTCGCCAAGTCGTGCCGGGAGTTGGCCGACGCTGTCGGTGGCGATGTCATGCCGCTCTACCGCGCCACCAACGAGCGCGGGGCCATCGAGGCCGGAGTCGGCGGCTGGGATCAGCTGGACGGAGTCGAGGCCCTGCTCAGCTGGGGCCCTCCGCCGACGGCCGGCATACCTTCCAGCGTGAAGTTCATGGCCGCCTGGGACCACCTTCCCCGGCCCGAGAACGAAAAGTCCAACGTCATGCTGCCGGCGACCACATTCGCGCAGCGCCAGGGCACCTATACGAACCTCGAAGGCACTGTGCAATTCCTGCGGCCGCCGATCGAGGTTGACCCGCCGCTGAAGGAGTCCTGGGAGGTGCTCACCGAGCTGGGTGTCGCGCTCGGGTTGAACCTCGATTACGCCGGTGTCTTTGCCATCCAGCGCGAGGCGGCAGCCGCCATCCCGGCACTTGCGGCGCTCGCGCAGCCGCCATCGCCAGAGCCCGCGCCCGATCCGGTGCTCATCGGACCGGCGCACCCGTGAGCGGCATCTACAACGACCCGATCGGCCACTGGGTCGTGGTCGTGGTGGCGATCACACTCCTTCTTTTCGTCGTGCTCACCGCGACCGCGTACACGGTGTGGTTCGAGCGCGTCGCCCTCGGCCACATCCAGCGCCGGCCCGGCCCCAATCGTGTTGGGCCCTGGGGCCTGATGCAGCTGGCGGCAGACGGCATCAAGCTCGCCTTCAAAGAGAGCTTCGTCCCCGCCAAGACCGAGCGAACCTTGTTCGTCATCGCCCCATGCATTGCGGTCGCGGCAGCCTTCCTGGCCTGGGCGGTGATCCCGATCGGGCTCTGGTACAACGTCCAGTACTGGATCGTCGACATCAACATCGGCGTCCTCCTGGTGTTCGCGCTCAGCTCGCTCAACGTCTACGCGATCGTCATCGGGGGCTGGGCGTCGAACAACAAGTACTCGCTGCTCGGCGGCCTGCGGTCGGCGGCCCAGCTCATCAGCTACGAGATAGCGCTCGGTCTCGCCTTGGTACCGACCTTCATGATCGTCGGCTCGCTGCGCTTGCGCGACATCGTGGATTACACCGTGACCTTGGGCCCGTACCACGGGCCAATCCCCCTCATCCTGTTGACCCCGATCGGCTTCGTGATCTATGTCATCGCCGCGGTCGCGGAGACCAACCGCGCGCCGTTCGACCTACCGGAGGCCGAGCAGGAGCTCATCGGCGGTTTCCTCACCGAGTACTCCGGCCTCAAGTTCGTCATGTATTACCTGGCCGAGTACGTGAACATGATCACCGTCTCTGCGCTGGCGGCACTTCTGTTCTTCGGCGGCTGGTACCTGTGGTTCGTGCCGCCCGTGCTCGCCTTCCTGCTCAAGGTCGTGCTCTTCCTCTTCCTATACATTTGGCTGCGCGGCACGTTCCCCAGGCTTCGCTACGACATGCTCATGCGCCTGGGCTGGAAGGTGCTGCTGCCGCTGGCGATCGTCAACGTGATCGTCACCGGCACCATCCTCGTGGCATCCCAGGGGTAGTCGATGGCAGACGACGAAAAGACCACGGACGCCAGGCCGGAGCACCCCACGCCGCTTCGCGGGCCGGACGAAGGCGTGCCTGTACACCCGAAGGGCAAGGTGCCCAGCGTGGGCGCAGACATCGCCGCGCTGGCCACTGGCTTGAAGACGACACTGGGCGAGTTCTTCTCGCCCCAGGTCACGCTCGAGTATCCAGAGGACAAGAGCCCGCGCTCAGAGCGCTATCGCGGCCGCCATTACCTGCGCCGCTACGAAAACGGCCTGGAGCGGTGCATCGGCTGCGAGCTGTGCGCCGCCGCCTGCCCGGTGGGCTGCATCCTGGTCATCGCCGCCGAGAACACCGACGAGAACCGCGTCTCCCCCGGCGAGCGGTACGCGAAGACTTACGAGATCAACATGCTGCGGTGCATCTTCTGCGGCTACTGCGAGGATGCATGTCCTGTCCAAGCGATCGTGCTCGGGCCGGAGTACGAGCTGTCCGACACCAGTCGCGAGAAGTTCATCTACACCAAGGAGAAGCTGCTGGAGCCTTTGCCGCCTGACGTTCAGGCGCGACTCCAATCCAAGGCCAAGGAAGCTACGTAGCCTTGGCCATCGCAATCTTCTTCATCGCCGCCGCCATGGCCGTGGCGGGAGGCATCGGCGTGGTCAGCTTCCGCCAGCCGATCCGCAGCGTCCTCAGCCTCGTCGTCGTGATGATCGCGCTGTCCGTTCTCTTCCTCCTCCTCAGCGCGCAGTTCATCTTCGTGGCCCAGATCATCGTCTACGCCGGCGCGGTGATGGTGCTGTTCCTGTTCGTGATCGCGCTCCTCGGGCCGGCGAAGGAGATTGCGAAGAGCCGGCTTCGTTTCCAGGCGTCCCTGTCGGCGCTATTCGTGCTCGCGCTCTTCGGGCTTTTGTGGGCGATGCTGCAAGGAGTCACCTACCGCCAGCCTGACAAGACAGCCGACATGAGCATCTTCGGCACCGTGCAGTCGATCGGGTTGGGCCTCTTCACCAAGTTCCTCTACCCCTTCGAGCTGACGTCTCTTCTCCTACTCGTGGCGGCCATCGGCGCGATCTACCTCAGCCGCAAGGAAGGCGACGATCGGTGACGATCCCATGAGCGGGTTCGACGCCGGCGGCTCGCAGCTCGACACCTCCTGGTTCCTGCTGCTCGCCGCGGTGCTGTTCATCCTCGGCACCATCGGCGTGCTCATCCGCCGCAACCCGTTGGTGATCCTCATCTGCATCGAACTGATGCTCAATGCGGCCAACCTGACCCTGGTCGCCTTTTCGCGCCAGCTGCAGAACCTCGACGGCCAGCTGTTCGCGCTGATGTCGATGACCGTGGCCGCGGCTGAGGCGGTGGTCGGGCTGGCGATCCTGGTCGACATCTTCCGCCACCGCGACGCCGAGGACATCGACGACCTCAGCGAGCTCAAGGGATGAAGACCCCATGAAATCCGCACCCAACCACCGCGATTTCACGGGGACCCCTTCATGAGCTACGCACAGGTCTCGCTGCTGATCCTCCTCTTCCCCGCCGCCGGCGCCATCCTGCTCGCCGGCCGCGGCTGGCGATTGCCCCGGATCGTCACCCGCATCGTCGGTCCCGGCGTGGTTTGGGCATCGTTCGTGGCGACGCTCTACCTGTTCGCGAACAGCGTGAGCGCCGACTTCACCTACTGGACATGGATCAAGAGCGGCTCGTTCGAGGTGCCGTTCAACCTCCTGGTCGACCAGCTCTCGATCTTCATGTGCCTGGTCATCACCG
>Ga0209802_1001215_pt1 | contig 19393 bp, 16 predicted proteins | sample GraSoiAngelo_129_FD_185886 | JGI IMG/M metagenome (GOLD analysis project Ga0209802, IMG submission 185886) | Grasslands soil microbial communities from the Angelo Coastal Reserve, California, USA - 14_0927_12_40cm (SPAdes) (version 2) | ecosystem: Environmental > Terrestrial > Soil > Grasslands ... | reverse complement strand
AAAGCTCGACGGCCGCGGCTACCCGCGCAAAGTCACGAGCGAGGCGATCCCCATCCAGACGCGCATGATGACGATCAGCGACATCTACGACGCGCTCACGGCCGCGGACCGCCCCTACAAGCCGGCCGTGCCGCCGACGCGCGCCCTCGACATCATGACCGACGAGGTGCAGGCCGGCCAACTGGACCCGCTCCTGTTCCAGCTGTTCGTGGAGGCCAAGGTATTCGAGAGCGGCGGCGCGTAGCCGCTACCAGAGCAGCAATCTCACCGAGACGAGCAGCAGCAAGCCACCGAAGGCCCGGCGCAGCACCACGTCCGACAGCGACCCGGCGAGCTTGGCCCCGACGAGCGCCCCGACGAACAGGCCCGCCGCGATGACGGCGGCATACGCGACGTTCACCTGGCCGCGCTTGTAATACTCCAGGGCGCCGAGGATGCCCACCGGCAGGAGCAGCGCCGCGAGCGACGTGCCGTTCGCCGTGTGCTGGGGCAGCTTGGCGAGCAGCACGAGCCCGGGAACGACAAGGATCGCGCCCCCCACGCCGAACAAGCCCGCGACGACGCCGCCCGCCAAGCCGATCAGCGCGACCAGTACCCACGTCATTGTGCTATCCTCGCTCGATGAGGTTAGGTCCCCAGCCACCGCCGCCCGGGGTCTCGATGCGGAGCACGTCGCCGGACGCGAGGTGCGCACCGACCTTCGGCGGTAGCGCCGCCCCCTTCAACAGCGTGCGGCCCGGCGCGCCGCTCGCCCCGCCCGCCACCCCCGCGGCCGCGTGGCGGCGCCGCTCCGCGAGCACGCTCACCTCCATCGGCGCCAGGGCCTCGAACTCCCGGATCACCCCTTCCCCACCACCCCACTGCCCCACACCCCCACTCCCTCCACGCAGGGCGTAGGCCCGCACCCGCAGCGGATACTCCATCTCCAGCACCTCGACCGGCGTATTGCGCGTGTTGGACATGCCGACGTGAACGCCCGACGGCCCGTGCGCCCCACGGCTCGCGCCTTGCCCGCCGCCGATCGTCTCGTAGTACGTCCAGCCTCCCCTCCCCGACCCCCCGTCCCCCATCCCCCCGAAGGTCACGTTGTTCATCGTCCCCTGCCCTTGCGCCGGCACCGGGATCCCGCCGTTCGCCAGCGCGAGGAGCACCGTATCCGCGATGCGCTGCGACGTCTCGACGTTGCCGGCCGCCACGGCGCTCGGGTAGCGCGCGTGCACGAGACAGCCTTCGGGAGCGGTGACGCGCACCGCGCGCTGCACGCCCCCGTTGGTCGGCACGTCCTCGGGAAGCAGGGTACGAACGACGAACAGCACGGCCGCGCGGGTCACGGCGATCGGGCAATTCACGTTGCCGCGCGCCGCCGGTGCCGTGCCCGCGAAATCCGCATGGAACATGCCGTCCCGGATGTCGACCCGCACCGCGATCGGCAGATCAACGTCATCCACGCCGTCCCCCTCCAGCCAATCCGTCGCCCGGAGGGCCGTGGCGGGGACCTTCGAGAGCGCCGCGCGCGTGCGCCGCTCGGCGTACTCAATCAGGTCGCGCGCGGCCGCCCGCACGGCGTCCCGGCCGTAGCGCGCCACCAGCGCCCGCAGGCCCGCCCCACCGCGCTCGACCGCCGCCCGTTGGGCCGCGAGGTCGCCGCGCCGCACCTCGGGCGTGCGGACGTTGGCGAGCAGCAGGCGCTCGACCTCGGGCGTCCAGCGCACCGGCGGGAGGACGATCCCTTCGGCGAAGATCTCCCGCGCCCCCGCGGGCATGCTGCCCGCCTGCGCGCCGCCCACGTCCGAGTGGTGAGCCCGCACGGCGCTGTAGCCGCCCACGCGGCCCTCCAGCTCGATGGCGCCAATGACGGTGAGATCGGGGAGATGCGAGCCGCCGGTGTAGGGATCGTTGAGAATGAACACGTCGCCCGGCCGGGGGGCGAGGGCGCGGACCGCCGCGACCGACTCGGCCAGCGCGCCGAGGTGCACCGGAATGTGCGCCGCCTGGGCGATCATCTCCCCGTCCGGGTCGAACAGCGCGGCGGAGCAATCACGCCGCTCGCGGATGTTGGGGGAGAGCGCCGAGTGGATGAGAACGAGGCCCGTCTCTTCCGCGATGGCGGCGAAGGCGTGCCCCATCACCTCGAGGCCGACGGCGTCGAGCGTCATCGCCGCTGCAGCAGGACCGCGCCCGAGCGATCGACCCGGCCGTGCCACCCCGGCTCGACCAGCGCCGTGGCGTCTCCGCCCGCGAGGATCGCCGGGCCCTCGAGCTCGACGCCCGCGGCGAGCTCGCCCAGCCGCCACACGCTCGCCTCGACCCGCGCGCCGCCCACCGTTGCCGTGCGCCGCCCCAGCGGCGCCCGCTGCTCGCGCCCCCGGCCGTCCGACTGGGGGAGGGGCCCGCCCCCGCTCTTCACCGCCGCGACGCGGAGATTGACGAGCTCGATCGGTTGGCCGCCGCCCTCGTGGCCGTAGCGCGCCCGGTGGGTCGCGAGGAACGCCGCGGCCAGGGGCGCGGGGTCGTCGGCCGGAGCGGGGATCGTCACCTCGTATCCCTGCCCCGCGAAGCGACAGTCCACCGCGCGCGCCAGCGCCGCCCCCGGCAACTCCGCGCGCGCGCGCTCCACCAGCGGGGCGAACGCGGCCGCGAGCTCCCGGGTGGTGAGCGAGGGCAGCGGGCGGTGGAACGACGCCATCATTTCGATGCGCTCCGCGGCGGCCGCGAGGCCGAGCGCGCTGAGGACGCCCGGGTGCGGGGGCAACACGATCGTCCGCATCCCCAGCGCGTCTGCGAGCGCGCAGCCGAAGAGCGGCCCGGCCCCACCGTAAGGCAGGAGCGCGAGCTGCCGCGGGTCGAATCCCCGCGCCACGCTCACGCGCTTGAGCGCTCGCGCCATCGTAGCCGCCGCCACCGCCACGATCCCCGCCGCGATGGCGTCCGGCCCGCCCCCGCCCCCCAGCGCGGACCCGAGCGACGCGACCGCGCGCTCGGCCAGGGCGGGATCGAGCCGCAACTCGTCCGCGAGCGGGCTCCCGGCGTCGAGCCAGCCGAGCACGAGACAGGCGTCCGTGACGGTGGGCCGATCTCCGCCGCGACCGTAGCAGGCCGGCCCCGGCACGGCTCCCGCGCTCTCGGGACCGACCTTGAGCGCGCCGCCCTCGTCCACCCGGGCGACGCTCCCGCCCCCCGCGCTCACGGTCTCGATGAGGATCGACGGCAGCGCGAGCGGCACCCCCGCGACCGTCCCAGTTCCCTCCGTGAGGGCCCCGGCAGCGGTCACCAGGCTCGCGTCCGCGCTCGTCCCCCCCATGTCGATGGCGAGCAGATCGCTCACGCCGAGCGCCGCGCCGACGAGCCGCGCGCCGACCACGCCGCCCGCCGGGCCCGACAGAGCGAGCGACGCCGCGTGGCAGGCGGCGGCCGCCGGCGCCAGGGAGCCGCCGCTGGACGTCATGATGCGGAGCCCGCCGATGCCGCGCTCTCGCAGCGGCGCTTCCAGGCGGGCCAGGTAGGCCGACACCCTCGGCCGGAGGTAGGCCTCCACCGTCGTAGTGCTGATGCGCTCGTACTCGCGGAAGGCGGGAAGCACTTCGTGGCTCGCCGTCACGGGGATACCGGCGAGCGCGCCCCGCAGCGCCGTCGCCACCCGGCGCTCGTGCTCGGGGTGCCGGAACGCGAACAGGAACGCCACGGCCACCGCCTCCGGGGCGAGCGTGCGCACCGCCGCCACCACCCGCTCGACCTCGCGATCGGCGAGCGGCTCGAGCACACCGGGGGGGCCCATGCGCTCCGCGACGCCGACCACGTGCTCGCGCGCGACGAGCGGAGGCGGGTGATCGCGTGCCAGATCGTACAGCGATGCGCGCTCCTGGCGCCGCAGCCACAGCAGATCCTCGAACCCCAGCGTCGTGACCAGCGCGACCCGCGCGCCGCGACGCTCGAGCAGGGCGTTGGTCGCGATGGTCGTGCCGTGCACCAGCACGTCGATCGCCGTCTCACCTGTCCCGAGCAGATCGACCGCGCGAAACATCCCGACGGCGGGGTCGTCCGGTGCGGTCGTCACTTTCCGGACCTGCAGCGTCCCGTCGGCCCCGAGCGCGACCAGATCAGTGAACGTGCCCCCGACATCGACGCCGACCCGCACCGTCACCGCCCCTCCACCCAATTGCGGATTGTGGATTGCGGATTGCGGATTCCGGGCGGGCAGGTCGCTCGCTTGTCAATCCGCAATCCGCAATCCGCAATCCGCAATCTCACGTCGAGCGCCCCGAACGCCATTTGTCCACCGCCAGCACGCCGGCGAAGCCGAGGGTCGCCAGCACGCAGAGCTCCCCCACCCAATCTCCCAACCGCACGTACAGTGTCGTCACGTCGCTCGTCCGCAGGGTAGCAGCGATCGCCGTCTCCACCTCGAGTCCGGTGGTGTCGTGGTAGCGACCCAGCGGATCGACGGTCCCCGAGATCCCCGAGTTTGCCGCGCGCGCGATGCCCATGCGCGTCTCGACGGCCCGCAGCACCAAGTGGGTCGCGTGCTGGTAGGGCCCCGCCGTGCGGCCGTACCACGCGTCGTTCGTCACGTTAACGAGGAAGTCGGCGCCCCCCCGGCGGTAGGCCCGCGCGAGGTCCTCGAACACCGACTCGTAGCATATCAGCACGCCGAACCGGCCCAGCGCGGTCGGGTAGAGCGGCAGCCCGCGCCCCTTGCCGAAGCCGCCGAACCACTTGAGGTTGCCGAACCAGCGCGGGTTGAGGAACGGGACGCGCTCGACGATCGGCACCAGGTAGTGTTTGTGATACACCGGGTAGGGAGCGCGATTCCCCGTCGCATCGTAGAAGAACGCGGAGTTGTAGTAGTCGTAGGAGCGGTCGTCATGAAACGCAGCGTCAAGGCCGCCGGTCAGGATGGGCGTGCCTGTCTCGCGCGCGCGGCGCGCCACGGCCGCGTCCCACTCGGGGTGGTCGATGAAGTAGCCCGGCACGGCGGCCTCGGGCCAGATCAGGAGATCGAGCCGCGCCGCTGTCCGGAGGCGCTCGGACAAGCCGAGCAGCCGGCCGAACACGCTGTCCTGGCGGAGGCTGTCCCACTTCTCGCGGTAGCCCTCGTTCGGCTGCACCAGTCCGACCACGCCGACATCCCGCACGGGCAGCGTGCGCATCCGCCACGTGCCGTAGCCGAGCGCGAGGAGAACGGTCCCCAGCACGGCCCCGATGCGGCCCACCCCCACCCCCCCACGCCCCCACGCCCCACGCCCTTCGATCAGCGCCTCGACGAGCATTACGTTGCACCATACCAGCCACAGCGTCACCCCCCGGGTCCCGGCGAGATCGGCCCACTGCACCAGCACGGGCGCACCGGCGAGCGAGGTGCCGAGCCCGAGCCAGGGAAACCGGATGTCGCCCTGATGTCCGATGGCCCAATCCACGGCGGTCCACGCGAGGGGCAGCACCAGCCACACGGGGAGCTGCGGGCGCTCGAGCCGGAGCTTCACGACGAGCCAGAACAGCGCCGCGTACCACAGCCCGTACACGGCGATCGTGGCGAGGTAGCCGAGCGCCGAGAGCGGCGTGAAGTGCCACAGCGCGACCACCAGCCAGTAAAGGACGACGCCGTGTGCGACGAAGCCGTACCAGAAGCCCCATCGCAGCGCGAGCTGGGGGCTGCGTTCGCCCTCGCACCAGCGGAGGAGCAGCACCGCGGGCGCGACCGCGAGGACGCCGAGCAGGGGGAAGTGAAAGGGAGGATAGCTCAGGGCGAGCGCCACGGCGCCCGCCACGACGAGTCCGGCCCTCACAGCATCACGTCGCGGCCTTCGTCCGCCGAACGGTAGATCGCCTCCAGGACGCGGTGCAGGGCGAGCTGGTCGCGCGGCGGCGGGGCGTTGACGTCTCCTTTGATGACCGCGGCGAAGTAGGTCCACTCGGCCCGGTAGGACTGCGCGAACGGCGTCTCCCGACCGCTCGCGCCGGTGGGCGTCACGTCCACCACGTTGCCGTGCACGTCCTTGAAGATGCGCAGCGGCTGGATGCTCGCCGATCCGTGCGGCCCGACCATGTCGAACCAGAAGCGCTCGGCTTCTCCCATGTGACGCCAACTCACGTCGATGGCCAGCGACACGCCGTTTTCGCACACGACGAGCGCGGTCGCCATGTCCTCCACGCCGTCTCCGCGCTGCCGGGTCATGTGCGCGGAGACGCGCTGCGCCGCCGGCCAGCCGGCGAGCCACAGGCCCAAGTCGAGCAGCTGCAGCCCGAGGTCGAGGAACGCACCGCCACCCGCCTCCTGGCGGCGCACGCGCCAGCCGGCCAGCTGGCGGGGCGGCTGGAACGTGTACCAGCCGCCGCGAACCGCCTGCAGCGGCCCAATGTCCCCGCCCGCGAGGAAGCCGCGCGCGGCCTGGACGTCGGAGCGGAAGCGATGATTCATGCCGACCATCACGCGCTTGCTGTGCTTCTCGCTCGCCTGCAGCAGGCGCTCGACGCCCTGCAGGGTGAGCGCCAGCGGCCGCTCGCACAGCACGTGGGCTCCGGCCGCGAGCGCCGCCACGGCGTGGATCTCGTGCAGGTGATTGGGGGTGCAGATCACCACGGCGTCGACCGACGCGTAGCGCAGCACGTCCTCGATGTCGTCGTAGCTGTCCCGGACCTCGAAGCGGCCGGCGAGGGCGCGGGCCTTGGCGATGTCGTTGTCGCAAATCGCCACCACCTCGACCCCAGCCATCCTGCGTAGCGCCGGCAGGTGCGCGACCTGTGCGATGGCACCCGCGCCGATCACGCCGACGCGGATCGGGTCGTTCATCCCCCCTTCCCCTTTCCTCCTGCCCCAGCCCAGCGATACATCACGCCGGCGCGCACGCTCAGCGTCGAGAGCCCGCTCGCCACCACACCCCGGCCATCCAACGTGAGGCGCCAGCGGGCCCCGCCGACCTCGGCCCCCAGGGTCCCGTTCAGCCCCGCGGTGAAGCCGTTGAGCGCATCCTGCACGAAGGTCCCGTTGATCGAGGGGCCGCTGCCGTGGCGCAGGTGGATCCCCAGTCCCAGCCCGAGATAGGCAGTGACGCTGCGGCCCTGAGGCATCACGTACTGGAGGTCGAGGTCGCCGGTCACATCGCTCCAGGTGATGCGGCCCAGCTGGATGGTGTAGTCCTGCGTAGGGTCGACAATCACGCTCCTCAGTCGGTCTTCGAACCGACGCCGCGCCTCAGCGCTGAGCTCGCTCCGGAAGTAGGAGACCCCGAGCAGCACGCGCAGGCGCGGTGCCACGAAGCCGTAGTCCAGCCGCACGCCGCCCGCCGTCGTACCCCTGATCTGGTCGCCGCCGAGCGGGCCCAGGTCGAGCTGAATGGCGCTGGGCTTGAGGTTGTCGGAGGAGAACTTCTCGAGCACGGCCTGGGCGGACAGGCGCACCGTGGAACCGACCGACCCGAGCAGCACCGCAAAGGCAAGGGGCCGTCCGACCCTAGTAGAGGCGCTCAACCGTCGTCCCTGGGAAGTATGTCACGAGAATGGTGCGATAGTCCTGGCCAGCCCGCGCCCGGCCCACCGCGCCCCACTGGCATAGGCCGACGCCGTGCCCCCACCCCGCGCCTGCCGCGACCAGGCGCGCGATCTGGCCGCCGTCCTTGGTCACCGACAGCTGGAACGCCGCGCTGCCGAGCTGACGATTCATCTCGGGGCGCAGCACCGAGCGCACGTCCTGCTCCGGCACGCGCACGTCGCCGCGCTCGAACACGATGCGCAGCTCGCCCACCCGGCCCGACGGGCTGGTGCGGCTGACCTCGACGTCCGTGATGCGCTGCAAGCCGTCCCCGCCCACGTTCATCACCGCCGGCAGCGTCCGCGACAATATAGCGCGCAGCCTGGCGGCGTCCCACTCCTCGCGCCAGCGGAAGCGCGGCGAGATGTCGCAGTAGTAGCCGCCGCTGCGTTCGTCGGATACGGGTCGCAGGTAGGGCCGGCCGCTCGCGGTCTTGAACGCCTCCTCCAGGCTGGCCGTGCGGAACCCGCACGTGGAGTGGAAGTACGCGTCGATCAACTCGCCGTGGTAGCGGAGCACTTCGCCGGCCGTGGCGCGCAGCGCCTCCCACACGGCCGGCGTCTCGGCCACCACGCCCCGGTACACCTGGTCGCGGATGTCCGCCCAGGCGTCGAAGCCCAGCGCCTCCCAGCGGCCGCGGTTCTTGAGGGCGAACGTGCGCGACACCACGGCCTGCGCGAGCATCGCCTGCCGCTCGTCCGGCCGTCGCGCTCCCATCTCTTCCCCGATCACGCCGGCGAGATAGGCCTCGACCGGCACGCGGTTCATGAGGGTGAGCCCAGACGCGTCGCGCACGACGTTCAAGCGGCCGCGATAGCGCCGGCCGTCGGCCATGGCGAACTGATTCTCCGTGACGTTGACGGCGGAGATGCCACGGTGCGGCTCGCTCTGGGAGCCGTCGGGCTGCACGAGACGCAGCCCCGCGCTGTCCGCCACGACCGTCCAGCGCGCGTTCGGCGGGATCGACCCGATCGGCTGGCCGGTGGCGTCGTCGGTGAGGAACAACTCGCCGTCGCCCCCGAGAGCGAGGCTCGCCACGCCGGCCACGATTCCCACGCGCAGTTCGGGTTCGGCGCCGGGGGCGAGCGGCTGGGGCCGCGCGCAGGCCGCCGCGAGCAGGAGGACGCTAGCGAGGACGCGCTGCCGCGAGCGCCGCATCGAGCTGCGCGATGGTGAAGTCGATGTCCGCATCCGTGTGCGCGCTGGAGACGAATCCGGCCTCGAAGGCCGAGGGAGCGAGGTACACGCCGCGCTCGAGCGCCGCGCGGTGCCAGCGGGCGAACAGCCCCGCGTCCGCGCGCTTCGCCTCGGCGAAGTTGCGGACCGGCCCCCCGGTGAAGAAGGCGCCCCACATGGAGCCGGCGTGGCCCGCCGTGACCGGGACCCCGTGGCGGCGCGCGGCGTCCCCTATACCCGCGACCAGCCGGGCGGTTCGCCGCTCGAGCGCCTCGTAAAAGCCGGGCCGCTCGGTCTCGAGCAGGGTCGCGAGGCCGGCGGCCATCGCCACCGGATTGCCGGCGAGCGTCCCCGCCTGGTACACCGGTCCCTCGGGCGCGACCAGCCGCATCAGCTCGGCGCGTCCCCCGTAGGCGCCGACCGGCATCCCGCCCCCGATGATCTTGCCGAGCGTCGTGAGATCGGGCCGCACGCCCAACCGCGCCTGCGCGCCGCCCGGCGCCACGCGGAACCCCGTCATCACCTCGTCGAAGATCAGGAGCGCCCCGCCCGCGTCGCACAGGGAGCGCAGCGTCGCGTGAAAACCGGGCTCGGGGGCGATGAACCCGGCGTTGCCGACGTAGGGCTCCACGATGACGGCGGCGATCTCCGCCCCGCGCCGCCGGAACACGTCTTCCACCGCCGCCGCGTCGTTGAAGGGCACGGTCACCGTGAGCTCGGCCAGCGCCCGCGGCACGCCCGGGCTGTCGGGCAGGCCGAGCGTGGCGACGCCGCTCCCCGCTCGCACGAGGAAGCCGTCCGCGTGGCCGTGATAACAGCCCTCGAACTTGAGCACGAGATCTCGCCGCGTCGCCGCCCGGGCGACGCGTACCGCCGCCATCGTCGCTTCGGTGCCCGAGCTCACGAATCGCACCATCTCGATCGAGGGCATCCGCCGGCACACCACCTCGGCGAGCCGCACCTCGCCTTCGCAGGGCGCCCCGTAGCTCCACCCCCGCTCCGCGGCGCCCCGCACGGCCTCCAGCACCGCGGGGTGCGCGTGCCCGAGGATGAGCGGACCCCAAGAGCACACGTAGTCCACGTAGCTCTTCCCGTCCGCGTCCGTGAGGCGGCAGCCGGCGGCCCGGGTCACGAAAAAGGGCGTCCCGCCTACCGCCCGGAACGCCCGAACCGGGGAGCTGACGCCGCCGGGCATCAGCTGCTTGGCCCGGTCGAACAGCTCAGCCGACCGGCTCACGCCAGCGCGACCGCCCGGAGATCGTAATCCTCGCTCTCGGCGACCCGCGCCCGCACGAAGCCTCCGGCCACGGCCCAGCCGCCGTGCGACAGGTAGGTGACGCCGTCCACGTCGTCCGCCTGCCACTGCACGCGGCCCACGTGCGTCGCGCCCCCCCCGCCCTCCGCGGCGCCGTCCAGTGGATCGGCCACCCGGTCGATCAGGACGTCGACCTCGCGCCCCACGAAACGCGCCAGCCGCTCGGCCGAGATCGCCCGCTGCACCTCGAGCAGCTCCTCGAGGCGCTCTCGTTTCACGGCGTCGGGCACGTCGTCGGGATACTGCACCGCCCGTGTCCCCTCCTGCGGCGAATAGGCGAACCCGCCCAGCCGGTCGAACTGCGCCTCCTCGAGAAAGGCGATCAGCTCTCGGAAGTCGTGCTCCGTCTCCCCCGGGAACCCCACGAGACAGGTCGTGCGGATCGCCACGTCCGGGATCGCCTCGCGCAGCCACGCCAGCTTCGCACCGATGGTGCGCCGGCGCTCCGGGCGCCGCATCCGCTCGAGCATGCGGTCACTCGCGTGCTGGATCGGCATGTCGATGTAGGGCACGATGCGCGGCTCGTGCGCGATCAGGTCCACGAGCCGCTGGCTGAGTCCGGCCGAGTAGACGTACAGCAGCCGGTACCAGGGCACGGACGTCTCCCCGAGCAGCGCCTCGAGGAGGTCCGGCAGCTTGGGCCCGTCACCTCCCAGGTCGCGTCCGTAATGGCCGAGGTCCTGCGCCACGAGGTTGATCTCCTTCGCTCCCTGGGCCTCGAGCTGCTGCGCTTCGCGCACCAGGCGCGCCAGCGGCTCCGAGCGGTGTTTCCCGCGCATCAGCGGGATTGCGCAGAAGGCGCAGGTGTGGTCGCAGCCCTCGGAGATCTTGAGGTAGCGTACGTGCGGCTGCTCGCCGAGGAACAGTCGGACGCCGGGATGGCTCGCGACCGGGTCCGCGATCAGGCCCCGGCGGCCCAGCTCCGGCACGAGGTGATGGAGGTCCGAGAATCCGAGAAACAGATCGACCTCCGGGATCTCCTGCTGCAGCTCCTGCTGGTACCGCTGGACGAGGCATCCGACGGCGACGACCGCTTTCACGTCGCCTTGCGCCTTGAGGGATGCGGCTGACAGGATCGCGTCGATCGATTCCCGTTTGGCCGCTTCGATGAACCCGCAGGTGTTGACGAGGATCACATCGGCGTGTCGGAGGTCGGGCGTGACCACGGCGCCGTGCCCCACCAGCTCGCCCACCAGCCGCTCGGAGTCGACGGTGGCTTTGTCGCAGCCGAGAGAAATGACGCCCAGCTTCATGGTATCAATATACCGGCGGTGTCCTCACTGAACGCCAGCGAGGACCTTGCGTCGCCACGCGGCGCTCAGCTCGCGACGCGGCAGGCCGAGCAGCCGCGCCGCGCTGTCGAGCACCGCGTCGGCGGACGTGCCGGCGTCGGCGAGCGCCTTCACCGCGGACGCTCCGCCCTTCTCGTAGACCATCTCGCAGAGGACCGCGAAGCCGTCGTAGCCGACGTCGAGCGTGCCCGCGCGCGCCGGCGGATCGGCGGCGACGCCATCGAGCGTGACCTCGGGGTGGAGCTGTAGGTAACGCGCGAGCCCGGGGAGCAGCTGCTGAAAGCCCAGCCCTGCCGACCCGCCCGCCCATGTCGCCAGCCCTTCGGACACGAGCCAGAAGGTTCGGCCACGCAGCAGCGGCGCGAAGACGAGGTGGGCGAGCTCGTGGCGGTACGCCTCGCCCACGCTCGCCGAGCCGCTGAAGACCAGCCGGTCGATCGCGTTCGAGCGCCCACCCGCCGTGTCGGAGCCACTAGGAAAGAAGTCGAGACCCATCATCCAGAACATCTCGTCCAAGTTGGCCGCGACGTAGTACCGGATGCCGCGGGGCGCGGGCACGTCGAACGCCGCTGCGATGGAGTCCACGAAGCGGGCGGAGCCCTCTGCTCGCGATCGGTCGAACCGGTGCGACCCAGGATACACGAACGTCACGGGGCCGATGGTCGCCCGCTTCCAATCCTTCGTGAGTCGCGGGAGCGCGTTGGCGAGCACCCAGCGGCCCTGTTCCCGCACTGCGTACACCCGGAACAGGGCGAGCGGCTTCACTACGCTCGCCGAATCGTACGCGCGGGCGACAAGGGTACGGATCAGGTACGTGCTGTCCATTCGGGGGCTCGGCGCGAGGTGCACGACCGTCCACGCGGGATAGCCCTGGTGCACATATCCGCGCAGCAGGTCGTATTCCGGGAACTCGGCCTGCTCGACGGCGGACCAATACGCGCTCGGATGGATCGAGTCCGGCCGATCGGCGAGGTACCCCTGCCACAATCGGAAGATCTCGCGCTCGGGCGAATGCGAAGTGTCCACGCCCCACCCGGGGACGAGCGAGATCGTGGGTTTGGCTTGCGTCACGAGCGGCTGGAGTGCCGGGAAGGCCAGGAGCGCGACGACCGCGCACCGCGCGGCGCGCGGCTTCATCCGCGGTAGTTCCCGAACTTGAGCTCGAGCCCGAACTCCTGGGCCCGCAGGAACGCGATTACCTCCTGGAGCTCGTCCTTGGAGGGCGATTGCACCCGGATCTCCTGGCCCTGGATCGAGGCCTGCGCCTTCTTGAACTTCTTGTCCTTGATCGCCTTGACGATCGCCTTAGCCTTCTCCTGCGGGATGCCCTGGGTGAGCTTGATCTCGCGCCGCACCGTGTCGCTGGCCGCCGGCGTGACGGCCCCAAGCTCGAGGTTCTTCACCGGCACGCCGCGCTTGATGAGCTTCGCCTGCAGCACGTCGAACAGCGCTTTCATCTTGAAATCGTCGTCCGCGACGAGCGTGATGCTCGCCGTCGCGCGGTCGAACGCGATCGTGCACTTCGAGCCCTTGAAGTCGTACCGCTGGGCCACCTCCTTCGTGGCCTGATTCACGGCGTTGTCGACTTCCTGCAAATCGGCGCCCGTGGAGAGGTCGAACGACGCAAGACCAGCCATGGGGCGGGAATATACAGGAGGCGTGGGGATGTGGGGATGTGGGGACGTCGGCCACCCACTCCCCTACGTCCCCACTTCCCCACGCCGTTTGTGGTTAGAAGAGGAAGCTCTCCAGCGCCCGGGCTCTCGAGACGTGACGCAGCCGAGCCAGTGCCTTTTCCTTGATCTGGCGGACCCGCTCGCGCGTGATGCCCAGCAGCGAGCCGATCTCTTCCAGGGTCATCGGCTCCTGGCCTTCGAGGCCGAAGTAGAGCCGCAGGATCTTCGCCTCGCGGTCCTTGAGCGTCGCGAGCACTTCCTCGATCGATTCGGTCAGGGCGTGCTCGAAGATCTCGTCGTCGGGACCGGGGTTCTGGGTGTCGGGCAGGTAATCGAGCAGCTTGTTGTCCTCGCCCGGGGTGAGGGGGGCGTCGAGCGAGAGGTGCGCCTGGGAGATCGAGAGCGTTTTCGCCACTTCCTCCTCGGAGATGTCCATCCCCTCGGCGATCTCCTCGACGGTCGGCTCGCGGCCCAGCTCCTGGAGCAGCGAGGCGGAGCGCTTGCCGATGCGGTGCAGCGTGCCGGCGCGGTTCAGCGGCACACGCACGATGCGGGACTGCTCGGCCAGGGCCTGGAGGATCGCCTGGCGGATCCACCACACGGCGTACGAGATGAACTTGATCCCTTTCGTCTCGTCGAATTTGTGGGCGGCGCGGATCAGGCCGAGGTTCCCCTCGTTGATCAGGTCCGAGAGGGACACGCCCTGGTTCTGGTACTTCTTCGCAACCGAGACCACGAAGCGGAGGTTCGAGCGCACGAGCTTGTCGAGCGCCTCGGGGTCGCTCTGCTTGATGCGCTGGGCGAGCGTCACCTCTTCCTCCCGCGTGATAAGCGGGTACTGGCTGATCTCGCGCAGGTACTGGTCGAGCGACCCCTCGTCGAACGAGGCCCGTTTCGCCGTATTCAGATGCATGGCGTGGTCACTCCTCCGAGCAGGTACGACGCCGCACGCTCACCGGATCAACGCGCCCAGTCGGCTCCAGCGAATGTCCTTCAACCATGGGACGGCGTCGCGCGCCTCGCGATCGTAGCTGAAATACACGACCAGCGGCCGCCCTTTCACGGCGGTCGCGTCCACGAACCCCCAGTAGCGCGAATCGAGCGAGTTGTCCCGATTGTCGCCCAGCACGAAATACTTGTTGCGCGGGACGATCAGGGGGCCCCAGGTGTCGCGCGTCGGACGGTACTGCCGCCGCCCCTCCGCGGACGCCCCCGCCAGGTAGTCCCGCTGCCAGTTGAACTCGGGATCGTACAGATTGCGGCGGGGGTCCAAGCGCTGGGCGTACGGCTCGACCAGGGCTGCGCCGTTCACGCGGACCTCCCCGCTGCGCATTTCGACCGTGTCGCCCGGCGCCCCGATCACGCGCTTCACGAAGTTCTGCTCGGGGTTCCTCGGATAGGCGAATACGATGATGTCGCCGCGGTGCGGCGTCTCGAACCCCGGTAGCCGCGCGTGGGTCCCCGGAATGGTGGCCCCGTAGACCGCCTTGTTGACGAACAGGAAGTCACCCGCGAGCAGCGTACGCTCCATGCTGCCCGACGGGATCTGAAACGCTTCGAGGAGGAAGGTCTTGATGACGAGGAAGAGAACGAACGCCATACCGAGCGATCGCATCCAGCTGTCGAACCAGCGCGCGAGCCTCGAGCGGCGTTGCTCGGGCGGGGCGAAGGGTACCGGCGCGACGTGCGCCCCCGACCCTCCGCGGGGAGCCCCCAGCTGATGCATGACTTGTACTCTAGCCAGGCTGTCGGCTCGGCGCAACAGTCACGGCCCACCCCCGCGCCGCTCCCCATTGACGCACCCGCACCCGGAATTGCTCCGGTCGGTCGGCGTGGCGCACGCGCGCGGCGAGACAGGCCGCCGCGCCCTCCCGCTCGACGCGGTACCAGCTGACGGCCGTCGCGTCCAGCGTGGCGAGCGCCTCACCGTCGAGCGGTGAGCCGCCGGCGCTGAGCACGATGAGCAGCGACTCGTAGTCCACCGATCGCCACGCTAGCGCCGGCTCGTGTGACGGCCGTCACCCTCTCCTTGCGCGCTGGTGCGAATCCCTGCGCCTTGACGCGCCGGGCCGCGCTCGTAACATCGCCTGATGGCCGAGCCCCCGCGCCGCTGCAACGCCGCCGCCTGGTTCGTGGACCGACACGTGGCCGCGGCGCGGGGTGATCGCACGGCGCTGGTCGCGGACGGGCACGCGCTCGCGTACCGGACGGTGTTCGAGAACGTGAACCGCACGGGCCACGCCCTGCGCCGGCTCGGCGTGGGAATGGGAGACCGCGTGCTCCTCCTCCTCCCCGACGTTCCCGAGTTCGCGTACTGTTTCTGGGGAGCGATTAAGCTGGGGGCCGTACCGATCCCCACGAACACGCTGCTCACGCCGCGGGACTACGAATACATCCTGAGTGACAGCCGCGCGGTGGCGGCGATTGTGAGCGCCTCGCTCCTCCCCGCCATCGCGGAGGTTCGCCCCCGTCTCGGATTCCTGCGGCACGTCGCGGTCGTCGGCGAGGCCGCAAGGGACACGCTCGCCTTCGCGGATCTCATCCGGGCGGAGCCCACGGAGCTCGCGCCCGCGCCCACGACCCGGGATGACCCCGCTTTCTGGCTCTACACTTCGGGGACGACGGGGACCCCCAAGGCCGCGGTGCACCTGCAGCATGACATGCGCGTGTGCTGCGAGGGATTCGCGCGACATGTGCTCGAGATCGTGCCGGACGACCGCTGCTTCTCCGTCGCGAAGCTGTTCTTCGCCTACGGCCTCGGGAACGCCCTCTACTTCCCCTTCGCCGTCGGGGCGGCGGGCATCCTGCACTCCGGCCGCCCCGAGCCCGCGAAGGTCCTCGAGCTCATCACGCGTGAGCGGCCCACGCTCTTCTTCGCCGTCCCGACCGCCTACGCGGCGCTGCTGCAGGTTCCCGATGCGGAGCGCCGCTACGATCTGCGGTCCATCCGCGTATGCGTCTCCGCGGGTGAGCCACTGCCCAAGGCCTTGTACGAGCGCTGGCTCGCGAAGTTCGGGCTCGAGATCCTGGACGGGATCGGCTCGACGGAACTGTGTCACACGTTCATCGCGAACCGCCGCGGCAGGGTGCGCCCTGGCTCGAGCGGGACGCTCGTCCCGGGCTACGACGCGCGCGTCGTCGACGACGCGGGCCGCGACCTCGCCCCCGGCGAGGTCGGCAACCTGCTCGTGAAGGGGGACAGCGCGTGCGCCGGGTATTGGAACCAGCCGGAGCGGACGGCGCAGACCTTCCTCGGCGAGTGGGTGCGGACCGGGGACAAGTACTCGCGCGACGGGGACGGCTACTTCTGGTACGCGGGCCGGTCGGACGACATGATCAAGGCGGGAGGGATGTGGGTCTCGCCGGCCGAAGTGGAGGGCGCGCTGGCCGAGCACGACGCAGTGCTCGAGGCGGGCGTGGTCGGCGCGCCGGACACGGACGAGCTCATCAAGCCGCTCGCGTTCGTCGTGCTCGCTCCCGGCCAGGCGCCCACGCCCGCCCTGGAGCGGGAGCTGCAGGGGTTCGTGAAGCAGCGCCTCGCGCCCTACAAGTACCCGCGCTGGATCGTGTTCCTCCCCGAGCTCCCCAAGACTGCCACCGGAAAGATCCAGCGCTTCAAGCTGCGCGAGCTCGCGGCGCGGCGGTCAGCCCTCGGTGTCGATCTGGGCGCGCTGTAGCTTCCCCGAGTAGTCCACGTAGACCACCTTCGTCTCGGAGTAGAAGTCGTAGACCTCCCAGCCGCCCTCGCGGTGCCCGTTCCCCGTCTGCTTCACGCCGCCGAACGGCAGGTGCGCCTCGGCGCCGATCGTCGGCGCGTTCACGTAGGTGATGCCGTTGTCGAGATCCTGCATCGCGCGGAACGCCGCGTTGACGTTGCGCGTGTAGATCGAGCTCGACAGCCCGTAGGCGACATCGTTGTTGACGCGGATCGCCTCGTCGAGCGAGCCGACCCGGATGACCGATAGCACCGGCCCGAAAATCTCCTCCTGCTCGACCCGCATCCCGGGCTTCACCCCCGTGAGTACGGTCGGCCGGTAGAACCAGCCGCACTCGAACGCCTTGCCCGCGGGCTTCGCGCCCCCCGTCGCCAGCTCTGCGCCCTGCTGCTGTCCCACGCCGACGTAGTATTCGACCTTCTTGCGGGCGGCCTCGTTGATGAGGGGTCCCACCTCCGTGGTGGGCTCGAGCCCGGGGCCGAGCCGCAGCCGCTCCGCGCGGTCGCAGATCAGCTGGACGAGCTTGTCGTGCACCCGCTCCTGGACGATCAGCCGGCTCGTGGCCGTGCAGCGTTGGCCGGTCGTACCGAACGCCCCCCACAGCACGCCGTCGAGCGCGAGATCGAGATCCGCGTCCTCCAGCACGATCATCGCGTTCTTGCCGCCCATCTCGAGCGACGCTCGCTTGTGCATGCGACCGCAGGTCGCGCCGATGATCGCCCCGGTCTCGGTCGAGCCGGTGAACGAGATCGCGTCGACCCCGGGGTGCTCCACCAGCGCCTGGCCGGCGGCCTCCCCCAGCCCGTGCACGACTTGAATCACTTCCGGTGGGAGCCCCGCCTCGAGCAACACCTCGACGAGCAGGTTCGCCGTGTGTGGCACGTCCTCCGACGGCTTCCAGATGACGGCGTTGCCGCATAACAGGGCCGGGAACAGCTTCCACGTCGGGACGGCGAGGGGGAAGTTGAACGGCGTGATGACGCCAGCGACACCGATGGGCCGGCGATAGCTCATCGCCCACTTGTTGCGGAGCTCGGAGGGCACGGTGCGCCCGAACAGCCGGCGCCCTTCGGTGTGGGCGTAGTAGGCCGTGTCGACCCCCTCCTGCACGTCGCCCTTCGTCTCGAGCACGACCTTGCCCATTTCGCGCGTCATGGCGCGGGCGATCCGCTCCTTCTGCTCGACCAGCAGGTCGCCGACCCGGTGCAGGACTTCGCCCCGCACCGGGGCGGGGGTCCGCGACCACTCGGCGAAGCCGCGCCGTGCGGACTCGACGGCGCGCCGCACGTCCTCGGGCCCCGACTTCGGGAACAGGCCGATCAGGTCGTTCCAGTCGGCGGGGTTGCGGTTCTCGAAGTAGTCGTCGGTGGCCGGCGGCACCCACTGGCCGGCGATGAAGTTCTTGAAGCTTTGCGTCATCGGCCGCTCGGACACAGCCACGGGGCCTCGGCCTTGGCATACCCGATGCGCGGCAGGACCTCGCGCGCGGCGAGCACGAGCCCGAAGATGATGAGTCCCTGCGACAGCACGTGCGCGACGCCGAACCGGCGCTTCCAGGAGGAGATTGCGCTCCAGGTCCCCGCCGCGATCACCGCGGCGACGCCGATGAGATAGAGGATCAGCCGCAGCCCGCAGCCGTGGGTGTAGGGCCACTGCGTCATCCCGATGCCGATCAGCAGACCGAGCACGACGCGCGCCCAGGTGCCGAGCCACTGGCCGGCGGCGGTGAGATCGGCGCCGGGGGGCGCCACGGCGGGGGTCTTCCTCACCGTGGGCGCGGAGCTCGCCGAGGGGGTGGCCTCACCGTACGGCAGCTTCTTCAGCAGCCGGTCCACCTCCGCCAGCTCCTTCTCCCAGTCCTTTTCCTTGTCGTCGACCACTAGGACCGTGCCACCATGAAGGGAATAGGTAGGAATGAATCGCTCGTCGGGGGCGTCGGACGCAAGAGTCTCACACTAGATCTCCCGCGCCAGGTGGTAGCGCTCGATCTTCTTGTAGAGATTGCTGCGCGGCATGTGCAACGTGCGCGCCGTCTCGGACACATTCCAGTCGTGCTCCTTCAGCTTCGCGAGCAGATAGGCGCGCTCGGCGGCCTGCTTGAACTCCTCGAAGGTGGCCTCCCGCATCCAGGGCGCTCCCGTGAGATCCCCGCCGCTTCCCGCCTCCCGCGTCCCGACGGCCACCAACCGCTCCACGTCCTCGGGCGTGATCACCGGGCCCGCGGTGAGAATCAGCAGCCGTTCGACCGCGTTGCGGAGCTCGCGGATGTTGCCCGGCCAGTCGTAGGCCGTGAGGCGCTTCACGGCCTCCTTCTCGAACTCCTTGCGCGCGAGCCCACTCTGTTCGGTGCACTGGGCCACGAAGTGCTCGACGAGCTGCGGGACGTCGGCGCGACGCGCCCGCAGGGGCGGGATTTCGATCGGCACGACATTCAGCCGGAAGTACAGGTCCTCGCGGAACCGCCCCGCTGCGATCTCGGCGGGGACGTTCTTGTTCGTGGCGGCGATCACCCGCACGTCCACCCGCAGCGCCTTCCCCGACCCCACCCGCGAGATCACCCCTTCCTCGAGAGCGCGCAGCACCTTCGCCTGGGCCGCGAGGCTCATGTCGCCGATCTCGTCCAGGAACAACGTGCCCCCGTCGGCCAGCTCGAACTTCCCCTCGCGATCGGCAAACGCGCCGGTGAAGCTGCC
>Ga0209802_1001213_pt1 | contig 19413 bp, 13 predicted proteins | sample GraSoiAngelo_129_FD_185886 | JGI IMG/M metagenome (GOLD analysis project Ga0209802, IMG submission 185886) | Grasslands soil microbial communities from the Angelo Coastal Reserve, California, USA - 14_0927_12_40cm (SPAdes) (version 2) | ecosystem: Environmental > Terrestrial > Soil > Grasslands ... | reverse complement strand
TCGGCCGGCGAGATCGCCGATTTTCTCGCCGGTGAATTGCGCGAGGGCGATGTTATGCTGGTGCTCTCCAACGGCAGTTTTGACGGACTATGCGACAAGCTGCTCGCGCGTCTGAATTCGCGCTCGCCCGCCCCGCGCGCCGCCCGATGACGATATTTCCTCGAAGCTCGGTGCGCCGGTCTTGCGGGTGCCCCACCCTTCGCGCAGGTAACCGCGGACTTTGCCTTAAACGAATCCGCGAAGGGTGGGATCCTCTGCTGTTCTCGTTCTGCTTCATTCTTTCCGCGCTTGTGTTCTTATGGCCCGCGCCGGCAGGGGCGACGATTCGCTACGAAATATCGCTCGCGCATCCCGCGCAGCACCAGTTTCACGTGACTATGATCGTCCCCCGCGTGCAGGGCAGTGTCGTGGTGCAGATGCCGGCATGGAACGCGCTTTACCAGATTCGTGACTTCGCTTATCGCGTCAGCGATTTCCGCGCCGCCGACGCATCCCGCAACGCGCTGCTGGTGCGCCGCCTCGATAAAGAAACCTGGCGCGTCGAAGGTCTCGTCGGGGGCCAGGGCGAGATTCGCATCGAGTACGCGAGTTTCTGGGACGATCCCGGCCCTTTCGATACGCAACTCAACGCCGAGCACGCTTTCGTCAATCTCGCCATGGTCCTCTGCTATATTCCCGAACGCCGCGGCGAAGATACGGCTGTCCACTTCCTTGATCTGCCTCCGGGCTGGCGCGTTGCCGAGGAACTGCGCCACGAGGGACCCCCATCGCCTGACTTGCCAAGCTATCAAGCTGAGAACTACGACACGCTCGTTGACGCGCCCGTGGAGATTGGCCGCTTCGACGAGTGGAGCTTCTCGGCCGGCGGCCAAGCTTCAGGCCAAGCGGGGGGAAAAACGATTCGCGTGGTGTACCACGGCGAAGCCGCGGACCATGCCGCACTCACGCACATGCTCTCGGAAATCGTGAACTATGAGACGCGCCTGATGGGCGATGCGCCGTTTCCCGAGTACACATTTATCCTGCATGTGGGCCAGAATTACGGCGGCGGGGGAATGGAGCACGCAAACTCTACGGCCATCTCCGTGGGTTCTTTCGGCATGCTGGCCAACGTCAGCGCACACGAATTTTTCCATCTATGGAACGTGAAGCGCATCCGCCCGCAATCGCTCGAGCCGGTGGACTACACCCGCGAGATGTGGACGCGCGCGCTTTGGTTCGCCGAAGGGGTCACCAGCACCTATGCCGCCTTCACGCTGGTGCGCACGGCAATTTGGAACCACGCGCAATTTCTGGCCGATCTCGGCGCGCAGATCACGGAGCTCGAATCGCGCCCGGCGCGCGCCTGGCAGAGCGTCGAGGAGTCCAGCCTCGATACCTGGTTGGACAAATATCCGCTCTACGACCGGCCCGACTTCAGCATCTCCTATTACAACAAGGGCCAGTTGCTCGGCCTTGCGCTCGACATCTTGATCCGCGACGCCACCGATAATCGCGCCAGCCTCGATGACGTGCTGCGCCGGCTGAACGAGCAATATGCGCAGCGCGGCCGCTTTTACGCCGATAGCGCCGGTATCGAAGACGCCGTGGAAGAGGTCGTTCGCGCCGCAAATCCCGGCTTGGCGGGCGATTTTTCCGGCTTTTTCAAGCGCTACGTCAGCGGCACCGACGAAATGCCGTTTGCAGATTTGCTCTCCCGCGCGGGGCTCGGCCTCAAAACGCAAGGCGAAAAGCGCGCCGCCCTGGGCTTCGCTGTCGAGCGCGATTCCACAGGAATCGCGCTCGTCGCCGATCTCGACCTGTCGAGTTCGGCGGCGCAAGCAGGCCTTCGCGAAGGCGATGCCATCTTGAGCATTGACGGCGCGGAAGTGCCCCGCAATCTCGAGCGCTGGCTGCGCGGACGCTCGCCCGGCGAAACCGCGCGCCTGCGTATTCGCCGCGCCGGGATCGAAACCGAGCTGGCTTTCGCGCTAGGCCAGCAAGCGGCGCAGATTTACGCCGCGGAGGAAATGCCGCGGCCCAGCGAGCGCCAGCTTCGCATTCGCAGCGGCTTGTACCAGGGCATCACCGATCAGTCCAACCCCCGGGCCGCCGCGCCGCGATGATTCGCACCGCATTCGTGGCTTTTTCGCTGGCTATCATCACCATGGTGGTGGGCCTGCCCCTTTTGGTTTATGTGGCCATCACCGGCAAGATCGATCCGCTCTATCGCACCGGGGTTGACGCTGTTGTGTGGATCGCGCGGGCGGCGGGAATGCGCACGCGTGTCGAAGGGCTGGAGAATATTCCCGCACGCACCTGCCTCTTCGCCGCCAATCACACTAGTAACGCCGATCCTCCCGCGATTGTTGGCGCCATTCCGCGCCGCATCGCCATTCTGGCGAAGAAATCGCTCTTCGCTATTCCCATCGTGGGCACTGCGTTTCGCCTGGCGCAATTCGTCCCGGTGGATCGCGCCAATCCCGAACAAGCCGCGGCCAGCATCGATCTGGCCGCCGAGGAGATGAAGAAGGGCGTCTCGTTTCTCATCTATCCGGAAGGAACGCGGAGCCGCGATGGGCGCTTGCTGCCGTTCCGGCGCGGCGCTTTCGTGCTGGCCATAAGGGCGGGCGTGCCGGTGGTGCCGGTGGCGTGCAGCGGGGCGCATCGCCTGGTTGCCAAAAATTCCTATCGCATCAGCCCGGGCGAAGTCGTGGTGCGCTTTTGTCCCCCGATTGACGCAGCGGAATATTCGATGGAGCGCCGCAGCGAACTCGCCGCGCGCGTGCACGCCGCCATTGCCGCGGCGCTGCCGCCGGATCAGCAGCCTGCGGCAACATCGTTAGCTGCCAGGACCGATGCCGCCCTGAAGGACGGCGCGACCTCGGCCGAACGCCGCCGCGGTCTTTAGCGCCAGGCTTCAGCCCGGCACTTCTCACGCACCGACCTGCGCTTTCAGCTTGGCGATTTCGGCCTCGAGTTGGCGCACGGTCTTCGCCAGCTCGGGAACGCGGTTGATGGCCGCGGCGTTCTTGAGCCACTGCCGGTGCTCGACCACCGGCGAGCCGGAATAGAGCGCGCCGGGCGGGACGTCGCTGGGCACGCCGCTTTGCGGCGTGATCATCGCGCCGTCGCCTACGGTGAGGTGCCCCGAGCAGCCGACCTGACCGCCCAGAATGCAGTTGTTGCCGACGCGCGTCGTGCCCGCGAGGCCCACCTGCCCGCAGAGCAGCGTATTTTCGCCGACGCTGCCGCCGTGCCCGACGAGCACCAGGTCATCGAGCTTGGCACCCTTGCCGATGCGCGTCTCGCCGACGGTGGCACGATCGACGCAGGAGTTGGCCTGGATCTCCACGTCGTCGCCGATCACCGTGATTCCGGCTTGCAGCATCTTGTACCAGCCGCCATCGCTCTGTTTGGCGAAGCCGAAGCCGTCACCGCCGATGACCACGCCGTTCTGCAGGGTCACGCGATCGCCGATGCGGCAGTTTTCGCGCACCACCGCATGCGCGTGCGCGAAGAAGTCGTCCCCGATGCGCGCGCCGCGATAGATGGCCACGAAGCTGTGCAGGACGGCATTGCGGCCGATCACGGCGCCTTCGTCCACGTAGCAGTAGGGGCCGATGTGCGCGCCTTCGCCAATCTGCGCCGACGCGGCGATCACTGCCGTGGGATGAATCGACGGCGCGTAACGTGGCGGCGTATAGAAAAAGCCGATGGCGCGGGCGAAATCGAGATACGGATCTTCCGAGCGCACGAGCGCCAGCGGAGGCAGGCCGGAGTCGCGCTCGACCGCGATATCACGCGCAATCAGCACGGCGGAAGCGCGCGTGGTTCGAGCGGCCTGGCGATAGCGCGGGTTCGAGACAAAGGTCAACTCCCCGGCTCTGGCCGATTCGATCCCCGCGACGCCATGAATTTCCGTCTGCGCGTCGCCCTCCAGCTTGCAATTTAGCTTCCGTGCAATTTCTCCCAGTTTCATCCCTCGCTCCCCCTCATATCGCAACGACGGCGCGATGAGGCCGTAACGCCGCTCGCCGAAAGTAGGCGATAGTGAGCCATCACTCTACACCAGCGCAACGGGTGTGGTGGTTTGGAAAGGAACTGGCCTTTAACGGCTCGGACGGCCCTTGTGACTCTGAGAAGCGTCTAAGGGAACGGACATCAATAATTAGCCGAGCGCGGTGCAGGCTTCAGGGATTATTCGAAGTAGCTGCGCTTGCCGTTCTGGATCAGTTCGTAGAGATTCTTGATCTCGCTCTTCAGCCGTGTGTAATTCCGCCAGTCCTTATACTGCGGGAAGGTGAGGGTCTGCTGGGCCTGCTCGAGGGTCGTGCCCTTGGCGACGGCGCCTTTCACCGTGGCGTATTCGTCGGCCAGCATGGACTGGAGTTCCCTGACGTCTTCGCGATGCGCCACGTCGCCGTGGGCGGGCAGGATGACGTCGTAATCTTCCCGCGCGGCAACCTTATCGAGCAGTTTGATCCAATTATCGACCGAAGTGGTGAAGGCCATGTTGGGCATGCTGTGGCTGGTAAACGCGCCCGGCGTGAAGAGCGCGCGATCGTGCGGAAACAGCACGAAGGTATCGCCCGGCTGCTGGCCCGGTCCGAAATACATGAGCCGAATTTCGCGTCCGCCGAGATAAATGCTCATCTGGTCATCGAAAGTGACGTCGGGGAGGATCAGCTTTACTTCGTTCGGGTCGTAGTTGTGCTCCTTGAAGTAATCCTGCCGCCGCGCCATCTCTTTCGGCTGGACGAGTTTCATGAGGCGCGCGGTTTCCTGCTGTGCCAGGAAGGTTGCGCCCGCCGCCTGGAAGGCCGCGTTTCCGTAGGTATGGTCGCCGTGAAAATGGCTGTTGATCACCCATTTGATGGGCTTGTCGGTGACTTTGCGGATGCGCTCGATCAAGTTTTGCCCGGCGCGCGGATGTTCGCGGGTGTCAATCACCAGAACGCCCGCGTCGGTGACCAGAAAGACCGAGTTCGAGCCGTCATAATCGTAGAAAAAGTAGAGATCGCTGGCGACCTGCTTGACCACGGCGGGCTGGCCGGTATGCGGTTCGTAGGACTGCGCGGCGGCAGGCAGCGCGCCAGTGGCAAAAGCCGCGAGTGCGGCGCCAACCATTAGCATCAAGACCGCCGCGAGGCGCTCGCCAAGCGCCACGTGTGTCTGTGTTCGCAGGCTAGGCTGCCTATCTTTCGGTAATACAGGCTTGGGTATGGGCATCGGCGTTGGCTCCCGCAGGGAAGCTGGATCATACTACCGCAGGCGTTATCATCCCAGGAATAAAGGCGTCGCCTAAAATCGGCGATGGATTTGTATTTAACCAGTTATTGCGTTCTGATAGCTCCCGAGGAAAACTCGGCGCTTTTCTCGCATGACAATTCGAGCGAGTGTTATAGAATTCCACGGAAATCTTCCAAGATCTGACGCACAAAAGGGGAGGATCGCCATGTGCAGGTTGCCCAGCCATGTACTGAGATTCGTGGCGCTGGCCATTTTCGCGATGAGCATCTTGCCGGCCCGCGCACAAGAGCCCGTCGTTCAAAGCTACGATTTTTACGTCCCCACCGTTGATAAGGTCTCGATTCACGTTCACCGGAAAGCTGGCGCGGAGCCCAAGAAAGTTCCTGTGTTGCTGATCCACGGATGGGGCGGAAATGGCGAGACATGGGATTTTCCCGGTCGCAGTGTGATGGATTATCTCGCGGTGCGTGGTTATGACGTATACGCGCTCGACCTTCGTGGCACGGGGCTTTCAGATCACCCGACGAACTATTTCACCATCGACATCATCAACCGGGCAAACGACGCCGTAGCGGTGGCTCAGTACATCGCCCAAAAGACCGGACGGGTTCCGGTGGTCATGGGCTGGAGCCAGGGCGGCGTCATCGCGGGGTTACTCGCCGCTTCTGATCCGCGATTGGCTGCCGGTGTCGGACTTTTGTCTGTTGCACCAGACGGCTTCTCTATACCACCGGACGTAGCCAGTCAGGTGCCCGCCATAGTAGCCAGCGGAATTGACCGCCTTCTGCTGCCGCCACAAATTACTTTCGAGTTATATTTTGGTACGGATCCCATCACTGGACAACCCACGATATCGTCAGACGCGTTCAAAATTTTCGTTTCGCCACGGTTTTTGGAAGCGGATAGTCTGAACGCCGTCCTGGAAGGGGCCTCTCCAAATTTTTTCAATGCATACTTGATTTCGGCCTGGCCGAAGATTCGTGTGCCAGCCCTGGTGGTTGATGGCGCTCTCGACGTGCTCGTCGGCCCGGCGCGCGCTCAGGCGCTATTCGACTCCCTCACCGCATCAGCCAATAAGCAATTTGTCATTTTTCCGCGGAATTCGCACGCCTGGTTCCTGGAGGACAATTACCACGCAACGGTGCGAGTCTTCGATCAGTTCTTGTCCCAATTTGACGCTGGGCCCGGCGGCGAATTGAGCCACAATTTCGCCAAATAATTCACGCCCGCGCTGCGTGATTGCCTGCACGGCCAGGTGAGCATCCGCTTCATCGTCATTCGGAGAAAAGCTTGGGCTGCGCCGGAGCTGCAGGGGCGGGTTTGCGGCGCGCGACGCCGACTACGCCGAGCACGGTCACTTCGCTCAAAGCGCTGCGCGGCACAAAAATGCGCATGGCCGCACCGTTGAGGTCCGGCGGAGTGATCTGTATGCCGGAATCGAGCAACGCCAGCAAATCGTTACTGACCACGCCTTCCAGGGTTTCGTTATCGCGAAACTTCAACCGCACCCACAGGCCATCGAGCTTCGGCCGGCTGAAAAACGCCTTGCGCTCGGGCTCGTAGTCCTCGGTGAAATCGCGCACGAAGTACACTGCGCGGATCTCTTTCAGCGGAACTTCGCGGTGCTCGCCGTTGGTCGTGAGCACATCCAGCGGATCGTCGGGGAGGCGCGACGGGTTGAGGTAACCCTGCAGCGTGGTGTGGTCGGCGAAAGTGACGATCACCTTTTTGTGCGTGGAGGCTGCGGCGCGCGTCTTCACAAGCTAGATGCTACACCCATAAAAGCCGCAGCAAAGGGCCGCCTTGCGTAAAGGTGCTTGGGGGCACAGGCGCTCGCGCCGGCATTCCCAGGCCATCGTCAACACGCGCTGGAATCACCACCGTTATAGTTTGCCAGGAACCGGCTCGGGCGCGTACTATCCCGGTGGGTGGGTTCAGCGAAATCCGGAGGCAGGTCATGAAAAATATTCTGCTGTGTGCGGCGCTGCTTGGCTTATGGGCCGCGCCGGGATTGAGCCAAACGACGCAAGAGTTGAACATCGACGGCAAGAACACGGAAAACGTCCTCACCCAGAGCATGGGCTACGACCGAAAGAGTTACAGCCCGCTCGACCAAATCAATAAATCCAATATCGAGCGCCTGGTGCCCATCTGGAACGCCAGCACCATGAATGAACTGGGCGAGCTGGCGCAGCCGACGATTTACAACGGCGTGATGTACGTCATCAACGGCAAGGGGAGTTTTGCCATTGATGTTGAAACCGGCCGGCAAATCTGGCGCACGCCCGTGAAACTCGAACCAGGGATCAAGCACGTTGCTTTCAATAGAGGCGCGGCGATCATTTATAACGGCAAGCTCTTTCGCGTGACTATCGACAATCATGTGCTGGCCCTGAACATGAAGACGGGCAAAGAAATTTGGAATCAGAGATTCGCCGATTTTAAAGAGGGCTACTACGCCACCGGCGGACCGATCGTTGCCAATGGCGTGTTGATTTCCGGCGAGTCCGGTGGAGAATCCACCACGCGCGGGTTCCTCGACGGCTGGGACCCGGACACGGGAAAGAAATTGTGGCGCAGATACACCATCCCGGCGCCCGGCGAACCCGGCTCGGAGACCTGGCCCAAAAACAGCGACGCCTGGAAGTACGGCGGAGGGCCGACTTGGCGCTCCGGTTCGTATGATCCCGAACTCGATCTTGTCTATTGGGGTACCGGCAATGCGGAACCCTACGATCCCAAGCCACGCGACGGAATGGACAGCCTGTTCACCTCCAGCGTGCTGGCGATACGGCCGAAGACAGGCGAGGTGGTTTGTTATTTTCAATACACGCCCAATGACATATACGACGTGGACGGAACCGACGAGCAGGTGCTTGCGGACATGCAGATCGACGGAAAGCCGCGCAAAGTGATGATCCAGGCCAACAAAAATGGCTTTATGTATGTGCTGGATCGCACGAACTGCAAACTGATCGCTGCGCACCCGTACGTCAAAGTCAACTGGGCCACAGGTATCGACCTTAAAACCGGCCGGCCGGTATTGAGCGACGTACAACAGCGCTTCCGGGCCGGCGAGGAAGTGGAAATCTGGCCGTCGCGCGGCACGAATGCCGTGCCCATCGCGTTCAATCCGGAGACCGGGATCGTCTACGCGGACGCATGGGAGGTGCCACGAATACAGAAGCTGGCGCCACCGCCCAAAAAGCCGCAAGCGATCGGCCAGACTTCGACCGGCATCATTGCCAGAACGCCGAAGATGAAGCCGGACGACGTTTTCGGCCACTTCCTGGCGATCAACCCAGTGACCGGCGAAAAGAAATGGGACATTCCGTTAATTGGTCTGCCAAGTTCAGCCGGCATGCTGGCGACGCGCGGCGGGCTCATCTTCACCGGGAAAATGACGGGTGAGTTCCTTGCGCTCGACGCGGACACTGGCAAAACGCTTTGGCAATTCAAGACCGGCTCGAGCGTCAATTCGACGGCCGTCACCTACACCCACAACGGGCGCCAGTATGTGAGCGTTGCGTCGGGACTCGGCGGCGCTCTCGCCACTCGCTATGGGGCGGCCAAAGTACCGGCTGGCGGCTCGATCTGGACGTTCGCGCTGTTTCCCGTGACCACCAGCACACGTTAAACGTGACGATGCGACCAGCATCGTCATCCCGAGCGGTCCGCCTAGGGCAGAGAGCGAGGCGCGGTTTGTGCGCTCCGGACGATTTTGCGGGGATCTCTCGTAGAAATCAGTGCGAGGCAGAAGCCAGAGCACGCCGATCCCAAACCCGACGATCAGCAGCAGTTGGACTATCCCCAAGCTGCCTACGGCACACCATCAAAACTTTACTTGTCAAACCTACATCCCTGATGTTATCTTTCGCGACATATTCAACGTTCCCTTCGCGGAGGTCCTACGGTGACCTATAATTCCCCGACGGAGGATGTAAGACCTGCCCTGAGATTCCTCCCGGCGATTGCTGTGCCGAAGTCGAGTTGGCCAGGACCAGCATCTATCGCAATAACGGCATTGTTGGCGGCAATGATGTTTGGTGGGTCCGCCGCGGTTCTCAAAGCTGCTCCGCCCCAAAGCAACGCGTCTGTGGCTTCGACGGCTGCGAGTGAAAACAATAAACAGCCCGTGAAGGCATTGGCGCAACACCGCGCTATCCCGATTACGCGCCGCTCGCCTAGTCCCGATGCGTCGACCGCCGCACCCTACCGGGCGGTTCTCAACCAATACTGCGTCGTCTGCCACAACGAGCAACTGCATACCGCGGGACTTGTGCTCAGTAAGATGGACGTCGCGAATGTACCGGAAGGTGCGGAGGTGTGGGAAAAGGTGATCGGCAAGCTTCGGACTGGGGCGATGCCGCCCGCAGGCATGCCGCGGCCGGATCAGACCACCTACAATGGCTTCGCTACTTACCTCGAGACAGCGCTCGACCACGCGGCAGTGGCCAAGCCTAATGCCGGCAGAGTCGCCATTCATCGGCTCAACCGAGCGGAATACAGAAACGCCATCCGCGACTTGCTGGGAACCGACATCGACGTTGGCTCGCTTCTTCCCGTCGACGATGCGGGCTACGGTTTTGACAACATTGCCGATGTCCTCTCCGTATCGCCGATGCTGCTGGTACGGTACATGTCAGCGGCGGGGAAGGTGAGTCGTTTGTCCATCGGAGATCCGAGTATCCTTCCCAATTTGGAGACGTACGATGTCCCTAACCTCCTGGCGCAAGATGAGCGCATGAGCGAGGATCTCCCGTTCGGTTCGCGGGGCGGAGTCGCGATTCGGCACAACTTCCCGCTCGACGGCGAGTACGTTATCAAACTCCGTTTGCAGAGAGCCGGCATCGAGCATGATAAGCAGATCATCGGCCTCACCGGGCCGCACCAGCTAGATGTTCGCGTGGACGGCGAAAGAATCAAGCTGCTCACGGTTGGCGGCGAGCAGCCTGGGAATAACGAGTCCGCAACGGGGACTTCGAATCCTTCTGGGAAAAAGAAGTTTGGATACGATTTCTCGGGGGACACGGCGGATGCGCATTTGGAAGTTCGCTTCGCAGCGAAGGCGGGTACTCGGCTCGTTGGGGTCAATTTCCTGAACGACGCGTGGGAGCGCGAAGGCGTGCTTGAGTCGCCACTGGCGGAATTCAGGATCCTCGATAAATCATCCGAGGGAAGAAGTGAGTCGCCCGGAACCAAAGAGGATACCCCTGCCGTGTCGCAAGTCTTGATCAGTGGGCCTTACAACGCGAAAGGGCTGGGAGACACGCCCAGTCGCCGCAAGATTTTTGCATGCCGTCCGGCCAACAGCGCGGACGAGCTTCCCTGCGCCAGCAAGATTCTCTCCAGGCTGGCGCGCAGCGCTTATCGTCGGCCTGTCACTGAGGGAGACGTCCAGCCTCTGCTCAACCTCTACAAGGTCGGCCGGAAAGATGGGGGCTTCGAGACGGGAATCGGGATGGCACTGCAACGAATCCTGGTTTCCCCGGAGTTCCTGTTCCGCATCGAACACGATCCGGCGAGCGTGGCGCCGGGCACTGCGTATCGAATCAGCAACCTCGAACTGGCCTCCCGTTTGTCGTTTTTCCTCTGGAGCAGCCTACCCGACAGCCAACTTCTGAGCCTGGCCGCAGCCGGGAAGCTCAAGGAGCCTGCGGTTTTGGAACAGCAGGTGCGGCGTATGCTCGCGGATTCCCGATCGAATGCTCTAGTGACCAATTTCTTCGGACAGTGGCTGTATCTGCGCAATATGCCCGGCGTGCATCCGGATCAGGATGCCTTCCCCGAATTCGACGAGAACCTTCGCGTCGCGTTCGAGCAAGAAACGCAGCTTTTTCTGGAAAGCAATTTGCGTGAAGATCGCAGCGTGCTGGACTTACTAAATGCGGACTATACGTTCGTCAACGAACGTCTGGCCCGTTTCTACGGGATTCCGAATATCTATGGCAGTCACTTTCGGCGTGTATCGTTGGACGGTCACGAAGAGCGAAGAGGATTGCTGGGCCAAGGCAGTATTCTGACCGTAACCTCCTATGCCAACCGAACGTCGCCGACGATTCGCGGCAAGTGGTTGCTGACGAACGTCCTGGGCACGCCGCCCCCGCCGCCCCCGGCCGACGTTCCGTCTCTGAAGGAAACTCCCCCGAACGGCAAAGTCCTGACGATGCGCGAGCGGATGGAGCAACACCGCTCGAATGCCGCCTGCGCGGTTTGTCACGCTCAGATGGACCCGCTGGGCTTCGCACTCGAAAACTTCAACGGCGTGGGCGAATGGCGAACCATCAGCGAGGCCCACACCCCGGTCGATGCGTCAGGAGTGCTGCCCAACGGCATTAAGTTTAACGGTCCGGCTGAGCTTCGGAAGGTATTGCTGAGCCATCCGGAACAATTCGCGAATACGGTCACCGATAGGCTGCTCACTTACGCCCTAGGCCGGGGGGTGGAGTATTACGATCAACCGGCTATCCGCAAGATCACCCGGGAAGCCGCTTCCAGCAACTATCAGTGGTCGTCAGTAATTATGGGGATCGTCAACAGCACGCCGTTTCAGATGAGGATGAGCAAGCCACAGGAGCCCGGTAAAGCCAAGACCACGGTAACTCAAAATCAAGTTACGAGGGAGTCGAAGCCATGATCATCACCAAAAAGCGTTTACCCCGCCGCACGTTTCTCCGCGGTCTGGGTGTGACAGTGGGATTGCCGCTGCTGGATGGCATGATTCCGGCATTAGCAACGGCTGCCGACGTCGTCGCCAGACCGGTGACCCGCATGTCATTCATGTACGTTCCGAACGGAATCATGAATCTGCGCCACGAGTGGTCGCCAGCGACGGTGGGCGCGCTGGAGATAACCCCAATTCTGGAGCCGCTGACCGCATTTCGGGATCATCTTCTCGTGCTCAGCGGCCTCTCCCACCCGGAGGGCCATCCACAGCCGGGCGAGGGTGGGGGAGATCATTCGCGAGCCGCCACGTCGTTCCTGACGGGTGTTCACGCCAAGCAGACGGAAGGCGCCGACCTCCAGGCCGGAACTTCATTGGATCAGATTGCTGCGAAGCAGCTCGGCAAGAACACCCAATTGGCTTCGCTCGAGCTCTCTCTGGACTCCACTGAGACCATCGGTGAATGCGAAACCGGCTATAGCTGCGCTTACACCAACACGCTCTCCTGGCGCACGCCCACGACGCCGATGCCGATGGAGAACCAGCCGCGCGCCGTATTCGAGAATCTGTTCGGCGACAGTAATAGCACTGATCCGAAAGTGCGGCTCGCCCGAATCCGGAGTGAGCGCAGCATCCTCGACTCCCTTTTCCAGGATGCCAGCGGCATCCTGAGGGGGCTCGGTTCGAGCGACCGCACCAAAGTCACCGAGTATCTGGATGCCATTCGCGATGTCGAGCGGCGAATCCAATTGGCCGAGGAGCAGTCCTCCCGGGATTTGCCAGTGGTGGAGCGCCCCATGGGCGGCATCCCCGCGACGTTTGAAGAGCACGCCAAACTAATGCTCGACTTGCAGGCCTTGGCCTTCCAGACTGACATGACCCGCGTGACGACCTTCATGTTGGGCCACGAAACGACAACCCGGTCCTACCCAGAACTGGGCATCCCCGATTCGCACCATCCCTTGACGCACCATGGCGGCGATCGCGACAAAATCGCCAAGGTGGTCAAGATCAACACGCACCATATCAGTATGCTCGCGTATTTCTTGGAGAAACTGAAGAATACTCCTGACGGTGACGGCTCTCTACTGGACCACGTGGTGATCCTCTATGGCGCCGGCCTGAGCGACGGCAACCTGCATTCACATGATAACGTGTCAACCCTGCTGGCGGGTGGAGGGTCGGGCAAGATCAAGGGTGGGCGCCACCTGCAGTATCCGACGAATACGCCGATGCACAACCTATACGGGACCTTGCTGGATGTGGCTGGTGTTCCCGTGGAGACCCTGGTGAGCAGCACCGGGAAACTCGAGCCGATTTCCATCGACTAAGCCTGTGAGGAGTTCGTTCCGTCGCCGCTGTTTCGGCCGTAAGCAAGTAGACGGTTCGGTGGGGCGGATAATACATTCTGGCGGGCGCCAGAACTCAGTGAAACGAGGAACGAAGATGAGCGTCAAAATTAGAAAGTTAGGGATCTGGTGGGTTGCACCTTTGCTATCGATCGCCAGCTTTGCCGGCACCAGTGGCGATCTTCGGCTGGTGGACGCGGCGAAGAACCGAAACCACGAAGCCGTGCGTTCCTTGGTGCAGCAACACGTCGATGTGAATACGCCGCAGGCAGATGGCGCCACGCCACTGGCTTGGGCGGCTCACTGGGATGATCTGGAAACGGCGGACCTGCTGATTCGTGCCGGCGCCAACGTGAACGCGGCGAACGGCTATGGTGTGACTCCTCTCTCGCTGGCTTGCGTCAACCAGAGCGTGGCCATGGTCGAGAAGCTCTTGAAGGCCGGGGCGGATCCAAACGGCGTACCGGCAGGAACGCCCGTGCTCATGACGGCCGCGCGCACGGGCAATGTGGACACGGTGAAATCGCTGCTGGATCATGGAGCGGACGTCAATGCGAAGGAGAGTTCGCGCGGGCAGACGGCTCTCATGTGGGCGGTGGCGGAGAAACACCCAGAAGTCGCGCGCGTGCTGGTCGATCACGGAGCGGATGTCCATGCTCATTCGACGAGCGGCTTTACACCCTTGCTCTTTGCCGCGCAGCAAGGCGATCTGGACGCTGCCCGGATGTTGCTCGAAGCGGGAGCGAACGTGAATGAGGCCGCACCGGAGGACGGCAGCACTCTGGTGGTGGCCACCCATAGCGGCCACGAGGCGCTGGCGCTATTTTTACTGGAGAAGGGCGCGGACCCGAACGCGGCGGACGCCTATGGAATTACCGCCTTGCACTACGCAATGCTGAAGGGACTCGCACGAGTCTCCGGAGTAAGACCCATTTCCGGCGCGGCCTTTTTGTACCGGCCGAACATGCCCGAACTGGTAAAGGCGCTCCTGGGACATGGCGCGAATCCGAACGCTCGAGTCGTGAAGTTCCCCCCCATGCCCAACACTAGGCTATTCAAAGCGATCGATCTCACTCCGGTGGGCGCTACGCCGTTTTTGCTGGCAGCCGCGAGCTACGATGCCGGCATTATGCGCCTTCTGGCAGCCAACGGCGCCGATCCGCTGCTCACGGATCAAGCCAAGAACACCCCGCTGATTATGGCAGCGGGCTTCGCGGAAGGAATAACCCATGCGGTCGAGCGCCCGAAGCAAGATGACACGGACGCCTTGGAAGCTGTCCGCGTAGCGGTGGAACTGGGCGCCGATGTCAACGGCACCAATGATATCGGTGAGACCGCACTGCACGGTGCAGCATATGTGGGAGCGAACGATATCGTTCAGTTCCTGGTGGAAAAGGGCGCCAAGGTGGACGCAGAGAACGTGTATGGACAGACGGCCTGGACGATCGCGGCGGAGGTCATGACGGCTGGAGTGGCAAAAGATAAAGATTTAAGGCCGCGAAACTCCCATGAGAGTACGGCGGATCTGCTTGTCAAATTGGGTGCCAAGCCACTGACCGACCCGGGGGCGCCAGTCTCGAACGTCGCGCAGTGACCTTGAAGTCGCTGACAACACCCGAGCGAAATGGTGAAAGTGACGATGGTGCGCGTCGCCGGTCATCGCTAGAGGCCTGTCCCTCGCCAAATCATTGCGGGAGGTATAGTCAACAGCGCGAGTGAGGCCTGAAAGGAGCGTTTAATGCTTCGATTTGTCGTCGCGGCCTTCCTGGCGGGTGTGGCGGCCTTGGCCGCCGATGGTCCCTCCTCCACTATTTCTCCAGAATCGATCACGTTCAACAGGGATGTGCTGCCGATCTTGCAGAAGAACTGTCAGACCTGTCATCGCCCTGGGCAGATCGCGCCCATGTCATTTCTCGATTATCAGAGCGCGAGGCCGTGGGCAAAGGCGATGAAGGCCGCGGTTGCGAGCAGGAAAATGCCTCCGTGGTTCGCCGACCCGAAATACGGCCACTTTTCGAACGATCGCGCACTGCAGCAGAGCGAGATCGACATGATCGTGGCCTGGGCCGAAGGCGGAGCGAAAGAAGGCGATCCCAAGGATGCGCCCCCTGCGGTGGCATGGCCAGCGGATGGCTGGCAGATCAAGCCCGACTATATCGTAAAAGGGCCGCAGTATGACGTCCCCGCGCAAGGCATCATGGAGTGGACCAACGTGGTCATGCCGACCGGGTTCACCAAGGACACCTGGATTACGTCCTTGGAGATCAAACCCAGCGCGCTTCAGGTGACCCATCACATCTGCATCCGCTTCATCACTCACACGCCCGATGTACAGTATGGCGTCCCAGTCTGGGTGGATAAGCAGCGCGACGACAGCGGGAGTGAACTGCCCAGGCCCAAGGGCGAAAAACAACGGCTCCCTGGAGTGGCGGGAGTGCAGGGAGACGACCGAGAGTCGCTGGCCGCCAGAAGCATTAGCCCTGGGGGACTCGAAGGCTGCTATGTCCCCGGTCTGCAGGCCACCGATTATCGAGTGTTCAACGCGGCCAAGCTGATTCCCGCCAATGCCGACATCGTGTTCCAGTTGCACTACACCACTGTCGGCAAGCCCATGACGGACGAGCCCGAAGTTGGCTTTACCATTGCCAAGGAACCGCCCCAGCGCCGGTTCATCTCTTACAACAGCCAGCCGGCGGTGGGTACCGACAGCGAAGTCTTTCGCATTCCGCCCAACGACGGGAACTGGGCGAGCCCTCCGGCCGAGATCCTGTTCAACGAGGACGCACAACTGGTTTGGATGATGCCGCATATGCACCTGCGCGGGAAGGACATGACGTACCGTCTGGAGTATCCGACCGGCGAGCAGCAAGTCATTCTCAACGTGCCTCACTACGACTTCAACTGGCAGCTCGGCTACTACACGAACATTAAAATTCCCAAGGGCAGCCGGATAGTGGTAGATGCCCACTTTGACAACTCGCCCGGCAACAAGTTCAACCCCGACCCCAACCGGCCCGTGTATTACGGAGATCAGACTTGGGAAGAGATGATGGCCCCGTTTTTCGGCATCGTGGTCGATGTGAAGGCCGATCCCAGGAAGGTCGTCACCGTGAAGGGCACCCCCCGCGGCGGCGCGTAAGGACACTCCTAGATGAGTGTGCAGCTTCGTTTTGGTTAGCTTAGGCCCTATCGGCCTTCCAGCATGTCTTCACGCGTCCCCCAAATAGCGTTGGACGACAACGCGCAGCGAATTAAGGGGGCTGGAATTAATTGAGTACTTCCGAGTGAACAAAATCGTGGGGGATGGGAGCGATGACGCTTCAAGACGCCCAACCTGCGCTCATTATCGGCCCAATTCCTCTCGAATTATTGCCCCTCGTGCACGCCAACGGTGAACACCTGTGAGGAGGTCAGCTCTATGACACGGCGATTCGTTTTTTCGATTTCCATCGGCGTTCTGCTGGCAAGCCTCTGGCTCACGGCACAGGTGAAAGATTTCCGCCCGGTCACCGAGCCCATGCTGCGCAACCCCGCTCCGGGCGATTGGCTCAACTGGAGGCGCACCGACAACGCGTGGGGTTACAGCCCGCTCGATCAGATCAACACGCGGAACGTACAACAACTGCAACTCGCCTGGTCGTGGGCGATGGACAACACGGGCGCTCAGGAGGCTACGCCGCTAGTCCACGATGGGGTCATGTACCTGCCGAACCCGCGCGGCGTCATTCAGGCGTTGGACGCCGCGACTGGAGACTTGATTTGGGAATATCGCCCCGAGGGGGCGAAGTCGTCCGAAGGGGCTGGCGGCGAAGGTAACGGGGTCCAAAGAAACATCGCGATCTACGGAGACAAGATATTCGGAACCACGAATGACGCCCATATCATCGCCCTGGACGCCCGTTCAGGGAAGCTGGCGTGGGACAGGCCGGTGGCCGATTCAAAACTGGGATACGGATACACTTCCGGCCCAATCGTCGTTCGCGGCAAGGTGATCGCGGGTATGACGGGGTGCAGCCGCTACAAAGAGGACGTCTGCTTCATCAGCGGGCATGATACGGCCACCGGAAAGCAGCTGTGGCGAACGTCGACCGTTGCGCGTCCGGGTGAGCCCGGCGGCGACACATGGGGCGACCTGCCGCTGGCTTTCCGCGCAGGCGGCGACGCGTGGATCCCGGGCAGCTACGATCCGGAAGCGAACCTCGTCTATTGGGGCACGGCGCAGGCCAAACCGTGGGCCAGAGCGGTCCGCGGTACCGACGGCGACGCGCTCTATACCAACTCGACCCTGGCGCTCGATCCGGACACTGGAAAAATAAAGTGGTATTACCAGCACCTTCCCGGCGAAACGCAGGACATGGATGAGGTGTTCGAGAACATCCTGATTGACTCCGGCGGCCGCAAGTCACTCTTCGAGATGGGCAAGCTGGGCATCCTCTGGCAGCTCGACCGGACCACCGGCGCGTTCATCCACGCCACCGATCTAGGCTACCAGAACATCGTGGAGGTGGGTCCGGAGAGTGGCAAAGTCACCTACCGGAAGATTCCACAGATCGGTGTTGAGCTCACAGCCGGATTCAAGGACTGGCGAGCGATGGCTTTCAGCCCGCAAACCAATGCGTTGTACATCCCGATGGCCCTGAACTGCGAGAAGGCCACCTTCGGCGCAGTGGAGAAGGTGATCGGCAAGGGCGGCGTTGGTCCGGTCCGCCGCCGGGATTACAAATATCCGCAGTCGGGAGGCAACCTGGGTGAATTCCTAGCCATGGATACAAGATCCGGCAAGGTGTTGTGGCGTCATCGCACACCTTCACCGTCCAATACCGCCGCGCTGGCCACCGGAGGAGGACTCGTAATCGGCGGCGACTGGGATCGTCACATGTACGCGTACGACGCGGCTACCGGAAAGATTCTCTGGCAGACGCGTCTGCCAACTTCCGGGCAGGGGTTCCCCATTACCTACTTGGCGAACGGGAAGCAGTACCTAGCCATGCCCGCTGGCACTGGCGGCGGGAGCTGGTCGACGCTGATTCCATCGGAATTGGCCCCGGAGCTTCACCAGCCAAAGTCTGGCAACACCTTGCTCGTTTTCGCGTTGCCAGTAAGTCACAACAGCGAATCGTCCCTGGCGGTACCGCCAAAATAGCCGCCCCAGGCTCGCGAGCGCATCAACACGTCATGAGCAGGATCACCCTGCCCAGAATCCTTTAGGCATTTCTCTGTTATTCGAAAGATTGCGGGCTCGCGGCTGCCCGGCGGCCTTTAGCGCTGTAGCAATTCAATCTTTACGGCCGCCGGACCTTCGACATATGACATGTGGATGTCCCGCACGGGCCTGGGCTCGGTTGTAAACTTCACGCCCTTGGCTTTGAGCTCGGCGGCCTTTGCGCCGAGGTCCATGGTAGTCCGCCAACCGATATGATCGATTGCGTGGCCCTCGCTCGGCGTGGCGTCGCCCTTCTCCGCGAGAACCCAGACCTCGCCATACCTCACGGCATCCACCCGTCCTTTCAGCTTCCTGCGCTCGCCGCCAAACATGTCTAGGTACCACTTCAAGGCAGCTTCAGGGTCAGGTGCCCGCAGATGGACGTGGTGGAAGCCGAGTGTTTCGGGATCCTGCAGGACCTCGATTTTGGTGCCCCACGGGTCTTCAATGAAGGCGTGCCTGAACAGCCCTGGTTCTTCTTGGATCGGCATCATGATCTTGATGCCTGCCGTTTCCAACTCCTTCATTTTTGCGGCTAGATCAGCGAAGGAAAGACCGATGTGATCGACGGCGCTGCCGGCACTGGGCAGAGGCTTGTCGTTCTTCAGGAGGATGAATCGGACTTTGCCGAAAAGGAGGCGCTCGTTCGGCTCCCCCGCCGGCCCGGGTTGCCCACCTAGATATTTGGCGTACCACTCGACCGCCTTCGCCGGGTCGGGAACGCCGAGATGCACGTGGTCGTATGTCAGCGTCTCGGTCGCCACGGGCGCCACCCCAGCGGGCGGCTGCGCCTTCCTCCCGGGAGTTCGCCCCATGCCAGGCTGGGTCTGACCAGCCAAGAGGAGTGTTGCAACAAGCACGAGCGTCATGGAACCAGTTTTTCTAACGGATTGCACCATTTGGAGTCCCACCTCCGTGTTTGCCCTGGGTTAGTTTCGCTTTGGATCGGAGAATTACGATACAAG